>Ga0265338_10009222_pt1 | contig 11812 bp, 8 predicted proteins | sample 42126metaG_FD_193579 | JGI IMG/M metagenome (GOLD analysis project Ga0265338, IMG submission 193579) | Rhizosphere microbial communities from Carex aquatilis grown in University of Washington, Seatle, WA, United States - 4-21-26 metaG | ecosystem: Host-associated > Plants > Roots > Rhizosphere >... | reverse complement strand
CGGGGCGAGTTGAACATTGGCCAGCTGTGCCGCGAGCGGTTTGGCGCCGACGCCGCCCTGATCGGCTTCGGCTGCGATTCCGGAACGGTGGCCTGCGCCTCCAACTGGGACGAGCCGATGGAGGTCAAGGCGGTCAATCCGTCACGGCCGGACTCCTATGAGCGCCTTGCGCACGAAGCGGGCGTCGATCGCTTCCTGCTCGATCTGCGCGAGCACGTGCATCCCGTCTTGCGCCAGCGCCTGATGCGGCAGCGACTGGAGCGCTTCATCGGCGTCATCTACCGGCCCGAGACCGAGCGCTGGAGCCACTATTCGGAATGCGCCCTGCCCCGGCAATTCGACGCCTATATATGGTTCGACAAGACCCACGCGGTGACGCCGCTGCCGACCGGCCAGAGGCCGGGCGCTGACGACACCTATCCTTTCGGGCTCTAGCGGCTCCGATCGAGCCTCAGGGACCGTGTCGCCCGACGGACAATATCCTGGCGCGTCAAAAATTCTGGCGCGTCAGATTTTCTGTCCGTCCTGAGCGGGGTCCTTCGGGACAACAACCTTGCCGTTCAGGGCCGATAATTTTGGTCCGTTACTTCGACGCCAGCTGCTGCGCCGCCCATCCCCCGCCCATGGCCTGGACCAGATCGACCAGGGCCACCTGGCGATTGCGGGCGGCCTGCACGGCCGCGCGCCGGGCGGCGAGCGCGGTGTTCTGGGCGACCACCACCGCCGTATAGTCGGTCGTGCCGGCCTGGTACTGCATGGTGGCGAGCGTCTCCGCCTCGTCCGCCTCGGCCGACGCCCTCTGGTCATGGCCGTATTGGGCAGCCAGCACGCGCAGGGCGACGACGTTGTCCTCGACCTGCTGGAAGGCGGTGAGCACGGTCTGACGGTAGTTGGCCACCGAGGCGTCATAGGTGGCGCGGGCGCCGCGCACCTTGGCCATGGTGGCGCCGGCGTCGAACACGGTCTCGGCCGCGCCGGCGCCCAGCGACCAGTTGCGATTGGCGGCGTTGAACAGCTGGTTCAGGACCTGGGATGAGAAGCCGTACTGGCCGCTGACCGAGACGTTGGGGAAATAGCCGGCCACGTTGACGCCGATCTGCGCATTGGCCGCCTTCACCCGGCGCTCGGCCGCAGCGATGTCGGGACGCCGTTCGAGCAGGCTCGACGGCATGCTGACCGGCATCGGCGGCGTGTCGGGGTTCCAGGCCGCCGGGGCGATGGCGAAGTCGGCCGGCGCCTTGCCCACCAGCACGGCGATGGCGTGTTCAAGCTGGGCGCGGGTGCGGATGAGGTCGTCGGACGAGGCCTGGGCGCTCTCCCACTGGCTCTGGGCGGCCAGCACGGCGCTGCGGGCGGCGACGCCCGCCTTCAGCTGGCTGGAGACCAGGCGCAGATTGTCGGCGTAGGCCTTCACCGTCTGGTCGATCAGGCGCTTCTCCTCGTCGGCCTCACGCAACTGGACATAGTCGGCGGCCACCAGGGCCTGGGCCGAGAGCGTGGCGTTGGCCAGGTCGCCGGCCGAGGCCTGGGCGTTGGCGTGGGCGGCCTCGATCGAGCGGCGGATGCGGCCCCACAGGTCCACGTCCCAGCTCAGACCCAGGCTCGTCGAATAGGTGTTGATCGGCTTGGTCACGCTGGCCAGGGCGGCGGCAGCGGACGCCGGCGCCCCCAAGGCTCCGAGCCCCTGCTGCGAGCGCAAGCCGGATCCGTTGAGGGTGACGGTGGGGAACAGGCTTGCGCGCTGCTGGTCGAGCAGGGCCTTGGCCTGGCGATAGGCGGCCTCGGCCTGGGCCAGGGTCTGGTTCGACACCGCGACCTGGGCTTCCAGGCCGTCGAGCACCGGATCGCCAAACGCCTTCCACCAATCGGGGCGCGAGATCGCATCGGACGGCTCGGCCTGCTTCCAACCCTCGGCCTCCTTGTAGGCGAGGGGCGCGGGCGCAGCCGGGCGCACATAGTTGGGGCCCACGGCGCATCCGCCGACGGCGAGTCCAAAAACGATCAGGCCGGCTATGGCGGCCGGACGAGCCAGGGCAGCAGACACTCACGATCCTCCCACCGACCAGTATGGCGCGGCGAAGCTCGATGAAAAAGTCCAGGCCAAACAAGGCATTGCGCGCGATCGAGCGGACCGCCGAAAAAGAGGCCGTCCGAAATCGGACACCGCCTTTCGGACACCGCCTTGTCATATCCGGCCGCTACAACGCCTGGGGAAGCGGGAAGGAAAGCTCCGTGGACATCCTGCTGGTCGAAGACGATCCGACGACCCTGCACTTCGTGCGCGACGGGCTGCTGGCCCGCGGCCATGCGGTCGAGACGGCGGTCGATGGCCGCACGGGCCTTCTGCACGCCTGCGCCAAGCCTTTCGACATCATCGTCCTGGACCGGATGCTGCCCGGCCTCGACGGCATGGCGATCGTCAAAGCCCTGCGGACCAGCCGTAGCGACACGCCGATCATCTTCCTCACCGCCATGGGCGGGGTGACCGATCGGGTGCAAGGCCTACGCCAGGGCGCGGACGATTATCTGGTCAAGCCGTTCGACATGGACGAACTGGACGCGCGCATCGAGGCCCTCGGCCGCCGGCCGCCGCTGGCCAACGCGGCCAAGATCCTGCGCATCGGGGATCTCGAACTGGACCGTCTGACCCGCCGCGTCGCCTACGCCGACGACGCCATCGATCTGACGCCCAGCGAATTCAACATGCTCGAGATGCTGATGCTGAATCTCGGCTCGACGGTGACCAAGTCGATGATCCTGGAGCGCGTATTCGACCTGGAGTCGGACGCGCCCGGGGCGATCATCGAACCGCATGTCAGCCGGCTGCGGGGCAAGCTGACACGGGCCGGAGCGCCCGATTTCATCCGGACGCTGAGGGGGGTCGGCTATACCATTGCCGCGGATTGATCGTCTTCTGAAAGCGACGAGCTTTCGTGTCGCGGCGCTGCAGACGTGCCTGTTCCTGGGGGTGTTCGCCATCGCCGCGGGCGCCGGCCTGGTCGTCCTGCGAAGAGCCGAGGTGCGCGCCGCCCGGGCCGAAATCGAGCAGGCGGAGGACGATCTGAGCCGGCACATCCTCGTCCGTGGATTGAGCGGCTTCGAGACCGGCTGGCGCGGCCTGGTCGAGGACGCCGGCATCGAGATCAGGCTCGAGGACGCCGCCGGCCGCGCGATCACGGGTCGCCTGCCCCACGTCGCGCTGCCCGCGCCCGCACCGCGCAAGCTCGCGCTCGACTTCCGGATGGATCGCCCGCCGGCGCCAGGGCGGCCCAAGGACAGGTTCCTGGCCACCAACCACATCGAGCCGGACGGGATGAGGCTGACCGTGGGTGAGGACCTCACGGTGCGACAGCGCCAGGACAACCCCCTCCTGCTCGTCGTCGCCAGCATCGCCGCCCTGATCGCCGCCTTGGGCACGGGCGCCGGCGCGATGGTGGGATACCGCATGCTGCGCCGGCTGGACCACATGACCCAGGCGATCGAAGCCTACGCCGCCGGCGACCGCGGGGCCCGTGTGACGGTCTCCTCCCGTTCGGGCACGGACCTGGACGATCTGGCCAGGACGCTCAATCAGATGATGGAGCGGGAAAACCGCCTGGTGGAGGGCCTGCGCCAGGTGTCCTGGGCCATCGCCCACGACCTGCGCCGGCCGCTGGCCCATCACAACCAGGAAATATCCACCGTGCTGCAGCAGCCGGCCTCGCTCGAGCGCTATCGCGCCGCGCTGGAAAGCGCCTCCAAACGCATCGATGACGTCCTGCAGACCTTCCAGGCCCTGCTGCACATCGCCGAACTGGAAGCGGGCGCGCCCGGCCTGGAACTGGCGGCCGTTGACCTCAACTCGGTCGCGTCCCGCATGGTCCAGGCCTACACGCCCATGGCCGAAGCCGGCGGCCGCACCCTGATGTTCCTTCCCGCCGAAACGCCCGCCGTCATCATGGGCGAGCAGCGGGCCGTCGGCCGCATGATCGCCAACATCGTCGACAACGCCCTGATCCACACGCCCAGCCAGACTGCGGTGGAGGTGCGGGTCGAGGCCAAGGGGCCGCGCCTGGTCGTCTGCGACAACGGCCTGGGGGTGCCCGAAACGGCCCGACGCCGCCTGTTTGAACGCTTCTTCCGCCTGGACGCCAGCCGTACGACGCCCGGCAGCGGGCTGGGTCTGGCGCTTGCAGCCGCGACGGCCCAGGCGTTCGGCGGCCGGCTCTCGGCCGAGGATGCCGCGCCAGGCCTGCGCATCATCGCCGATTTCGCGCCGCGCTGAATGCCTGGGTCCGGTTCCAGCCCCCGCTTCACTTCCGTTCGGCTGGGGCCGCGAACAGGGGCGTCATGGTCACCACGTCGGGGTCGGCCGCATGGCGCAGGTGAGGCGTGAGGCCGAACACATCCTCTATCGTGCGCAGCAGCGAATAGTGGCTGTAGGGCGTGTCGTCCGCCACGCCCCGGGGGCCGTGATTGGTGATCACCACCGTCGGGATATGGCCGCCGCCGAAGTTAGAGATCGCCGCCGGCGTCACGCCGCAGCAGCCCTCGCGCGTCTTGCCGGCGCCTTCGTCGAAGGTGATCACGACGGCGACGTTGTCGGGCGAGGTCCAGGCTGGCGTTTTCAGGATTTGCGCGACGAGTTCGCCGACGACGCGGTCGCCGCGCGCGATCAGACCCGCCTTGTTCGGGCTCAGGCAGTCCGACGGGATGTTCGGGCCGGATAGGCCATGCATCTCGTTGCATTGGTTGGGCACGATCAGGGCGAAGTTCGGCAGCTTTCCGCTGGCGAGATCCGCCTTCCATCGGTCGAAGCCGACCAGGTGTTCGGCGCGCCGGGGATCGGCCTGCACGGCGGCGAAGTTGACGAAGCCGGAGTGCTTGGCCGCGTAGAAGGCGGTCTTGCGGGCGCCGCCGTCAAAACCCGGCGGACTGGCGGTGACCGCCAGCGAACCCGGTGCGGGGATGTCTTCATAGTAGCCCTTCCAGGTCAGGCCGGCCTGTTCCAGCTGCTGGCCCAGCGACGGCGCCGAAACCGTGTGGTCCTGGTATCCCGGCCGGGCCGACCCCGCGCAGAAGGAGTCGACCTTGCCCGGCGTGCAGTAGAAGGCGTCGTCGTCGTGGATGCCGAAGGTGTCGCCGCCCAGAAGGGCCACGTAGTTGCCCTCGCTCGGGTGCACCTCGGCATAGAAGCGCGTGGCGTTGCCGTAGGCCTTGGCCAGCCGCGCGATGTTGGGCGCCGCGGCCGGGTCGAGGATCTGGTCGTAGTCCTTGTTCTCCTCGACGATGACGAACACGTGCTGGTAGCGCGGAAGGCCCTGGGCCGCCGCAGCGCCCGCCAGAGCGCTCAGCGCGATCGCGAGGGTCGAAGCAAACCGGTTCATGACCTTACCCTACTCAGAAATGGAACCGGATGCCGGCCTCATAGGTCTGGCCGTAGAATTCCCGCTGGATCGGGAAGCCCGGATTGCCGACGTAGAAGCGCAGCGGCGCATCAGTGAGGTTCCGCACGTTGAAGTAGGCCGTCAGGCTGGGCATGAAGCGGTAGCTGGCGGCCAGGTCCAAGGTCGTGCGGTCGTCCTCGATCGTGTCGCTCTGCTTGGAGCCGCCGAGCGAGAACAGCTGGTGGCCGACATATTGGGTCGACAGCCGCACGTTCACATTGTGCGCCTCGTAGAACAGGGCGGCGTTGGCGGTGTAGCGGGACGTGCCCGGCAGGGTCCCGTACTGGGCCACCCCGGCGGAAGACGTCGCCGCGTCATATTCCTCGATCCGCGAGTCCACATAGGTGGCGTTGGCGTCGATCCCGAGGCCGTCCAGGGGTTTGGGAAGACCGGAGAACTGCTGGTGATAGGACGCCTGCACGCCGCGGGCGTAGGCGGAGGCGATGTTCTCGAAGGTCTGGAACTTGACCGTGCCGATGATGCGAGGGTCCGCGCCCAGGGTCTGGCGGGTGACGATGTAGTTGTCGAAATCCTTGTCGAACACGCCGATCTGGGCGATGCCGCCGCCGGGCAGATAGTACTCCACGTCCAGGTCGAAATTGTCGCCGGTGGTGGGCTTCAGGTCGGGATTGCCGGTGGTGATGATGCCGTTGGCGGCGTCGACCGTCACCGCGCCGGTGACCTGGTTGAAGCCGGGCCGCCCTATGCCCGTCGAATAGGTGGCGCGGACCAGCAGCTGGGGCGAGATGGTGTAGCGCAGCTGCACCGTCGGGAAGAGGTTGGTGTAGTCCTTGTTGTTCAAATAGAAGGCCTGGTTCAGTTGGGCGGCCACCGCGCCGTCGGGCTTGATGGGATTTCCATCGCCGTCGAACTCATAGCTGCCGTAGGCCGCCTGGGTGTTTTCCACCCGGACGCCGGCCAGCATCCCGAGCGGGCCGCGCGTCGCCTGATACTGGGCGTAGCCGGCGTAGATGTCCTCACGGGCGTTGAAATAGCCGGTGGGATCCCACACGTCGGCGCCTTCGACCTTCTGCGCCAGTGAACGCAAGGCCAAGGTGTTGACGTTGGGGCCGTTGGTATAGCGGTCGCCGTAGAAGCTGGTGTCCGCGCCGCTCGACACCGACGCCAGGTTGAGCGCGCCCACGTCCAGGCTCTCGTTGTACTGGTTCTGCGACTTGTTCCTGAGGCGCGCTTCGACGCCGATCTTGAAATGGTCGTCGTCGCTGAACAGCTTGGCCGGGATCTGGAGGTTGGCCGCGTAGGCCCATTCACGGTCGTTGTCGTGCTCCTGGGCGTTGGAGACGCGGCCGCCAGTGTAGAGGGACGCATTGTTGACGTTGGTTCCGTCCAGGACGGCCAGCTTTGGGAAGTCGCCGTTGTGGGCGCTGTTGTCGTAGGCCACCGCAACCCCCGTGGGTCCGGCGAAGTTGGCGTTGTAGTTCTTGTCCTGGTCGTACGACGCCTGAGTGTAGGACACGCGGTAGTCCAGCACCACCTTGCCGAAGGCGTCCTTGCCGCCGGCGGCGTAGATATCGTTGCGGTGCGTCTCGCGCTCGTCGGTGCTGGAGACGCCGAGGTCCGCGGGGCTCTGGAAGCCCGTTCCCACCTGGGTCTGGCTGTAGCTCGAGAAATCGTAGGTCAGGCGGTTCTTCTTCACCGCCTCGACGTAGCCGGCGACGTTGGCGCGGAAATAGTAGCTGTGGTCGTCGTTGGGCGTGAAGTCGAACTCGCCGCCGCCGCCGAACCGCTCACGATGGTAGTCGTAATGGCGCAGCTGCAGATCCTGGTAGCTGTGGTCGCTCGCGCCAGGATCGTTGTAATCCTCCTCCATGTCGTCGAAGCCGCGGCGGTCGACCATCGACGACCCGGTGATGACGAAGGAGAACGGCGTCGGATTGGTGATCCACCCGCTGAGCGGCGTGGTCTGGTCACGACCTTCGACCACCAGACGCCCGTTCTGGAAGCCGAACCGTGCGCCCACGGCCAGATCGAAGCTGGTCGGGCCGTCATGTCCGTGCTCCGGCTCGTAGCCTGAGCCCGCCGATCCTTCGACGAAGGGACGGGCGATGTTGGCCGCCGAGCGCGGCGTCAGCTCCACCGAACCGCCCAGGCCCTCCGCCTCGTGGTCGGGCAGGCCGGTGTAGGTGACGACGAGACCGTCGATGGCGCCGTCCGGCAGGGTGTCGAACTCCACCGCGCGGCCGCCGCCGGAGAAGTAGGTGCCGCCCGGAAAGGTGTTGAGCAGAGGCACCCCGCCGAAGGTGGCCCCGTCCAGGTTGCCGTCGATGCCGCGGATGTTGATGAAGCGGCCCTCGCCGGTGTCGCTCGACAGCGAGATGCCCGGCAGGCGGCCGAGGGATTCGGCCGCGTTGAAGTCGGGGTACTTGGCCATACTCTCGGCCGATTGCACCGTGATCAGGTTCGGCGCCTGCTCCTGCACCACGCGGGCCTGAACCTCCTGGCGCGGCGCGGTGACCACCAGTTCCGACACGCTGGCGCCGGAGTCCGTGTCGGCGGCCATCGCCCTGTCGAACGCCATGGCGGCGCAGCCGCACAGGAGCGCGGCGCTCAAGGTTTTCAGCTTCATATCGTCTATCCCCGATTTATGCGACTGGCGCGAAGCGCCGACGGCGCTTGTGACGTCTGGACGTGGGTTGCGTGCAAAGCCGCAAGCAACCTCGTCGGCGGCGGGAGCGCCAAAACGGGTCTTTCCGGCTCCACACCTGCACTCCATTGCCGCTTTTCACTTTGCATCCAGGTATCCCTGGCGCTAAATCCAGATGTGACAGGCGAAGGCAACGAATTCATGCAGGATTATAGACGAGATCGTCTCATATCTTGCAGACATGCAAGATTTTCAGACATCGTTCCTCTTTGGAGAAATCGATGAACGTCTGAAGCCTGAGGCCCAGCTACCCCGGCGATGCAGATAGAGCGATGTCTGGGCCGCGATCCAAATGCGACCATCCAGCGCGAACACGACCGGAAGCGGGCGGCCGGGCGCCGGCGTCACAGGCGGCGCGACAGCGATGATGAAGGCCTGGCCGATAGGTCGCGAGGCCAGGCTGCAGCCCTTCGATCCTCGGATCGCCGCCGTTCAGGGCTCCGTCGGCGGCAGCAGGTAGCCGTGGCGGGCCATGCTGAGGTCGGGGTTGAAGTCGCAGGGCACGCAGTCGGGCAGGAAGTTCTCCGGCGTGCGGCCGCTGACGGGGTTCTTGTAGCCCCACCACATCGGCAGGATCTGCGGCCATTCCCAGACCTCGCCGGTGCCGCCGCGATAGTGCTCCTCGCGCACGCCCAGGGCGGTGATGCGCACGTCCGGCTCGAACTTGTTCACCAGCGCGGCGCCGATGTAATGCACCGGGGCGCCCGGCCGCGGCGCCAGCGAGGCGGGCGGCGGGGCCGGCTGGGACCGCGACCTGGGCTTGCTCGACCAGCCGCCCGCCCAGCCGCCGGGCATGGAGAAGTAGGGCTCGTCCAGCGACAGGTTCCATATCCGCCAGGTCCCGTCCTCCAGCACGAACTGGTTGTCGGGATACATGGCGCCGAAGATGTCGGCGCTGCCGGGCGCCTTGGCGGTGTCGGGGTGGAACAGGTAGCCGCGGGCGCTGGCCGAGCGCCCGTCGGGCGCGACCATGATCACCGGCTGGATCAGCCAGTGGAAGGCGATGCCGGCGCGGCCGGTCACCTGGGAGTCGCCATATTCCAGGAACACCGACTGGGCGATGCGGTCGGCCCCGGCGTAGTAGCCGGCGAAGGGCACCTCCTTGGCGCCGTGCCTGCCGAACAGCTTGGCCATGTCCTTCCACTGGAAGTCGTCGATCAGGTGGCCGTAGGCGGAGTTGAGGTTCTCGGCGGCGTCATAGGCGGTGGAGACGGCGAGCCGGCGGGCGTCGTCGGCCAGACGGGCGTCGCCCTTCAGGGACGGGGCGGCGGGCGCGGCGGCGGGGATCGGGCCGGTGAGATCGGCCACAGCCGCCCAGCGCTTGCCGGCCGGAAGCGGGATCTTAAGGCCGGTGGCCGGATTGGCGGCGTGGAAGGCGGGGATGATCCCCTCGAGGCCGCCCGGGCTCCTGCCCCAGCCGGCGTGGTAGTCGCTGCGCAGCAGGGGGAACAGGCGCATCTCGCGCACCTTCCACACGCCGCCCTCCTTGACGAAGCGGTTGTCGAGGACATTGACCTCCCAATGTTCCTCGCCGCTGTCGGCGTCGCCCGCCATGGCCAATTCGAAGCCGCGCACGCGCGCCTCGCGCCCGCCGGGCATGACCTGGGCGGTGTCGTCGAACAGCAGGTGGTCGTTGAGCTGGCCGTGGGTGAGGCCCGCGGGGCCCATGCGTTCCATGGCCCGGCGCACGCCCTTGGGTCCCTTGTAGACGCCGGCGCCGCCGATCTCGACCACGCCGTTCCTGGCGAACAGGTCGACGACATCGTCCCACATCCTGCGGTCGACATAGTAGTTGTAGGCGGCCTGCAGGTTGCGGACCTTGTCCTCGTCATTGAGGACCCGGATGCGTTCCTCGAGCTGGGCCAGCGTCGCCTTGGTCGCCGGCGCGTCGCCGACAGGGGCCGGGATGGGCAGACCCGCCGTGTCGCCGTCATAGTGATAGGGCACGATCGGCAGGTCCTTGCCGCCGACGTTGGTCCAGCCGGTCTCGTAGGGGCCGGCGTACTGCGGATAGAAATGCAGGCGGGCGATCTTCCACACGCCGCCTTGGCGGACATAGTCGTTCTCGTAGACGCCGCCTTCGAGGCTGGCGTTTCCCTTGCCGTCGCCCCGCAGGAACATGCCGTCCCAGCGGCCCTTGGCGCTCTGGCCGTCGGCCGACAGGTTGACCACCGGCGCGGCGATCAGGGCCGTGTGGACAACGCCGGAGCCAAGGCCCTGGCGGCCGCCGCCATAGTGCTGGGTGAGGAAGGCGGCGATGGCTTTCTTTCCCGCCACGTGGTCGTCGCCGGCGTCCATCACGCCCTGGTCGGCGAACAGCGCGCCCATCTGGTCCCACAGTCCGAACTGGGCGTACTGGGCGTAGTGGTATTGGAGGCTTTTGACGGCGCGGAGGCTCTCGGCGCGCTCGACATCGCGGGCCAGGGCGTCGCGTGAAGGCGCGGCGAAAGCCGGCGCGCCCGCGAGGATCAGGGCGAGCCCCGCCAACCATCCAACCTGCTTCATCGCGCCTCCTCCCGCCCTCTCCGAGGCATGGGGGGCCGACTAGATCACAGGCCGGAACTTATCGAAAGCAAGCTTTTTAGCCCCGCCCCATCACCTCAATCGGCGAGAAGCAGCCGAGGATCAGGCGGCTGGCGTCGAACGGCGGCTCGCCCATGGAGTCCATGCGCGGGTCTTCGTGCATCCGGTCCTCGGCGGCCTGGAAGAACGCCTTGTCGGGCCACACCTGCCAGACGAACACGATCTTCTCGCCGGGCTGGGCGGCGACGGCCTTGCGGAAATCGGTGTGCTTGCCGTCGGGGACGAAATCCTCCCAGCACTCGACGATCTCCAGGCAACCGTACGCCTTGAAGAAGCGGGCGCTGCTCTGCGCCCAGGCGACGTAGGCGTCCTTGCGGTCCTCGGGCACGGGGATGACCAGACCGCAGACGTACATGCTCAGGCTCCTTTGGTCTCCAGGCGCCGGCGGATGTCGATGTAGGCCGCCGCGATGAGCGCGCCGAGGGCCGCCTCGTCGACCGGCTCGCCCCAGCGCAGCTTGACGTGCCGCATGCGCTTGCCGGAACCTGTCAGCAGGCCGGCGGGATCGGGAAGGTCGGCGCCATGGAAGAAGCCGACGTTCACATGGGCGGTGAAGGCGGCGACATAGGCGAAGGCGGCGTCGCCCACGCACGCGGTCGGGTAGCCGTCGTGCAGCAGTTCCACCACGTCGGCGCCGCTGGCGCGCATCCGCTCGAACCAGGGCCAGGCGGACAGGCGCAGGCCGTCGCCGGAGAACCAGGCTTCGACGTCCTTGTCCTGACGCACAGCGCCCGCCAACCGGAACGGGGCGTCGGCCGCAGGCACAACCCTAGTGCGCCCCGCCAATGCGCCAGTCGCGCGGGGTATGGCCGAAGCGGCCCTTGAAGGCGCGGGAGAAGTGGGCCGCGTCCTCGAAGCCGTTGGCGAAGGCGATCTGCGACACGGCCTGGCCCCGATAGCGGGGATCGGTGAGGTCGTCGGCGGCCTGCTCCAGCCGGCGGCTCCAGATCTGGGCGGTGACCGAGCGGCCGAGCGAGCGGCGCAGCACCTGGTCGAGCCGGCGGCGGCTGACGCCCTGGGCCTGGGCCACCTGTTCGGCGGCGAGGCAGGCGTCGCCCAGATGGGTTTCGATGAAGGCCAGGGCCGCGCGCACGCGCCAGTGCACCTCGTCGCGCGGCGCCCCGCGCGGAGCCATGGC
>Ga0265338_10009221_pt1 | contig 11813 bp, 8 predicted proteins | sample 42126metaG_FD_193579 | JGI IMG/M metagenome (GOLD analysis project Ga0265338, IMG submission 193579) | Rhizosphere microbial communities from Carex aquatilis grown in University of Washington, Seatle, WA, United States - 4-21-26 metaG | ecosystem: Host-associated > Plants > Roots > Rhizosphere >... | reverse complement strand
GTACTGGAGATGAAAACAAATTATCTGCGTGGTGGACGGATCAAAAATATGCAAAAAGCACTCGTAACAGATGGAACGGGGACAATAGAATTGACTTGGTTTAATCAGCCGTTTTTGACACAGACAATCCTTCCTAACACACAAATTTCTGCATCAGGAAAAGCAGATAGATTTGGGCGGAGTAAAAATCTGTCATTACAATCGCCGGAATATGAAGTGCTTTTTAACAACAATCCGCCGATCCATACTGGTCGTCTTATTCCTGTGTATCCTGAGACGCAAGGGGTCTCTTCAAAATGGCTTCGCAGGCAAATTTTTACAATTCTCACGCAACATGCAAATGAACTAAATGAATATCTTCCGGAAACTATCCTGCAACAAAATCATTTGATGGGATTTATGGAAGCAATACAAGCAATCCACTTTCCCAAAGATCTTGAGACAGCAGAAAAGGCAAAAGAACGGTTAGCATTTGATGAACTTTTCCTTATGCAACTTGCCGCCAACAAACGCCGCTCCGAATGGCAGAAAAAACAAAAAGGCTTGCAGTTTGAGATCAAAAAATACCAGAAACAAATCAATAATTGTATCAATTCTTTACCATTCAAACTCACTAACGCGCAGCAAAAAGCACTTGATAGCATTATGAACGATCTTCAGAAAGAAACTCCTATGAATAGACTCGTCCAGGGAGATGTCGGTAGCGGTAAAACCGTCGTTGCTGCGACTGCAATGTATGAGGCTTATCTCAATGGTTATCAGTCAGTTCTCATGGCGCCGACAGAAATTCTTGCGCAACAACACTATGCAACGGTCTCAAAATTTCTTGAGCCGTTGGGTGTGAAGGTTTCGCTCGTAACTGGCAATAAAAAACTTTTAGCTTCCGATTCCCAATTCTCAATTCTTATCGGCACCCACGCAGTGCTTTCTGAAAAGATTATGTTTGGCAAGCTTGGGCTCATCATCATCGATGAGCAGCAACGATTTGGTGTCGAGCAAAGAAGCACTATCCGACAAAAAGGCGATAATCCACACCTTCTGACTATGACAGCAACGCCCATCCCGCGAACTGTCGCGCTCACCATGTATGGCGATCTTGCTCTCTCGTATCTCAACGAAATGCCGCATGGAAGAAAACAGATAAAAACCTGGCTTGTCCCTCCTGAAAAAAGAAATGGCGCTTATAGTTGGATACGAAAAGAAATTAATGAAAATCATTCACAGGCATTTATCATCTGTCCATTCATCGAACCTTCTGAAACAATGCAAACAGTCAAAGCAGTTAATCAGGAATACGAACTGCTCAAAAAAGAAGTCTATCCAGATTTGAAGCTTGGACTGCTGCATGGCAGACAAAAAGGAAAAGAAAAAGATGAAATTCTGCAGCAATTCCGAAATGGAGACTTTCAGATTCTTGTTGCAACACCGGTCGTTGAAGTCGGAATAGATATACCTAATGCTACAATTATTATGATAGAAGCAGCAGAACGCTTTGGTCTGGCTCAACTGCATCAGCTCAGAGGACGTGTTGGAAGAGGAGACAAGCAGTCATATTGTCTGCTGTTTACTGATAGTAAAACCGCCCAGACAAGCACAAGATTGAAAGCAATGGAAACAACACACTCAGGCGCAGAACTTGCGGAACTCGATCTCAAACTTCGAGGGCCGGGCAATCTTTATGGCACAGCACAACATGGAGTACCAAAATTAAAAGCTGCATCATTTTCAGACACTTTGCTTATTCAAAAAGCAAAAATAGCTGCGGATCGAGTTTTTCCTGATTTATCAAGCTATCCGCAACTTAAAAAACAACTTGATCAAACAGTCTCCTCAAACATTTCTCCTGACTAATTTGACAGCTTTGTCGCTTTTCTGTCAGCAAAGTTTCCCGAAACATGTCAAGCTTATCGTGCGTAAAACCGGTAAAGTACATAGAGAAGATTACTTCTCATGGCGTGGGGGGTGAGCAAATATGATTCATAGATTACATTATCGATATCTGAACAGTTCTTTGACTTTTTATTTTCAGACTCTTCAGCGACGATCGTTTTATAAAACGACATTGGTGCCAAAAAGCAAAGAAGAACCAAAAGAGTTAAAAGAAACACGAATCAGATTGATAGGTACTATGGTATAAGAGCAGCAAATGCGCGAGTAATTCAGGTGACTCACTGTTGGTTACCAAACGAACAGCTGTAGATTACATCTGAAGAGTCGCGCATTTTGCTTAAGAATTTTTTGCCAATCTCTTACTCTAGATTAATAGCATTCTCTCTTGTTTTTGGAACCCCTTAAGCCGCTAGGAAATAATCGGACTGCCTCGCCACGTTGGCAGATTCTCGAAAACGATCGACTGGTTTTTCTGCTGCTTGAGACAACTTGTATAACTCATTCAAACCTGCCGGATCTTTCAACTTTAATTGAAGAGAGATAAGATGTTGAATGTTCTTATTACTTGATAAGCTATTTTCTTTTAATATCTTTGTTAACTCTTCAACAAGTTTCCTACCGCTACTTTGGCTATGTTTGTAAGCCGCAGTTACACAATAATCAATAAGTCCTTCAAAAAGAAACTTTTTATGACCATCTTTCGTATCATATTCTGGATTTCCTGCTAACCCTTTTGCCATATCTTCAACAGTTTTGAGATCATTTTTGAGAATCGCTTCTCTTACCTTAAAAGTGTCGCCAAGTGTTTCATCAAACATTATTGTCATATCATCAGGTCTAAGTATTTCTATTTCCTCAGAGGTTTTAGCCGCTTCTAAGCATGCTACTAATCCACTTTCTCTAAATTTCGGACTTGCTATCTGTACGAGACAGGTATTTGCGCTTTCAAAATCACCTTTATGAGCATATTCCTCTGCTGCAGTAACAAGAAGTTGAGTATCCCGAAAGTCAGAGATAAATTGTCTGTTAGCAAATAGCTCACCTGTGAGGATGTCGTCTGAGTTTGGTGCAGAAGCTGAATCAGGAATATCTGTGTTTAATAATTCAGCAGTAATAGAATCTATTTCTCTAATAACTTCAACGGGAGGTGCTCCACGTCGAAGTGCAAGTTTTAATTGAAAAAGTGCATAATATCTATTCACATTAGTAGGCACGTTTGTAGGATCACTATCGTTATTGAAAACTAATTGTCGATAATTCTTAACTTTATCCTCAAGCCAATGGATATCTTCTTCACCAAGGACTTCACCGTTATCTACAGCAGCGCCGGCAAACCAAAGAAATTCTCGAAATGCACCTAAATCCGCGGGAGGGTCTTCACTTTTTTCTTTCACTTTTTGGAATATTCGTCTTTTTATCTCAATATCATCATTTTGAAGCCAAAGATGTAACGCATTATCTGTTACTGATTCACTATCAATATCACTTCCTGTAAGGAAATGTTGCGTTACTTCCTTTAAATACTCTGATCCTATGGCATCTCCATCTCCTCCTTCACCCTTTGCTTTAAAATAATATCTGAGTTTTAAGAAATCTACATGTTTTGAATCTATTTTAAAATCATTAATCCAGGTGTCCGCAGATGTTCCTCTTGACGCGCACATTTCAACAATATTCAAAATATCTCCCGCATCCATATAGGAATACCGTTCTTCTGAAAACTTCGTCCTTTCTCTCTCTGCTGTTTGCCTTTCCTTTTCTTCTCTCAATAAATTACCTAATTCATAAAACGCAGTTTCATCACCAATTGTAGTTCCAAGATAATAAACACGTGTTAACTCAGCCTCGCCATGCTTTCCAAGGTTTCTTATTTTTTCAGCCCAGTGACGAACTGCAGGGATATCTCCAGCTTTTGCATCAACTGAAGCCATATAGCCTAGCGCTTGTGATGTAGCATAAGCGCCATCTCTCATTTCATCAGGAGTGAGTGTCTCTACAAGAGTACGTGCTGTATGAACACTTTTGTCATGTATCTCTCTCGGAGATAATCTTGCTATTTCAGCGCCTTCTGACGCTTCACCATTTGAAACATTCTCAGACATGGATATATTATAAATTAATAGTAATAATTAATAAACTACTTATCAGCAAACTTAAGGGAAATATCTTAACAGTTATTATAATTGTTTTATAAGTAAAATATAAAGAAAAAAGGTATTTTTTGTATATAATATCTCTATTCACATAAAATAATAATGAAAATAATCCTATGAATAAACCAATTTTCCCCAGAAAGAGAAAAAGGTTAAGGAGTAGGCGAAGGAGAGGTTTCTTGAGAAGGTGAAACACTCAACGAAGCACTTGGAGCGATACTCGTCACAATACTTGGCATAGGAGAAGGCGAAGGAGCAACAGTTCGTTCCTGTGATATACCAGCAAGCGTTGTCAGTTGATAACCAATAAAATGATACATCATAAAGCCTCCGAGCAAAATTGCGAGAGCTGCTACCATGCCATTCATTAGTGGTGAACGGAAAAATTTCTGTGGTGACGTGCTAGGAGGTTGGGGTGGAATGTATGGAATCGCAGACTGCTTTTGTTTATCCGAACTATCTGAAGAAGATCGATCTTGCTGCCTTTTTGTATCTGTATCCATCTTTCCTTAGCATACGCAAACTTTGAAACCCTGTCAAGTCAGAATCGCTTGCGAACAAGGCACAAATACAGTATAATATGACTTATGTCACAAGAACCGAAGAAACGTCATTCACGAGCGCGTCAGGGCAAAAGACGAGCAAGTATCAAATTAGCCGTTACTGGAACGGGCGTTTGTCCTAACTGCGGTGCGCCACAAATCCCACATCATGTTTGCGAAAGCTGCGGATATTATAAAGGACAACAAGTAATAAAGAAACCAACACAGATTGCTGGCTGATTTTCACAGATTATATATCTGCGCACATCCGCTAACAATCTGCGAAAATCGCAGAAATGAAGACATCTCAAGATCCACGCCACTTAAAAAGACAACATATTATCCAAGAACTTTTCAGTACAGAATTTCACCAGCAAAAGGTAAGTTTGGAAAGCAGTGAAGTGCTCAAACATATTACCTTACTCGATGAGAAGATCCAACAATCAGCACCAGATTTCCCGGTGGATAAAATTAACAAAATTGACCTGGCGATTTTACGACTTGCTGCGTATGAATTATTGATTGAAAAAAAAGCACCGCAAAATGTCGTTATTGATGAAGCGGTTGAGTTGGCAAAAGAATTCGCAAATGAAACAAGTCCGTCTTTTGTTAACGGTGTCTTGGGACACATCATTACCAAAGATCTAAGACCAAAGATCTAAGATCTCATATAAATATGAATCAATTACCTAAATTTAATGATCAAAACCTCTTGCATCTTGCTTTTATTCACCGTTCCTACTTGAATGAATCAAAAGACATAGCAGAATCGAATGAACGGCTCGAATTTCTTGGCGACAGCATTCTCTCATTTATCGTTTCTGACCATTTGTATAAAGCATATCCCGATTTTGATGAAGGAATCTTAACAAACCTTCGTTCTCTCGTTGTTAATACAAAGAGCCTTGCCAAGCTGGCAAGACAACTCGATTATGGTTCTCATCTGATGCTCTCACATGGTGAAGAAGATTCAGGCGGACGGGAAAACGAATCAATCCTTGCCAATACATTTGAATCAGTAATCGGTGCTTTATTCCTTGATCAAGGAACTGATGCCGTCAAAACATTTTTGTACGAGGTCTTGATCCCCGAGATTGAGACATATGTGCAAAAGAGAGTATTCAAAGATCCCAAAAGCCTTCTGCAGGAATATGTACAGGCACGCAAACAAAATTCTCCAGCTTACAAAGTGATTCATGAAGACGGACCTGCACATGCAAAACAATTTACCATCGGTGTCTTCGTCGGAGACGAACAAGTAGGCGAAGGTCGCGGAAAATCCAAACAAGAAGCCGAAGAACACGCAGCAGAACAAGCTCTTGAGAAGCTGTCCAAATAATGGTACAATAGTAGATATGTCTTTAGTTATCAGACTTACCAGGATAGGCAAAAAAGGCGAGCGGAAATTCCGTGTCGTCGTCAAAGAAAAACGCAGTAAACGCGATGGCGGATTTATTGACATGCTTGGCTGGTACGAAAAAACCAAGGATAATAAAAAGAAAAAAATTGATATGGAAAAATATCAATACTGGGTAAGCAAAGGTGCACAGCCATCTGCTACCATGCAGGAAATCGTTAAATAATCATGAAAGACACACTTCACTTTATAGTTGCCGCAATTGTTGATAGTCCTGATGCTGTCTCTATTGATGAACAGGAAGAAGAAGGTTTCCTCAACTTTATTATTACCGTCGACCCATCAGACATGGGTAAGGTCATCGGAAAAGAAGGCAAAGTCATCCGAAGCATTCGCAATATCATGAAAGTAAAAGCAATGAAGCAAGACAAACGCATCAAAATTTCCCTTGCCGAACAAACCTCCTAACGCTGCATTTTACACACTGAATTTCTGAAACTGTAGAGAATCCCGGATATCTATAGTAGTAGCAAAATAATACTGATACTCAACACATAGTTAGCTTTGTTGATAAGAAGCTAAGGCAATAACGCCACGCCGATCTGACCCCAGTTATCAGTCTTACTATCTGTCCAAGTCATGGTCGTACTTGTTCCTGAAGAAGCTTTTGTTGAAGCGCCGCTCTGTGGTACATCAGAAAAGCCATTCCACAACATTGTCTGTCCGCTAGCCGGGAGAAAGTCCCCGACAATAGTATCTGAACCCAAGACATCAAGGACTAATTGATTAGTTCCGCTCGCGACATTTACTGTTGCTGTATGCCCATTACCGGAAGATTTACTATCTATTCCAAATGGTGTTGTTTGATTTACATTATAGAAACTTGCCGAATCAGCTACGGCATATGTTGAACCTGAAAGATGTACAGTAACTGTACCTGTCCCAACAACAGGATTTATGAGATACCAGAGTTCATTATCCTGGGTATTACTTTCATAAGAGATGCTATCAAATCGCGTAAGATTTTGAGAACCATAGGTAACAGAGTTTACTGTCTTTCCGTTATTAACCGATATACCTACAATAAGAAGCCTTCTGCTATTATTACCAACTGTGTGACTCCAGGAGAAACTGGTTACTGCGACTTTCTGCTGCACTGCCCCAACAGCATCTTGTGTAACAGGAGCAGGGGTAGGAGTAGGAGTTGGGGTTGCAGTAGGTGTTGGTGTTGGAGCAGGTGCACTCACTGGCAGCAAAGCTACTCCAATTTCTGACCAGTTATCAGTCTTACTATCTGTCCAAGTCATGGTCGTACTTGTTCCTGAAGAAGCTTTTGTTGAAGCACCACTCTGTGGTACATCAGAAAAGCCATTCCACAACATTGTCTGTCCGCTTGCTGGTTGGAAATCACCATTTATCGTGTCACTGCCTAGTACATCTACGACCAATTCATTGCTTCCGCTCGCTACATTCACAGTTGCTGTCTTTCCATTACCTGAGGCTTTTGTATCTGTCCCAAACGGTGTGATTTGATTCACATTGTAGAAGCTTGCCGAATCAGCTACCGCATACGCTGAACCGGAAAGGGAAACCGTAACTGTCCCAGTCCCAATAGTTGGATTTACGACATACCAGAGTTCATTATCTTGGGCATTACTTTCATATCTTATGCTATCAAATCGCGTCAAATTTTGAGAGCCATAGGTAACAGAGCTTACTGTCTTACCATTATTGACGGAAACTCCTACGACAAGAATTCTATTGTTGAAATTACCAACTGTATGACTCCAGGAAAAACTGGTTACTGCAACTTTTTGCTGTACTGTCCCAACAGAATCTTGAGTAATAGGAGCAGGTGTGGGTGTTGCCGTTGGCGTGGGAGTTACTGTCGGCGTCGGAGTTGCCGTTGGCACAACAGTAGGTGTGGGAGTCGCCGTAGGTCTTGGGGAAGGTGTTGGAGTACTTGTAGGCAATGGTGTAGGCGTTGCGGTCGGTACAGGGGATGCTATACCAAAATTTTGTGTAGTGTTGGAGGCAAGCGCAACAGTTGCAGGGTTTGTGGTGGTGACAGTATATCCCGTCGGAAGGGTAAGTGTCTCAGTATATGTCCCTGCGGGAAGATTTGCAAAGGAATAGCTGCCATTACTGTCACTTGTTGTACTTTGCCCGGAATCCAGCGTTATTGTTGCGCCACTGTATCCTATTTCTCCGGTATCTTGAAAGCCGTTTTGGTTGGTATCGTTATATACAGTACCTGTTAACGTATAGCTGCCCTTGATGGTAAAGGTCTTCGTATTCTGCGCCTCCTGATTGCCGTTGCTGTCCACGGACCAATAGATTATTGTATGATCTCCATTACCGGTTACAGAGAAGGGAGCTGAATATGTTTGTTGTGAACCATTGTCTATTTTGTAGTAAGTATTGGCAATTGTTACTCCTGATGGGGGAGTGACGGACAAAGCAACAGATACAGGATCGGAGAAAGTCCCATCAGAACTTGCTGCCGGAGAAAGGGTGGCTGAAGTTATATTGAGATATGTTGTCTGAAGATTCCCTCCTGTATCGCCAACATCTGTTGTTATGGTAGCGCTTGAAGAAGAGAGATTGTCCCAGTTATTTGGTGTTATCGTCACTTTGTCTCCGATATTGACAACCAAAGGTTGAGCAAGCTGGAACGTTCCGGCATTATCTCCTGCTTGTTGGATCGAAACATGAACATTTTGTGTCTGTGCGTTATTGGTGATCTCTACTGAATTATAATCACTTGTCATATCTACTTTTTCAGTTTCTCCTTGCGCGATATTCAATCCTGTCACTGAAAATTCTTTGGTAGCGCTTGAAGAAGACTCATACAACAAATTTGCATCATAAGTCTTTCGAGCATCATCAGTCGTTATGGTCATAGACCGACCAGTACCATCAGTTGAAACAGTATCAGCTGATCCCGTAGCGACAGGAAGATTGGCAACTTGAAGCATGCTATTTTGTCCAAAAATATCCACGTTATCATTCTCAGACTGTTTACCCTGGACATGAACGGAGTAAGACCCGGAAGGTATAGAGTATGAGGGTTTTATTCCAGAAGTACTATCTAACAATGGGAAATTAACATGTGCGTTTGTGAAAGTATTAACAAAGGATCCATTCTGATAACCAATTGTATCTCCTTGAGAATCAGCAACATAATAATCTGAAAAACCTGTGAGATATATTAAGTCATTAGAGTCACCGCCAGGTATTAAGGTTGGTGTTTGTTCAATTAGACTTGTTGGTGTTATAAATACGAATGGGTTATTCCAAACATCTGGGAATTCTAATCCTAAAATCAAATTACTTTGAAAGTCATATTGCCAAGTTTCTGGATTTGTATTAGGATTTATCTCTATATATTTACTGTAAGGATTTAATTCATTTTGCAAGGGACTACAAGGTGAACCTGGCTGACATGGATCGTTAGGATCATATACATAAATTCTTTTAGTTCCATCTGTCTCCTCTTCAGTTTTATAGGGAACAAGCGCATGTCCACCTTGGCTATTCACATCAATTATTCCAATGACTAATGGATCTTTGTAACCATTTTGAATATCATTTTTGACAGTTGTGTACACATCATTAATATTATTATTCGGAAACTGTGTACTTTCATTATTCTCGAATTCCAAACCTGTCTGTATACCTTGATATCTGCCGATATATTGTGAAATAGGAGTTGTATTCCATCTTTGAGTATTTTGAATAAGTCCTGGATCAGGAAGATCATGAGTATCACTGGCATCATTTTGAGCTAAAAGACTTCCGTCGCCATTTCCTGTATAAAAGAGTAAACTTGTTGCAGCAATTCCAAAACAATTACCTGAACTAATTAGTGGGGCATATTCATCTTGATAAAATATCTGAGCAAGAGGCTTATGTGTACCTGAATTATAATCTACCTGATTTGTTCCGAAAGTCGACTCAAATAATGACCATGTGGGTGTATTTTCTTCGTTTGAAAAACTATATCCATCTGTTAATGGATCAAAGCTCGACGATACTGTCGTTTGATCTATTCCGAAATTTTCCGTGGTATCTGCGCTCACAGCTACAGTTGCAGGATTTGTGGTCGTTGCAGTGTAGCCATTTGGCAATGTTACTGTCTCCGTATATGTGCCAGATGCTAGATTTGCAAATGAATACGCACCATTTGCATCTGTAGTTGTCGTTTGTCCGGTATTCAAAGTCACTGTTGCTCCGTTATAGCCTGTTTCACTGGAATCCTGGACACCGTTTTGATTGGTATCAATGAATACAGTTCCTGAAAGTGTATAGGTGGGAGTAGGTGTTGGCGTAGGGGTTAGGGAAGGTGTCGGAGTCGACGTAGACGCATAGTTTGCAATATATGATCCTACCCCCAGTAAACTACCAACAGCCCAAACATCAGAGGAAGTTAATGCAGTCATAGCAAATATAGCTTTGCGGGAACCCTGTGTTGTACTATTATCAGGAAGAGGGAATTCTGTCCAGCTCGTACCATCATAATGCCAAAATCCACCATCAGAGGTGACCCATACATCGTTATCGGATACTGCTGCCATTCCTTGAGTATATCCATTTTCACTTATGACAGTTGCTAAAGCAGACTGATCCACCGTCCATGAAGTGCCGTCATAATGCATAACAAGAAGATGACTTTGTCCATTGAGGAACGTATTTCCTGCAGCCCAAATATCATTACTGGAAAGCGCTGTTATTGCTGAAAGCTTGGGATCGCCACCGGGGTTAGGAGTAGTAACGTTTGTCCAGCTCGTACCATCCCAATGTTTTATCAAAGGGAAATATGACCCCAATTGTCCTACATAATAATAGCCAGAAGCCCATACATTATTTGAAGAAACAGATGATATCGCAAACAGCTGTTCGTCATTTGGACCACTGCCACCATCTACGATACTCCAGCTTGTACCGTCGTAATGTTCAAAAAGAGAATAGGTATGTGCAACACCATGGCTATCCGGTTGTGTCTGGTATGATCCGACAGTCCAAATGTCATTTGCTGAGATAACTTTTACTCCTAGCAAAATATCATTTGTTGTATTTGGTTGATTGGGACTTGTAACAATACTCCAACTCGAACCGTCCCAATGCTGAATAAGAGTTTTCTCTACATTATCCGAACTATCAACAAATTCTCCGACAGCCCAAACATTGTTTGATGAAACAGCGGCTACGCCTTCAAGAACGCTTGCTTTTCCCGGTGTTTGGGCGGGAACAACACTCCACTGACTCCCATCATAATGTTCTGAAGTTGCTTGAGACAAACTTGAAGAATTAATAAACACTCCTACTGACCAGACATCGTTTTGGGAAACTGCCGTAGTCCCGTACAAATTAACAAGGAAATTGTTATTTTGCTGATCGACATAATTGGGACTATTAACTACATTCCATGTACTTGCTGCCAATGCCTTGTTATAAAAAAGGGGAACGGAAAAGAAAATCAACAGACAAAGAAGAAATAACTGAATGTATTTTATTTTACTCACTATAAATAAAATATTAAGAGTAACAGTCTCTTACTTCTTTATAGTATTCATAAAAGACAACAAAAGCAAGAGGTAAAAAATGGTGTAGTTAAATTATTAACTAAGCTAATATAACCAATTAGGATTTGGAACAGTTCTCGAAAGTGATGGATCATACCAAAATCTGACAAAATTCACCAATACAATAATAAAGAATACAATTAGTGTTAAAGAAATGAATTCAAAAACATATACTAATGCTTTTTTAGCTTGAAACTTTGTTACAATTTTTAAAACAAATCCATAAATGGTAAAAATAATTGAAGATATTAATAAAATTGTTAGTTGTAAAGAAAGAATTTTTAGA
>Ga0265338_10009220_pt1 | contig 11814 bp, 7 predicted proteins | sample 42126metaG_FD_193579 | JGI IMG/M metagenome (GOLD analysis project Ga0265338, IMG submission 193579) | Rhizosphere microbial communities from Carex aquatilis grown in University of Washington, Seatle, WA, United States - 4-21-26 metaG | ecosystem: Host-associated > Plants > Roots > Rhizosphere >... | reverse complement strand
GGTCTTGCATGTCTATTTCATCATGCCCATGCCCGGGAGCCAGGCCATCGACAGCCTCGGTGTGGCTTACTTTCTGCACACCTACCGCTGGATATTTAGGATCGCCTCCGTACTTGCGATCGTAGCGGCTACCCGAGGAATCATTCGGTCTGGGAGCAAATGGCTGCCCGCAACTGCCGTCCTAGCGACCCTCGCGGTCGTTTGGGTTTTCAATTTTGAGATGACCGCCGAAAGAATGTTCCGGCAACCGGAGAAACTCTCGCTTAAGGCACGTGGCGAAAACGTGGTGGGCGAGGATAGCATTGTCATCGGAATCGAGCGCAATGGTGAGGCGAGGGCCTACCCGATTCGGTTCTTGGTCTACCACCATCAGGTACAAGATTCGGTTGGTGGAAGGCCCGTGATCGTGACCTACTGCAGCGTATGCCGGACGGGCCGGGTGTATGAGCCGGTGGTCAATGGCAAGCTGGAGAAATTCCGGCTCGTCGGAATGGACCATTTCAATGCCATGTTTGAGGATGCCTCGACTCATAGTTGGTGGCGGCAGGCGACCGGCGAAGCCGCGATCGGTCCGTTGAAGGGAGCTGCGCTGCCCGAGATCGATGCCAGGCAGCTTTCACTGCGCGAATGGTTCAAGCTGCACCCATTTTCCTTGGTGATGCAGCCGGACGACGCGTCGAAGGCCGGCTACGACAAAAAAGGGAAATTCGAGCGAGGAGAGAGCACCGGCCCGCTCACCCGAACCGACTCCGCCTCCTGGAAGGAAAAGTCCTGGGTCGTTGGGATTCAGATCGGATCCGTCAGCAAGGCCTACGACTGGAATCGCCTGAAGGAGCAGCGGGTCATCAACGACCGCGTCGGGAACGTCCCGATTGTACTGGTCCTGGCAGCCGATCGGAGCAGCTTTGCAGCGTTCGAACGCCCGGATGCCGGGGTGATCTTCAAATTCAATGGCGACGTCCTATTGGCCAATGGTCAGTCCTTTGATTTCTCCGGCAGGGATTTGGCGGATTCAAACCGGCATCTGAATGCAGTGAATGCACACCAGGAGTTCTGGCATAGTTGGCGCGAGTTCCACCCCGGGACCCTGCGCGATATCTGAATTCACCGCCAGCGCGACCTCCGGATGGGACCTGGAACCTGGCGAACCTCTACGGATCCAGGCAACCGAGCCGATCTACTTCATATCCGGGACCCCTCCGTGGGAGTGTTGGAGCATTTGGTCTGCCCACGTGATGAAGTATTTCATGTTTGAACGATCCTCGTGCCCACCGTCGTGCTGGCGCCAAGCGAGATGCCCGTCCAGGAGCCCTTTGTTCACCGGCGGCATCTTCACGCTGCGGTAGTCCTCCGTCACTCCCAGGTCGCGGGCGCCAAGCAGGCGGTAAACCTCGCCCGCAGCGACCGTGGCCATGTAGCTTCCGTGATGGTCCAGCCAGTGTGCATCCCCTTTTTCGGGGATCCCGTAACTTACGAAGACAGGCCGCGGCGCGCACATTGCGAGGAGTTCGTTCGACTCCACAGGAATGTCATTTGCGGTCTTGCTGCCGAAAGTGGCCTCCGCCGCACCGTATTTCAGGAAGTTTCCCGCCATCCAGTGGTAGCCTCCGCCTCCAGTGAGGTTCTCCACGGACTCGCCATAATTGCGCCGATGAGGCTTCACCCCTCCCTCCCCTGAAGAGCCGATCAGGGCTACGGCGAAACGCTGGTCGAATGCCATCGTCACAAGCGCGGCCTTGCCGTAGCGGGAGACACCCTCGATTCCCACATTTTTTGCATCGACGGACGGATCGGACTCAAGGTAGTCGAGCGCGCGGCTCGCTCCCCAACCCCAGGCCCGCAACGCGCCCCACTGGTCCGGCTTTCTCCGGTTCCCATGGTTAGTTAGGCCTATAATCCCGGCTGTCAGTCCGGCGCCATTGTCCGGCTGAATGCTCGGAGTGTTGAGCGAAACGTAGCCCCAGCCGTCCGCGACCAGTTGCTCCGTTGAAGGGGGATCCGCAGGACCTACGCGTGGCGGGCCGAACGTCGGCACCGGCTCGTCGGGCATCGTTCCGAACCCAAACATGACGAGCATCGGGACCGGTCCTCGCGCGTCGGCGGGCGCGACGACCGCCATCTTTATATCAACCGAGATCGCCGGATCGGCCGAATTGTCGACGTGCCCGATGACAAGGCGCGCGTGGACCGGCCGGCCGCCCACCGTGGTGTCGAGCGAACGTGCCACGCTCCAGCTCACCGATGGCACTCCTGGCGGAATCCTGCCATAAACCTCCCGCTCAAAATCCTCGACTATTTGCGGGCGCCGCTCACGCCACCACGTGTCGGGCGCCGCGACCTTGCCCCCGCCTGGAAAGGTCAAAGGATCCGGATAATTCGGGCACGGATTGGCCAGGGCCTCGTCGTAGTTCGCCGCATTTGGAACGCCGGGCTTGCCACTCCCGTCCCTGCCGGGCCGAAGCTCCTTGATCCCCAGCTGGGCCATCATGTCGACGTGATCCTGGTCGGTGAGCACGTCGAGCCTGTGGCGTTCCTCCGGTGACAACTGCCACGGCATCAAGGGGGGCGCCGTCTCGGCAACCTCGGCCGCCATGCCGGTCGTCCGGACACCGGCAAGCAAGATCGAGATGCCGGCAAGCCCCAAGATCGACATGAGGTGACGCGGGTTCGACATGGCATTTCGTACTATCGGCCGAAACTCCGAATGCGAGGCCGCGTCCAGTCTTCAATTAGAACCAGAACGCCCCGCGCATGCTCCCCTCCTGTCGCATCGTCTCAGATCCGAATCCTCCGCAGCCTAAGGGCGTTGCAGACGACTGTGACCGAGCTCAGGCTCATCGCGGCTCCGGCGAACATGGGATTGAGCAGCCAGCCCGTCAGCGGATAGAGAGCCCCAGCCGCAACGGGAAGCCCCACGACGTTGTAGGCGAAGGCCCAGAACAGGTTCTGCTTGATATTGAGAAGTGTCGCGCGACTCAGGTGCACCGCCCTCACCAGGGCGGTGAGATCGCCCCTAAGGAGCACAAGGCCCGCACTGTGCATCGCCACGCCTGTTCCGGTACCCAAGGCGATGCCGGCATCGGCCGCCGCGAGTGCCGGGGCATCGTTGATCCCGTCGCCGACGAATGCGACGCGCTCCCCACGGGCGCGAAGCCCGAGGACTATCGCCTGCTTGCGCGCCGGGTTCACAGCCGAGTAATGACCGTCGAGGCCCAGCTCGGCCGAGACGAAAGCAGCGGCGGATTCCCGGTCTCCCGTGACCATCACGATCCGCAGCCCGAGCCGCTGGAGCTCCCTTATCGCCCCCGGAGTGGAGGGCTTAATCTCATCGGCCAGCGCGAGAGTCCCGGCAGCCTCACCATCGCACGTGACCGTGACGAGCGTGTCTCGTGCCTCGGCGTCCGCGGCGATGTCCGCCCTTGCGATCGTCACCCGCTTTCCCGAGACCTCCGCCTTGACGCCCACGCCGGGTTCCGCGATGAAGCCGGTGGCTGTCGGGATCGGCAGATTCCTCTCAATGGCGGCGGCCACAATTGCCCGGGCGAGCGGGTGCTCACTTTGAGCCTCGGCCGCTGCGGCGAGCGAAAGCACCTCGTTCTCATTGAAACTCCCTGCGGGCGCGATCCTGGCGAGGCGCGGGCGGCCAGCCGTCAGCGTACCCGTCTTGTCGATCAGGATCGTATTAGCGGTAGCCAAGCGCTCGAGCGCTGCGGCGTCCTTGACCAGCACACCGGCCTGGGCGCCCCGGCCGATCGCAGTCACGATCGAAACAGGTGTGGCGAGCCCGAGCGCGCATGGGCAGGCAATGATCAGCACGGCGACTGAATTCAGAAGCGCGAATATGAATCGCGGCTCAGGTCCAAAAAACATCCACGACGCAAAGGTTGCGGCGGCGAAGATGGCGACACCGGGGACAAACCAGGCCGAGACTCGGTCTACGATGCGTGCGATCGGGGGCTCGCTCTCGCGCGCCTGCTCAACGAGGCGGATGATCTGCGCAAGCAGCGTTTCCCTGCCAACTTGCCTCGCAACGAGGACGAACGAACCCGTGGTGTTTAGCGTGCCCGCGCTGACCAGGTCTCCTGCGCTTTTTGTGACCGGCAGGGGTTCGCCCGTGAGCATCGACTCGTCGAGCTCGCTGGCCCCGTCGACAAGGGCGCCATCAACCGGGACATGCTCGCCGGGCCGCACGCGAAGCAGATCCCCTGAATGCACGTCGTCCAAAGGGACATCCTGCTCGCTCCGATCCGCCGCCACGCGGTGGGCGACCTTGGGCGCAAGGTCCATTAGCGCCCTGATGGCTGCGTCCGTGTGCGCATGGGCGCGCTGCTCGAGGATCTGGCCGAGGAGCACTATGGTCGTGATGAACGCAGTGGCCTCGAAATAGAGCGGCACACCGTGGACGGTTCGAAACGCAGCGGGGAAGGAGCCACCAAACAGGACCGCCGCGACGCTATAGAAATAGGCCGCACCCGTGCCCGTCACGGTGAGCGTGAACATGTTGGTGTCGCGATCCCGGAGCGACGTCCACCACCGGCGGATGAAGAAGGAGCCGGACCAGAAGAACACAGGGGTCGTAAGGAGTAGCTGTGCCCAAGCGAGCTCCCGCGCACCCGCCATGTGGAGGAATTGCGGCGCAAACATCGGTCCCATGGCGATCGCCAGCACGGGAACGGTGAGGAGAACGGCAAAATAGAAGCGCGCCCGAAGCACGCGCTCATGGGGCAGCCCCATGTAGACGGGCTCGTCTGGCTGCGATCCTCCCTGCCCCGGCGCCGCCTCGGCGAACCCATCTGGTTTGGACTCTGCGTGCACCGGCAGAGATTCGCCAGGCGGGTCACCGATTGCAAACCGCGGTTCCAACGCCGGCCGGTCCCATGGTTCGGCTTGGCAGGCACGGCGCCCTGCATGTGAGCTAATTGGAGCGAGCGCTCAGGTAACTGCAATTCTTGGCGAGAATTCCGCGGATGGTGCGCCATTGCAGGGTGCTCAGCCTGCACAAAGGAACCCGCGCAAAACGTTGAAATCCGACCCATTTGGCGTCGGTTAAATTTCCACAGCCTCTTTCGGAAGTCGGCCGGGGGCGCCGCCCATTCCGGCAGGCCTTGTTAGGCAACCCTAGGCATGGACGCCCCTTTCTTGAGCCGTGCGAGGCCGGAGAGCCAAATAATTGTAACCTGTTTTATATTCGCTTTTTATAATCTTACAATGGGGTGGGTCCTTACCTCAATGAATCATCTCCCCGAAATCCGGGAATGGACACATTCCTGTGCCCGGCGCGAACGGGTCGGCCAATATCCGGACCTGAAACGTCCGAAAGCGCTAGTGTTAGACTATCTGCGCTGGTAGCTTCCTGCGGGTGATGCCCCTACCCTGCGCCCATGAAAATCGGACCCGAACGGAGCCCTCTCCCTGTCCGGCAGGGAATCCCAAGTTCGGAGGCCGTGGCCGCGCCCAGTTTGCTGACAGCCGTGCGCTAGGCTACGAATGAGCGTCACGCTTCACATCAACCACCTGGCATGCGAGATCGAGCCGGGGGTCTCGCTGTTTGACGGTGCCGAGCGCTTGGGGATTCGCGTTCCGACGTCGTGCGTCAAGCAGGGCAAGTGCCGGGAATGTGTCGTGGAGGTCGTCGAGGGAATGGAGCTCTTATCGGGTCCGGCCGCCGCCGAGGGACACTTGAAGGCGCCCTTCCGGCTTTCTTGCTGCGCGCGAGCCTCCGCACGTGAGGGGATCGTCCGGTGCCACACGATGCGCCGCGGCCAAATGCGGATCGAAAGACACGCCTTCGAGCTTCCCGAGTTGCGCACCCAATGGCCGCTGGATTCCGCCGTTACGCGGGAAGGCGACCGGATACTCCTCGACGGGGTCGAGATCGACCGGGGCCTTGGACCGCTTCACGGCCTCGCGATCGACCTGGGAACGACGACCGTCGTCCTGCGTCTCCTCAACCTCGAGACCGGGGAGGTTGTGGCCGACTCGTCCTTTGAGAATCCCCAGCGTTTTGGAGGGTCCGACATCATGGCGCGGATCCAATTCGACACGGAGGACCGCACGAGGACGCTCCAGCGCACCCTCTCGGGCTACCTGGGAAGGGCCATCGAGGAGTTTCCAGTCGACCCTCTCACGATCTATGAGGTCGTGGTCGCCGGAAATTCGACGATGCGCGACATCTTCTTCCGGCTCTCGGTCTACACGATTGGCCAGAGCCCCTACCAGTCGATCACCGAGCTTGAGGTCGCCTCGGGAACCCGGTCGACGACAAGCCTTAGCGAGCCGGCGCGTCGGCTTGGTCTTCCCGTCCATCCGAAGGCCCGCGCGTACGGCATGCCCATCATCAGCGGGCACGTGGGCGCGGATGCCGCGGCGTGCATGCTGGCCGTCGACATTGCGAACGAGGACCGCGTGATCGCCATCATGGACATTGGCACGAACACCGAACTTGTCGTCGGCAACAGGCACAAGGTGCTCGCCGCGTCGTGCCCGGCGGGCCCGGCGTTCGAGGGCGGCCAGGTGACGTTCGGGATGCCCGGGCTTCCCGGAGCCATCGAGAAGGTCTCAATTGCCGACAATGGGGAATTCCATACCGCAGTCATTGGGGGGGTGACCGCAGAGGGCATCTGCGGATCCGGCCTCATCGACCTTCTTAGCGAGCTGATTCGGACCGGGCGGATGAATGCGCTCGGTAGGTTCGAGGACGGGCGCGGCAGCATGACCATCGACCCCTCTGCGGAGCCCCCGATCACTTTCAGCGAGGGCGACGTCAATGCGCTTGCCCAGGCCAAGGGCGCGAACGTGGCGGGCCTGCAGATCGCGGTCCGCGAATACGGGATCGGGTTCTCCGAGATTGAGGTGTTCTACCTGGCTGGGGGGTTTGGGCGGCACCTGAACCTCGAATCATCGAAGAGGATCGGCCTTATTCCCAACATCGACGCATCCCGCATTCGCCAGATTGGGAACGCCTCGGTGGAGGGCGCCTGTGTCGCGCTCCTCTCCCGCTCAAAACGCAAGGAGCTGGAGAATCTGGTAAAGAGGGTGACCCACTGCCGCCTGGAGACGCATCCCGGGTTCTTCGACTTCTTCGTGGACGGCTGCCAGTTCAAGGCTCTCGACGACCCCATCGGGGCTCCCCAGAAATGAGCCACCCCTTAAACCGCGGTCCAGCGATGCCCGAGACCATGGATTTGCCGTCGATAGTCGACGTGGAGGACTCGGAGTACCTGCGGCTGCTCGGGTACCCCAAGGGACACCTCCCCGGCGAACGGGCGATGGAGCTCCTTTCTTGGGCGAGGGCCCAGTACGCCGAGTGGGGGCGGCCCTTCATTTACCTGCGTAGGGCGCAGGTCGGCGTCGGCGCCAGGACCCTCGTTATCGACGGCGAGGAATTCCGATCGGAGCGCCTCAGGGACCTCCTGGTGGACGCCCGGCACGCCGTCCTTGTGGCCGTGAGCGCGGGAAGCGGCTGCGAGGAAAGAGCGGGCAGTCTCTGGGACGAGTCGAAGCCCGACGAGTACTATTTCCTGGAGGTCCTCGGTTCCGCCGTCGTGGAGCGCCTTGTTGCGTTGTCCAATTCCCGGATCTGCGACCTGGCGGCGCAGGCGGGAGAGATCGCGCTGCCGCACTACAGTCCCGGCTACACGGGATGGGACGTGGCGGACCAACACAGGCTCTTTGAGCTCGTCACCCGCGGAATGTCCCGACCCTTCCCCGAGACCCTCGGGGTCATGCCGAGCGGGATGCTAAGGCCCAGAAAGTCGCTGCTGGCGGTCGTCGGCATCGCCCCGCGGCCCGAGCACGAAGCGCCGATCCATCATCGCACCCCCTGCCAGGGCTGCTCATTCGCCCCCTGCCAGTACCGCCGGGCGCCGTACCTGCCCTCTTCCCCGCCGCTCGCCGGTGCCCAGACTCGCAGCCCGCGCACCCGCTCCTCCAACACCCGCTCGCCGCTCACGCAACCGGCCAACTATACCGTCGGACCAAAGGCTCTTCGGAAATGGGCCACCGAGCGCGTCAGCATCTCGCGCTCGGGCGACGGCTCGGTCGAGGCACGCTTCCGGTTCGACGGCACAACCTGCTCCAACCTCGGGCGTCCCCTCGCCTTCGACTACCTCGTGTCGCTGGCCCCGCCGAGCGAAAGCTACACCATCAGGTCCAGCACTTGCCAGCCTGCCGCGGGCGACCAGGGGTACACGTTCATGTGCGCCTACATCAGCGACGCGGCGGCCCTCATGGAGGCCATCGGCGCCGAGAGGCCGTTGGTCGGCCGGCCCCTGGACGACGTGCTTGCATGGGCACCGACGGTCTCCTCGTCGGGCTGCTACTGCGACGCGAGCAGCCGGACCCACAAATGGGTACTCGCCCTCGAGGCGATTCACTTCACTCTTGCCACTTCCGAATCGGGAAACCCCATTCACCCTGAGTAAGACCCCTTGACCCACGAGATGATCAAGCTCTGCGACATCAACGCCGCGGCCCGTGAAAAGCTGCCCCCGGGGTTCCGGGACAAGTCCGGCATCGGCGTTCATTACGTGGACGCCTACATCGCCCCTATGAACGCCGGACTCCCCGACGGCACGCGGGTCTTGTGCAAGCGCAAGGGTCTGAGGATCACGATCCGCGTGGGCGCGAAGAAGGGCGACGGGCTCATGCGCCGGATTGACGTCGGACCCGATCCCGTCGCGATGCTGGCCGCCGCCCTCCAGGAGGCCGCAAAGGGCGCCGGCGTGGCGCTCGAGATCTCCGACAACGAGATCCGGATAACCCCGTGATCCAAGTCCGGAGCCCCTTTCCCAACCATACCCGAAACGCACCGCCAAAGGACCCCACGCATGAAACCCGAACAATGGGAGATCTTCAAGAAGGCTGCCCGCCGCGAGAAACTGGACAAGGTGCCCATGGCGCTGATCATCGATAGCCCGTGGATCCCGGGCTACCTCGGCATCAAGCATATGGATTTCTACCTGGATCCCGAGCTGTGGTTCCAGTCCCACCTCAAGATCCACCAGGAATTTCCCGACATCATCTTCGTCCCCTCGTGGTGGATGGAATATGGGATGGCGGCCGAGCCCTCCGCGCTGGGGTCCAAGATCAAGTTCTGGTCGGACAACACACCTAGCGAGTACCACACGCTGTTTCATATCGAGGACATCGAGAAATTCCCCGAATACGAGGTCGAGAACGACGCCTTCATGGCGCTGACGCTGCACCGCATCCGGATGGTGCGTCAGCGCATACTCGACCACGGGTACATCCTCCCCATGGTTACGTCACGCGGCCCCATGTGCACGGCGGGCTTCGTCCGAAGCACCACGGACTTCATGATCGACCTGGTCGAGAAGCCCGAATGGGCGCACAAGCTGCTCGATCTCTGCACGCGCCTGATCATCGACTGGCTCAAGGCCCAGGCAAAGGCCATGGGACCGACCGTTGAGGGCATCTTCATCCTCGACGACATCGTTGGCTTCGTGAACGAGGACCATTACATGGAGTTCTGCCATCCCTACCTTAAGAGGATTTGCGACGCCTTCCCCAAAGACTGGGTCAAGATCTACCACAATGACGCCGAGGTGGATGCGTGCCTCGACCACCTGCCCGACGTCGGTTTCAATGTGCTCAACTGGGGCAAGCAGACCGACATGGCGGAGGTGAAGGCGCGGGTGGGCGACAGGATGTGCCTGATGGGCAACGTGAACCCCCTCGAGGTGGGCGTTCGCGGGACCCCCGAGGAGGTCCGCGTCGCCACGCTCGATGTGCTCGAGAAGAGCGGGGGAGAGGGCGTCATTCTCTCCGTGGGCGGAGGCACAAGCCCCGGGATGCCCCGCGCCAACATCGTCGCCATGCAGTCCGCGCTCGCCGAATACAACGCCAAGCGCGCCTCCCGCTGAGTTCCCCACCTTCCGCCGCCATGCCCGACTACGCCCTAATGAACCAGTGCCTCTACGAGGGCAAAGCCAAGGAGGTTGAGCAGATGACCAAGGACGCCCTCGCCGAGGGGCGGCCGCTCAAGGAAGTCCTTGAGGAGGGCCTCATTGCCGGGATGAGCGTCGTGGGGGAGGACTTCAAGCACAACATCCTCTACGTGCCCGAGGTGCTGATTGCGGCCCGCGCGATGAAAGCGGGCATGGGGGTCCTGAAGCCTCTCATCACTGCCCGCGACCCCGACGCAAGCTCCGGGGGCAGGCTCCTCATGGGCACGGTCCGGGGCGACCTCCATGACATAGGCAAGAACCTTGTCTGCATGATGGCCGAGGGCGCCGGCTTCCAGGTCAAGGACATCGGCGTCGACCAGAGCGTCGAGAAGTTCATGGCCGCGGCCGAGGAGTTCAAGCCGGACATCATCGGCATGAGCGCGCTGCTCACCACCACGATGACCTACATGAAGGTGGTCATCGACGGGTTCGAGGCCAAGGGCAAGGGCCACATCAAGTTTGCGGTCGGGGGCGCCCCGATCAGCCAGATGTTTGCCGACGAGATAGGCGCCGACGGCTACGGGTCGGATGCGTCGAACGCGGTCGATCTCTTCCACCATTTTATGGGCCGCGGCGACCTGGACACGGCTCCCCGGGCCGCCCCGTCGGCCCCCGCTGCGCCGTCCGGCCCTATGGTGCGGCCGGCCGACGCGGTCTCCAAGTACCAGATCCTGTACTGGCAGGACATCCCCTCGCAGGTTAGGGCGTGGGACGAGCTTGACGAAGTGAAGGTCGGCCTGCCGGCCCGCTTTGCCGAGAAGATCGATTCTGCGGCGCTCAGGCAGGGCCTTGCAGGCGGCGACGCCTACATTGCGCAGCTCAGGTGGGGCGACGAGATGGCGCGCGCCGGGGCGCCCGACGCCGTCGCCGCGGCCGTCGCCAAGGAGATTGAAACGGCGGCCTCCTAGCCGATTTCGCATAGCCAATTCGCCCCAATATGAAAAAGGAACTCCTTCATGAGGTCGCACGCAAACGCCACCTAGTCGGCGACGGCGCCATGGGCACCCAGCTGATGCTCGCCGGCCTTGAGCAGGGCGGCTGCGGCGAGGCGTGGAACCTGACCCATCCGGACCGCGTGCTTGCGATCCAGCGGCGTTACGTCGAGGCGGGGGCCGACTGCATCATAACGAACACGTTCGGCGGAAGCCGCATCATGCTGCGCCGCCATGGCCACGAGTCCGAGTTGGCGGAGATCAACCGCGCGGGGGCCAGGATCGCGCGGGAGGCGTTTGCAGGGCGGGCGGGTTTCGTTCTGGGAGACCTGGGGCCCCTGGGGGCGCTGCTCGAACCCTACGGGGACCTCTCCGCCGAGGACGCCCAAGCCTCCTATGCCGAGCAGGCACGGGCGCTCGTCGACGCGGGAGTCGATGCGATCATAATCGAGACGCAGACCTCTCTCGAGGAAATGGGAGTCGCGATCGACGCCTCCAAGTCGGCCAATGCGCCTTCCATCATCGCCTCCTTCGCCTACGACCTGTCTCTGGACGGGACGTTCTTTAAGACGATGATGGGAGTGTCGCCCGAGCAGGCCGCGGAATTCGTGACAGAGAAGGGGGCCCACATCGTTGCGCTCAACTGCGGGACTGGCATGGACATGCTGGCCGCGGCAAAGGTGGCGCGCCTCTATCGGGCGCACAGCGACCTTCCCATCATGGTGCAGCCGAACGCCGGGCTCCCGGTCCTTGAGAACCTCAAGGCCGTGTACAAGCAGCTGCCGGAGGACATGGCCAAGGCCGTGCCGGAGGCGCTCAAGTCCGGCGTGGCGATCGTCGGCTCATGCTGCGGGAGCACGCCGGACCACACGCGCGCGATCCGGCTCGAGGTCGACTCGTACGGCGGGCCGAAA
>Ga0265338_10009219_pt1 | contig 11816 bp, 12 predicted proteins | sample 42126metaG_FD_193579 | JGI IMG/M metagenome (GOLD analysis project Ga0265338, IMG submission 193579) | Rhizosphere microbial communities from Carex aquatilis grown in University of Washington, Seatle, WA, United States - 4-21-26 metaG | ecosystem: Host-associated > Plants > Roots > Rhizosphere... | reverse complement strand
CCGCCGCATAGCAGAGCGTCTCCTTGATCGCCGCGTAGGCGGCGGTGGGGCCGGCCGCGAGCCGGTCGGCCAGCCCGCGCGCCGCGCCGGCCAGGTCGGCCGCCTCGACCACCGAGGTCATCAGGCCATATTCCAGCGCGCGGTCCGCCTCCACCGGCTCGGCCAGCATCAGCAACTCGGTCGCCCGGCCCAGGCCGGCCAGCCGCTGCAGGGTCCAGGAGGCCCCGGAGTCTGGGCCGAGTCCCACCCGCGCAAAGGCCATCAGCAGGCTGGCCTGCCGCGCGGCGACCCGGAAGTCACAGGCCAGGGCCAGCGCCGCGCCGGCCCCGGCGGCAATTCCGTTCACCGCGGCGATCACCGGCTTGGGCATCGTCGTGATGGTCATGATGATCGGGTTGTAGTGCATCCGGACGGTATCGGTCGCCATCTCGCCCGCCGCCAGGAGCCCGGCGTGCTCCCGCAGATCCTGGCCCGCGCAGAAACCTGGCCCGGCACCGGTGATGATCACCGCGCGGACCTCCGCGGCGTCCGCCGCCTGGCCCAGCGCGGCGAGGAGTGCCGTCTTCATCTCAGCCGTGAGCGCGTTCCTGGCCTCAGGGCGGTTCAGCGTGATGGTGGCTACCGCTCCGTCGAGGTCCCAGCGCACGCTGTCGGTCACGAGCGTCTCCTTTGCCTGGCCGGAAGCCTTCCCGGGCAGATCCTGTCCAGCCGATCCACAGTGTTTCATCCAGGGCAAGATCAGCACATGCCGTGGCCCGTCGCACGGCGGCCCGCATCCGTCCGGCAGCCTTGTGACCATGGTGGTAACGCCTGCCAGCAGGCCCCGAGGCGGCGCAATTGCCCGCCGCAGTGCCGCCCACCCGGAGTCCGCGGCCCGCAACCGAACGCTGATCATTACCACTGACGGCCGGAACTCTGGATAATAGAGGTACTGATCGACACGGCTGTGAGTGGCCGGACCCGCCGCAGGCGCCGGGATCCCGGTGCGGCAGGCCTCCGCGAGGTCTCAGGCGGCCCCAAGCAGGAAGGGGATGCGGAATGGCGGCGATGAAGCCGCGGACGGGTGACGGTCCGCTCGAAGTCACGAAAGAGGGGCGCGGCATCGTGATGCGTGTCCCGCTCGAAGGCGGCGGGCGGCTGGTGGTTGAGTTGTCGGCAGACGAAGCCGCCAGGCTCGGAGAAGCGCTCAAGTCCGTCACGGGCTGAGCCTTGCCAATCGACGTCCAGATAGCCGTCACGCCCGCGGGCCGCCCGCAGCCCCTCAGCGAGTTTCTCGCCGCGGTGACTCAGGGCGTCCTCGAAGCCCCAGCGGTGATCGCGGTGCCGGTTGAGGCCGCGGACGCGGCACCCAGCGGCGGGGCGGCCGATCTTGACGGTTACCTCGGCGCGGCTGCTGCCATGGTGACCGCCTGTGCGGAGATGACCGGCCGCGCCGGCGAGGTCGCCGCGTCAGTGGCGGGCCTGGGTTCCGGCGCGAGCCGCGTCGTCTTCCTCGGCGTGGGGGACCGTTCGCCAGCGGCGCTGCGCAAGGCGGGCGCCGCGCTGGCCCGCCAGGTCCCGGCCGGGCGGGCCGCGGTCGTCACCGTGGTCCTCGACGAGGCTGACGAGGGCAGGCAGGCGTTCACCGAAGGGCTGCTGCTCGGCTCGTACCGCTACTCGCTGAAGTCCGCCGACCCGGCCGGCTCCGGGCCGACGCAGATCAGCCTGCTGGTGGCCGGGCCAACGGACCGTGCCCAGGCGGTGGTGGACCGGGCGGTCACCGTGGCCGGGGCGGTGGCCCTGGCCCGGGACCTGAGCAACACCCCATCGTCGGTGAAGAGCCCGGCCTGGCTGGCGGCGGAGGCCGTCAGCCTCGCGGACCGCCATAGCCTGCGGTCGCGGGTCTGGACCGACGCCGACCTCGTGTCCGGCGGGTTCGGCGGGCTGCTCGGGGTAGGTTCGGGGTCGGTGCGGCCGCCACGCCTGATTGAGCTGAGCTATGAGCCGCCGGGCTGGGATCGCCACGTGGTGCTGGTCGGCAAGGGCATTACCTTCGACAGCGGCGGACTGTCCCTGAAGCCAAACGACAATATGAAGCTGATGAAGACGGACATGGCCGGCGGAGCGGCGGTCATCGCGGTCATGTCGGCGCTGACCGCCCTAGGCGTGCCCACCCGGGTAACGGGCCTGGTCGCGGCGGCGGAGAACATGCCGTCGGGGTCGGCGCTGCGGGTCGGGGACGTGATCACCCACTACGGCGGCCGCACGGTCGAGGTGCTCAACACCGACGCGGAGGGCCGGCTGGTCCTCGCCGACGCGCTGGCCTACGCGGACCAGGTGCTCGACCCGGATGTGCTGGTGGACATCGCGACACTGACCGGGGCCGCCCGGGTGGCTCTGGGCTCGGTCATGGCCGCGATGTACGCGACTCAGGACGCGCTCGCGGCGGACCTGCTCGCGGCGGGGACGGCGAGCGGTGACCGGTTGTGGCGGATGCCGCTGGCCGGGGAGTACCGCGACGGGCTCGAGTCCTCAGTGGCGGACCTGGCCAACGTCGCGCACGGCGCCGGCCGGGCCGGCTCTATCGACGCGGCCCTGTTCCTGCGTGAGTTCGCCGGTGAGCGTCCGTGGGCCCACCTGGATATCGCCGGGGCGGCCCGGGCCCCCGCCGATGACGGTGAGATCAGCAAGGGAGCGACCGGGTTCGGGACCAGGCTGCTGCTGCACTGGCTGTCCGCTGGGGCCCGGGTTAGCCAGCCCGCTTGACCGCGACGAGCAGGCCGTCACCGACCGGCAGGAGCACCGGCGCCAGCCGGTCGTCTGCCCTGACCTGCTCGCACAGATGCCTGATCGCGGCCGTCTCCGGGTCGTCCCGGGCCGGGTCGGCCACCCGGCCGCCCCACAGCGCGTTGTCGAACGCCACCACCCCGCCGGGCCGCAGCAGGCGCAGCGCGGCGGTCAGGTAGTCCGGGTACTCCTGCTTGTCCGCGTCGCAGAACACCATGTCATAGCCGCCATCGGTGAGCCGCGGCAGCACGTCGAGCGCCTTACCGCTGATCAGCCGGTAGCGGTTCGAGGCGAACCCAGCCTCGGTGTACGCCTTGCGCGCCAGTCGCTGGTGCTCGGGCTCGGCATCAACGCTCGTCAGCACGGCGTCCGGGCGCATGCCACGCAGCAGCCAGATGCCTGACGTGCCACAGCCCGTGCCGATCTCCACGACCGATCTGGCGCTGATGGCGGCGGCGATGAAGCGCAACGCCGCCCCGCCGGCCGGCCCTATCGGTGACGCGCCGCCAACTTCCAACGCGTTCGCCCGGGCCGCCAGCAGCGGCTCATCTTCGGTGAGGTATTCCTCGACATAGGCAAGGCTGGCCTCTGCGGTCACGGTTGCTGCCTCCGGTGCATGCTGTACCTTCCCAGGGCGAAAGCTTATCGTCACGCGGCGTAACCTGGGAACCAGTGGGGCCGGCCTGAGCGTTGTTCCTTGCATGCTGCGGGAAGGGGAGGTCGTGGGCAAGGCCAGTCAGCCTGTGACTCCGGCGCCGGACTGGACGCCGCCGACGTGGGAAGAAGTCGTCCGCCAGCACTCGGCCCGGGTCTACCGCCTGGCGTACCGGCTCACCGGGAACACCCATGACGCCGAAGACCTCACCCAGGAGGTCTTTGTCCGGGTGTTCCGTTCCCTGTCCAGTTACACGCCAGGCACCTTTGAGGGCTGGCTGCACCGGATCACCACGAACCTCTTCCTCGATATGGCCCGGCGCAGGCAGCGCATCAGGTTCGAAGGCCTCGGGGATGACACGGCTCAGTTGCTGCGCGGTGGCGAGCCCACGCCCGCGCAGGTATTCGACGACCGTCATCTCGATGGTGACATCCAGGCGGCGCTGAAGGCGCTGGCCCCCGAGTACCGGGCGGCCGTCGTGCTGTGCGACATCGAGGGACTGTCCTATGAGGAGATCGCGGACACGCTCGGCGTGAAGCTCGGCACGGTCCGCAGCCGCATTCACCGGGGCCGCGCACAGCTCAGGACCGCGCTTGACCACCGCCGTCCGCGCCGCGCCGGAGCAGTGCCCGCGCCTGTGGCGGGTGACCAATGAGCCATCTGGGACAGCGGCTGTCCGCCCTGGTCGACGGCGAGCTGACCGACTTCGAACGCGACCGGGTGCTCACTCATCTGGTCGGCTGCGATGCGTGCCGGGCTGACGTCGTGGCCCTCCGGGCGCTGAAGCGGCGGATGCATGCCCTGGGCGAGACTTTGGCGGACACCGGACTGACCGGGCGCCTGATAGCCGTCGGCGCACCGGATGAGCAGGGTCCGTGGGGTGGCCCGGGGAGCTGGCGCGCGGGTCACCGCCACCCGCCTGCCCGCTATCTGGCCGCGGGAATGTTCGCGTTCGTCGTGGTCGGTCTCGGGACTACCGCGTTCGTGGTCGGCGGCGACCAGCAGCCGCCCAGCCCGAAGGTCACCCCGGCCGTGGACGTGTACATGGTCCAGCAATCGATCGTCACCGGTGACCTGCCGGTGCCGCAGCCAGCCACCGGCGTGCCCACGCCCGCCAACGCTGTTCCGTAGGGGCCGTGAGCTAGCGCATGTTCTCCCGGGCCACGCAGGAACGTGGTGGAGTGCTCCTCGATCAAGACCCACTCCACCTGAGGATCGCCAGTGCCGCCGTGCTGCTCGGCCTGCTCGCGGCCGGCGTCATGGTGATCTCCTGGGATGCCGTGCGGGGCGGCCCGGACGCCGGTGGCGGCGCGGTGGCCAGCCGGCCAGCAGGCCGGACCGCGGCGATGTCGGGGCCGCTGGCCGTGACCGTGCCACCGCAGGCCCGGAGTGCTGGCCTGCGGCTGCTCGGCGACGCCGCTGCCGCCTGCCAGAGCGTCGCTTACCAGGGTGTCCAGGTCATCGCCTCGCTGAGCCCTGCAGGCCGCAGCATCTCGGTGGTGGATGTCTGGCACCAACGAGGCCGCCACGCGCTGATCCAGGCCGCGGTGCTGGCGTCACCCCCTGTCCTGCGCCGCAGCCTCGCCCGCGTGCCGACCGGCACCGACAGCGACAGCGACACGGACCAGGAGCAGGTCTCGGCGCCGGTGCTGGGCATGACTCAGCAGATGGTCGCCCTGCTGGGCGACAACTACCAGGTGACGATCGCCGGCGGGGGCCGGGCGGACGGACGGCCTGCCGAGATCGTGGAAGTGCGCCGGACGAGTGGTGGACTGGCCGCTCGCTTCTGGCTGGACAGTGCCACCAAATTGCCGTTGCGCCGGGAGATTTTTGATACAAGTAGCCGGCTGACTGGCGATGACGCGTTCATCGACCTGAGGCTGGGCAGCAAGGCGGCGGCTGGTGCGCCTGCCGCCGGGGCCAGTCCGCGGAGCAGTTGGCTGTCCCGGGGGCAGCTCGCGCGGCTGCGAGCGCAAGGCTGGCCGCTGCCCGGGCCGCTGCCCGGTCGGCTCAGCCTGCTGCGGGCGGCCCGCAGCGGCACCTCCGCGGGCACCGTCGTCGAGCTGGCCTACTCCGACGGGCTTTCCATGGTGTCGGTCTTTGTGCAGCACGGTCACCTGCCCGCCGAGCTCAGCGGATGGTCCGAGGTCGCGGTCCGGGGGCAGCGTGTCTACGCGGCGGCCCCGGATGACCGCAGCGTCGCATGGTCAGCCGGCGGCTTCGTCTACACGGTGATCGCGGATACGCCCGGGCAGACAGTTGATCAGGTGGTGGCCGCACTGCCGCACGAGGCCAAGCCCGGGCTGGTCGCCCGGCTGATTCGCGGGCTGCGGCGGGTGGTGTCCTGGGTGGACCCGTTCCGGTGAGCAGCCTGGCCGGTTAGAGTGGACAGACCGCGCCGGAGGTGCGGGCTTCGCCTTCGCTGGAGACCTGAGTGTTTGACCTGTCCATCGGCAAGCTGCTGGTACTCGCCGTGATCGCCATTGTGGTGTTCGGCCCGGACCAGTTGCCGAAGCTCGCGGCCCAGGCCGGCCGTACCCTGCGCGAGCTGCGGCGGATGGCCGAGGGGGCCACGGCCGACCTGCGGGAAGGGCTCGGCCCGGAGTTCTCCGACTTTGATGTCACCGACCTGCACCCGCGCAATTTCGTGCGCAAGCACCTGCTCGATGGCTTCGATGCCGAGGACACGCCCATGTCGCCGGCCGCGGCCGCGGCGGCTGGGGTCACCGCCAACGTCGAGGCGGCGCAGTCAGTGGTGGGCGGCGGCGCGCTGGCGCCGGAGGAGAGCCCGCCCTACGACTCCGAGGCCACCTGAGCCCTGGTTAGGCTCCTCGTCAGGCCGGGGTCAGGCCCAGCTGGCGGCCGGCCAGCCCGCGAGCCCGGCTGACCAGGTTCTTCGCGATCCCGGTCAGTTGCTGCGCCGCTGCGGCTTCCGGATCGCTCAGCACCAGCGGGACACCCTTGTCGCCGCCTTCGCGCAGCCGCACATCGATCGGCACCTGGCCGAGCAGCGGGACCGGAGCACCGACGATCCGGGTCAGCGCGTCCGCCACGGCCTGGCCACCCCCGGAGCCGAAGACGCTGATCCGCTCGTCGCAGTGCGGGCACGGCAGCCATGACATGTTCTCGATGACACCGGCGACGCGCTGGTGGGTCTGCGTGGCGATCGCCCCGGCGCGCTCCGCCACCTCGGAGGAGGCGATCTGCGGAGTGGTCACCACGACGAGTTCCGCGCCGGGCACGAGCTGAGCGACCGAGATCGCCACGTCGCCGGTGCCGGGCGGCAGGTCCATCAGCAGCACATCCAGATCGCCCCAGTAGACGTCACCGAGGAACTGCTGCACAGCCCGGTGCAGCATCGGCCCGCGCCAGACGACTGGCGTGTTACCGGTGGTGAACATCCCGATGGAGATGACCTTCACGTCATGGGCGGACGGCGGCATGATCATCTGCTCGACCTGGGTGGGCCGGTCGGTGACGCCCAGCATGCGCGGCACGGAGTGACCATAGATGTCCGCGTCGAGCACGCCGACCTTCTGGCCGGCGGCGGCCAGGGCCGCGGCCAGGTTCACGGTAACCGACGACTTGCCGACCCCGCCCTTGCCGCTGGCGATGGCGTAGACCTTGGTCAGTGAGGCCGGCTGGGCGAACGGGATCTCCTTCTCCGGGCGTCCCCCGCGCAGCTTGCTTTGCAGTCCGCGGCGCTGCTCCTCGCTCATCACGTCCAGTTCCACCTGCACCCTGGACACGCCAGCCAGCTTGCTGACGGCGTTGGTGACCTCGCGGATGATGGTCTCGCGGAGCGGGCAGCCGACCACGGTCAGCCAGATGTCGACGCGCACCGACCCGTCGCGGGCGATGGTGATGTCCTTCACCATGCCCAGTTCGGTGATCGGCCGGTGAATCTCGGGGTCGTTCACGCCGGCCAGCGCCTTGGTCACCTCGTCGGAGGTGGGCGGTGCAGCGACGGTAGGCGGGGAGGTCATGGCCTCATCGTATGTGCCCGCCACCGGTGCGCCCGGCCGGGTGCGCGGAACGGCTGCGACCGGGCTGTTATAGTCCGCCATGGCCGCTTACCCGGTGAGCCCTGGGCCTGCCGGTGGCGGTACTGCTGGCGACCGCAGGTGACCAGGAGCCTGCTGGCCGACATCCGGCCGCTGCGGGAGTCACCTGCGTTCCGGCGGCTGTGGGTCGGCTCGTCGCTGTCGTCCATCGGCGGCAGAATGACCTTCTTCGCGCTGGTGCTGCAGGTCTATGACCTCACCCGGTCCTCGGTGGCGGTCGGCGCGATCGGGCTCGCTCAAGCTGGGCCCGTCCTCATCTTGGGACTGCTGGGCGGGTCCCTCGCCGATGCCGTCGATCGCCGGAAGCTCACCCTGGTCACCAGCACCTGCCTGGCCGTGGTGTCAGCGGGCTTCGCCGCGCAGGCGTTCCTCGGCCTCGGCCAGCTCTGGCTGCTCTACGTCCTGGCCGCGGTCCAGGCCGTGCTGGAAGCCATCGACGGCCCGGCGCGGCGGACGTTCCTGCCCCGCCTCGTCCCCGCTGACCGGCTGGCCGCCGGGGTGGCGCTGAACCAGTTGTCCGGCTACGTCAGCGTCTTGCTCGGGCCCGTGCTGGCGGGCGTGCTGACCGCGGCCGCGGGTTTGCGGGTGTGTTACCTCATTGACGCGCTGAGCTTCGGGGCCGCTCTGTATGGGGTTGCCCGTCTCCCCGCGATGCCTCCCCAGGAGAGTGCGGCCCGGCCGGGACTGCGGGCCGCCGCGGCCGGGCTGCGGTTCATCCGGCAGCACCCGATCCTGGTGGGCGCGTTCCTGGCGGATATGGATGCCATGCTCTTCGGCCTGCCTATTGCCCTGTTCCCGGCGCTCAACGCGGCCCGCTTCGGCGGCACTCCGCAGACTCTCGGGCTGCTCACCGCAGCTCTGGCGGTCGGCGGCCTGCTCGGATCCGGGCTGTCCGGTCCGGCCGGGCGGGTCTCCCGGCAGGGCCGGGCGATGCTGGTGACCGTCGCCGTCTGGGGGGCAGCCATCACGGGGTTTGGCCTCGCTCGGTCCCTCCGGCTCGCCCTGCTCCTGCTCGCCATCGGCGGGGCCGCCGACACCACCAGCGTCATCTTCCGCGGTGCCATCGTCCAGGCCGTCACCCCGGATGAGTTCCGCGGCCGGGTCACCAGCGTCGACTATGTCGTCGGCGCCGGCGTTCCCCAGCTCGGCAACTTCGAGGCGGGCGTGGTCGCCTCGCTGACGTCGCCGGCCATCAGCGCCGTCAGCGGCGGCCTGGCCGCCGTCCTGGGCGCCGTCGTCCTCAGGCTGGCCGTGCCGGCCTTCGCCCGCTATGACTCGTCGTCAGCCTGACTGTCGGACTTGCTGGCTATCGTCAAATACATGTTCGATTCATGCGCTACGCAAATGCCGGAAGCCCCTGGTGGCCATGCTCAGCCTGGCCTGGCGGCGGTTGCATCCGGCGGCCAGGCGATCACGCCAAAACCCTTAGAGAGGCTGGAAGCCGAGATCTGCGAACTGGCTGGCCACCTGGCCGCGGCCACCTGCCAGTTCCTCGTGCTGCTGGCCGAATTCGACGCCAGGGAAGGCTGGGCGGACTGGGGCACCTCGTCGTGTGCGGCCTGGCTGTCCTGGAAGTGCGCGATGGCCTCGGGCACCGCGCGCGAGCATGTCCGGGTCGCCCGTTCGCTGCGGACACTGCCGACGATCCGGTCCGAGTTCGCTGCCGGGCGGCTGTCCTATGCCAAGGTTCGGGCTTTGACCAGGATCGCCGGGCCAGAAACTGACGCCGACCTGGCGGAGATGGCCGCGCCGATGACTGCCAATCAGCTGGAGCGGTTCGCGAGAGCGCACCGCAAGGTGACCGGCATCGACGACGAGCAGGCCCGGCTGGCTCGCCGGCTCACCTGGCGGCTGGACGAGGACAACTGCCTCAGCATCACCGTCCGGCTGCCGCCTGAGGACGGTGCCACCGTGCTCACTGCGCTGCGTGCTGCTGTCCAGCGCGCTGTCCAGCGCGCTGACCAGCCAGCCGAGCAGGCCGGCGTTTCCGCGGAAACGCCGGAACCCCCCGAAACGCCAGCGCGGCCCACATCCACGAGCCTCGCTGACGCCCTCGTCGAGATCGCTGAATCATTCATCGCCAGCAAGTCGCGGACGGCCGAGAACCCCGATATTTACCAGGTGATCGTGCACGCTGATCCGGCCAGCCTCGCCGGCCGGCCGGGCGGCCGCTGTCACATCGATGACGGACCTGCCATCAGCACGGACACGCTCCAGATGCTCGCCTGCGACAGCCTCATCAGCTGGATGCGGCACGATTCGCGGGGGAACGTCATCGATGTCGGGCGTCGTCGCCGTGTGCCGCCACCGGCGCTGCGGCGCGCCGTCCGCGAGCGAGATCGCTGCCGCTGCCGCTTCCCCGGCTGCGGCAACCGGCGGGTCGACGCCCACCATGTGCAGGCGTGGGCGGCCGGCGGCCCGACCAGCCTGGCCAACATGGTGAGCCTGTGCCGGTACCACCACGGCCTCGTGCATAAGAAGGGCTACCAGATCAAGGCCGGGCCGAGCGGCTTCGGCTTCTGCCGCCCGAACGGCATGCTCATCGAAAACAGCCCTCCGTGGCCGGCGCCGCGAGGGCACCTCGCGGACCAGCATGACGCGGAGATCACCCCTGGCACTATCACCCCGCACTGGTACGGCGAGCGCCTCGACCTCGACTACGCGATCGCCGTGTGCTTCAGCAACAAGCGCGTCCGGGAAGAACGCCAGTCGTCAACCAGGACCCACGGGACTGAGGCGGAAGATCGCCCCGGTCCGCGCCCAGCGCTGAGTCAATGACGTCTCGCCGGGTTCCAGCACAGCGTTGAGCCGCCCAGCGGCCAGCGGCCCGCTGACCGCGTCCCATTCCGTGGTCCCGGTGCCGACCCTGCTGACTGCGGCCGACCACGAGATGAGCGCCCCGCCCGAGTCTTTGCTCGGCACGATGACCTGCACCTGGCCGGCCTGCGCCTGGCCGGCCTGGCCGAGCCCGGGCAGCGGCTGCTCGCCGGGCCCGGTCACCACATACGCCGCGTCGGCCAGCCAGATGTGCCAGGCCGGATACGGGCGGTCCTGGCCGGGGACTGATAGCCAGATGAGCCCGGCCCGCTTGGTAGCCTCCGCGATGAGAGCGGACCTGTCCGGCACACCTGCAGGGTGGATATCGCTCACAGGGGCCAGGGTGTCATGCCGAGCGGGAACAGGAGGCCGTGAGCGATGTCGCAGCGGTATCGTCCGCGGCGCTCCTGCCTGGCCGTGCCGGGCAGCAGCGCCAGGTTCCTGGCCAAGGCCCGCGGCCTGGCCTCCGACGAGGTGTTCCTCGATCTTGAGGACGCCGTCGCCCCGGCGGCGAAACCGGACGCCCGCCGGACCGTCGCCGAGGCACTCAACGCCGGGGGCTGGGACGGCCGGATCCGGGCGGTGCGGATCAACGACACCAGCACCCGGTGGGCCTACCGTGACGTGATCGAGGTCGTCGAGGCGGCCGGACCCAACCTTGACGTGATCGTGCTGCCCAAGGTCGCCGGGGCCGCCGACGTCAGCTGGCTCGACCTGCTGCTCGGCCAGATCGAGCAGGCCACCGGGGGGGAGCCGGGCCGGATCGGCATCGAGGCGCAGATCGAGGACGCAAAAGGCCTGGCCGAGGTGGATGCGATCGCGGGCGCCTCCCCCCGCCTGGAGGCACTCGTGTTCGGCCCGGCCGACTTCATGGCCAGCATCGGCATGAGGTCGCTCCAGGTGGGTGCCGAGCCCGCCGGGTACACGGGCGGCGACGCGTACCACTACCCCAGGATGCGGATCCTGGTGGCCGCCCGCGCCCACGGGCTGGCCGCCATCGACGGCCCGCACCTGGCCATCCACGATACGGCCGGGCTGGACCGGGCCGCCAGAAGCGCCGCCGCCCTCGGATACGACGGGAAGTGGGCCCTGCACCCGACCCAGATTGGGGTGATCAATCAGGCTTTCTCGCCCGTCCAGGAGGAGTACGAGCGCGCCGAGCTCATCCTGGACGCGTACGAGCACGCTACGACCGTGCGCGGCCGCGGCGCGGTCATGCTCGGCGACGAGATGATCGACGAGGCGTCCCGCAAGATGGCCCTGGCCGCCGCCGCGAAAGGCCGCGCGGCCGGGCTGACCAGGACCCGGCGGTTCGAACCGGGGCCCGGCTGAGTCAGCCGAGCACACCCCAGGCGGTGAGCGCCTCGACCAGCCCTCCGGTCACCGGCAGGCGGGCCAGGTCCGCGGGACTGACCCAGCAGGCGTCCGCGGCGTCGTCCCCGGCCGCCAGTTCGCCTCCGGTGATGGTCACGGCGTAGTCGCGGATGTCAACCACAGCCCCGGCCAGACCATCC
>Ga0265338_10009218_pt1 | contig 11816 bp, 12 predicted proteins | sample 42126metaG_FD_193579 | JGI IMG/M metagenome (GOLD analysis project Ga0265338, IMG submission 193579) | Rhizosphere microbial communities from Carex aquatilis grown in University of Washington, Seatle, WA, United States - 4-21-26 metaG | ecosystem: Host-associated > Plants > Roots > Rhizosphere... | reverse complement strand
ACAGACGGCGGCGCGGCTGCCCGGATTAAAAATCATCATTGAATACTGTCCGGCGAATCTGACTGGAGCGGGAGTTGCGCCGCGCGAGGTCTTCAACGAACTTCGATCGCAACAATTCAATCTGCAAGCCATCCGGCCCGACGGCAGCGGGAAGGCGATTGACGGCTTTGATGAACTGGAAGGCACCTTAAATTCCTTCGGCTACGTCAATCTGCTTTGCACCCGGTGATGGCCTGCCATGAGACAGCATTCCGGAAATTTGAATCCAGCGAATGATGCTTAAACGACTCAACCATTCCGCCGTGGTCTGGTCCTGGATTTTCAACGGCATCCGGCTGGTTTCGGGGGTGGTCCTGCTGCCGCTGGTGCTCCGCGAATTGTCCACGGCGGATCTGGGGATGTATTATGTGTTGTTGAGCCTCGTGGCACTGGCGCCGATGATCGATTTCGGGTTTGGGCCAACCGTCGGACGGTTCGTGACTTACGCCATGGGCGGCGCGGAAACCCTTCATTCCCAAGGTGTGCCGACACCGGGGAAAACTGGAATCCCCAATTACGATTTGCTCTGGCAACTGCTCCATACCACCCGGGTGCTCTACCGTTACCTTGCGCTCGCCGTTCTGGTGATCATGGGAATCTGGGGCACCTACCTCGTGGAACTGGGCATCAGCGAAACCACTTCAACCCTGATTACGTGGCTGGCCTGGGCCATAACCCTGGCCTCCACGGTATTTGATATTTACTGGAACTGGTGGACGACTTATCTCTTCGGCCTGAATGAGGTGAGGGCCGCGGCGCGCATCGGTGTGCTGGCCATGTCCGCCAAGCTTGTCATGTCCGCGGCGCTTTTGTTGAGCGGCGCCGGCCTGATGAGTGTTCCCATTGCCACCCTGTTCAGCAGCGCGCTGCAGCGGGGACTGGCACGCTGGGCATGCCTGGCCCGGCTGAAGGGCCAGGCACCACCCGCCGTGTTTGATGTAAGAAAACAGCTTCGCATCCTCTGGCCCAACACCTGGCGGCTGGGAGTGCAGTGCGTGAGCGGTTACCTCACCATAAACGCGAACACCGCCATCTGCCTTGCGGTGTTTGGACTGGCGGCAAACGCCCGGTACGGCCTCTCGATTCAAGTCATGGGCATCGCCCTCGGCATGGCATCGGTGTGGACAAGTACCAAATTTCCGATGATTGGCCAATGTTATGCCCGTCATGACTATGCGCAGGTGCGGCGAGTCCTTTGGCCGCGAGTCTGGCTGCAAACCATTACCTTCCTGCTGCTCGCTGGCGGGGTGGTCTGCTTTGGCCCGACTCTTTTGCGGTGGTTTGGCAGCGGCAAAGAAATGTTGCCCACGCCCTGGCTGCTGGCCTTGATGCTTTACTCCTTCCTCGACATGCAGTTCTCACTCTGGGGCACTTTAATCGCGACCGGGAATCGTCTTACCTACCTCTGGCCGACAGTGGCCACCAATGTTCTCAGCCTTGGCCTTTCCCTCGCGCTGGTCCATTTCACCAGGCTGGGCCTGGGCGCGTTGGTCCTCGGGCCCCTCCTGGCCGGGGTTCTCTTCAATTATTGGTATTGGCCGCAGTTTGCCGCCCGGGGAATTGGGACCACGCTGTTCCGTTTTCTTTTCTTCGGTCCTGCAGAGCACAAGCAATCCCCTGCCACTGAATGAGACAAGCGCTTCGCGCGTGACATTACCGGATCAGTCATTGGATTTTCCAGCAAGCGCGAATGGCGGCAGTGTCCTGATTGGGTAGTAGGGCACGACGTAAGGAGTGCTTGCCCAACGACTCGTTACCTCGTCGCCTGCAAATTAGCGCCCCACCCGAATGGCTGATCCCGGTTTCGGTTTGAGACAGGCATAACGCCCGTCCTCCAGGTCAAATCTCCGCCACTTGTTGGTATTCCGGCACAAGGACTTCGGCTTTCGGTTTCAGGTTCCGCAAGGTTTCGGCATGGGCGAGGCATTGCGATTCTTCGCCGTGGATGCAGCAGATTTTTTTGAGGTCGCCGGAGATTTTTTCAACGTATCGCTTCAATTCATTCCTGTCCGCGTGGCCGGAATAGGTGTCGAGGGAAACCACTTTTGCCCGGACGTCACAGGGATCGCCGAAGATGTTCACGGGTGATTTGCCCTTCGTGATCTGGTCGCCGAGGGTGCCTTCGGCGCAGTAACCGATGAACAGAATGAGATTTTTCGCGTCGCCGAGGTTGTTTTTCAAATGGTGCCGGATGCGCCCGGCTTCGCACATGCCGGAGGCGCTGATAATGATGACCGGCTCCTTGAGATCGTTCAATTTTTTGGATTCCTCGGCCTCGCGGATGTAGGTGAGGTTTTCCATGCCGAAGGGGTTGGCATTTTCGCGCAGGAATTGGCTGATGCTGTCGTTGAAACATTCGGTGTGTTTCCGGTAAATCTCCGTGGCGTTCACGCTCAACGGGCTGTCCACGAAAATCGGCACCCGTGGCAGGCAGCCGCTGTCCGTGATCTGGTGCAGCACATAGACAATCTGCTGGGTGCGCCCGACCGAAAACGAGGGGATGATGACCTTGCCCTTTTGGTTGAGCGCGCCACCCACAAGCCGGCAGACGGTTTCATCGGCGTCCTTACGGACGGCGTGTTCGCGGCCGCCGTAGGTAGATTCGATTTGCAGGTAATCCACATTTTCCACCGGCACCGGGTCGCGGAGAATTTCGTCGCCGCCACGGCCAACGTCACCGCTGAAGAGCCAGCGGAATTTGCGGCCTTTTTCCTGTACGTCCAACACCACCTGCGCCGAACCAAGAATGTGCCCGGCATCCTTGAATGTGACGGTCACGCCGTCCACGGGCGAGAAAGAGTGGTCGTAGGGATGGCCCACGAGTTGTGTCACGGCTTTCTCGGCGTCGGGCACGCGGTAGAGCGGCTCGACGGGCGGCTGATGCTTTTTTGCGCGCCATTTGGAAACGAAGAGTGCGTCCTGTTCCTGGATGTGCGCGGAATCAATGAGCATGATGCCGCACAAATCGCGGGTGGCGTCGGTACAATGGATCTGGCCGGCGTAACCCTGCTTGACGAGATTGGGCAGATTGCCCGCGTGGTCGATGTGCGCGTGGCTTAAAACCACAGCGTCAACCTGCCGCGGATCGAACGGGAAGCAGCAATTGCGCTGGGTGGTTTCCTCACGGTGGCCCTGGAACAGACCGCATTCGAGCAAAAGGCGCCGGCCGTTGACTTCCAACAGGTACATCGAGCCGGTGGTGGTGCGCGTCGCCCCGAAAAAATGGATTTTCACGGTGATTGGCGATTTAAGCGGATAGGGATTTCGGATGAACTCGTAAATCGTAAATCATAAATGATCAATCGTAAATGGATCAGCTGTGCCGGTAGGTGATGCGCGCCTTGTTCAAGTCGTAGGGCGACATTTCGACGTTGACCTTGTCACCGACGCTGATGCGGATGAAGTTTTTCCGCATTTTGCCGGAGATGTGCGCCAGGACTTCATGGCCATTCGGCAGCGCGACCCGGAACATGGTGCCGGGCAGCACTTGCGTGACGCTGCCGCTCAGTTCAATGGGCTCTTCTTTGGGCACAGTTGATTGTGCGAAAAGTGGTGCCAGTTGACGTGCTTGAAATCAATCCCTTTTCACCGTTAAAAATCGCAGTGGACATTTGCCGCCCATTGGTTAAACTCGCTTCATCTGTTATGAAATGTGAAACGACAAACACTGTTTTGACCTGGGTGCTGGGCGCGCTGGTATTGCTGGGGGCGCTTTTCGCCCTGCAGACCATTTTTCGCATGCGCGAGTTTCGCACGCTTCAAGCCCAGGCGATTACGTGCCAGACCAGTCTGAGCCGATTGAATCTTTTGCTTAACGAATCCGTTCTATACGGGAAAACGCATCCTGATATCAATCGCGTCCTGCAACCTTTTGAAGCAAAATCCGCCGATCGTTGATTGCCATGAATGAATCTGAAACAGACCTGCCCGCGCCGGACGATTTGACCGTTCAAGTTGTTTCCCTGCGACGCCAAATTACACTTTTACTTCTTGCGCTGATTGTGGTTAGCGGCACGCTCACAACTTATTTGTTTTACCAGTCGCGCACCCTGGGCAATGATATCGCCGGCTTTGAGCCGCAGGCCCGCGCCATCGTTCAGAACTACCAGACAAATCTGCCCCATATCCAAAAATTCATCCAGGAGCTTGTGGCTTACGGCAAATCACACCCGGACTTCCAGCCGATTTTGAAAAAATACGGAATTCCGCTGACACAGCCCGCCGGCACGAATTCCATTCCTACGAAGTAATCGCCGCCAACCGCGCGCCGCAGTTCGGGCAGAAATTGGATTGCGGCGGGCAACTTTTCCCACAAGCCGGACAATCCGTATGCGCTCTTTTATGGCGATAGTGAATGATCAAATTACGCGTATAGGGGACCCACGGGAACAAATAGGCGTAAATAAAGACGGAGTCAGTCTGGCGAAGGGCATAAATCAACAGCAGCAGCGACCCGGCCAGGCTTAACCACCAAAAGATGGTTGGCACCACGACCTGTTTCTTTTTTTCGGTGGCATACCACTGCACAAGAAAGCGTGAGGAAAAGACGGCGTTGCCCATCCAGCCAATGACTTTCCAAACACTCCACTCAATGCCAAATAGTTTGTTATCGTGCCAGATGAGATCCTGCCAGAGGAGATGGGTCAGCCAATCCATAATGCGCGCAGCTTAAACCGATGTGGGCTGGATTTGGAGCAAATTATCGCTCACGCCCGTTCCTTTTTAATTTCCGGTCAGCCATCAGCCGCCCGCGACGATTTTGACAATTTCCAGGCGGTCACCCGCCTGGAGCAGGCGCCGGGAAAATTCCGACGGCGTCACCGCCTCGCCGTTGTGCTCCACGACAACGCTGCGCGGCAAAAGCTTTTGCGCGACAAGGAATTCTTCAATCGAGGACGGTAGCCTCGCCTCAATCGGTTTTCCATTGGCAATAACAACACTCACTTTTTAACATCGAATATCCCACCTCGAACGCCGAACACCGATTTTCCCCCGCCGGGACGCCGAATTTTCAACGTTCGATGTGTCCACTTTACATCGTCAATGCCGCGTCCCAATCCTTCCACACCGGCTCGTAGCCAAGACGGCGGATCAAGTCCGCCACCTCGCCCGGCGAGCGGTCGTCGGCGACGTCAAATTGTCCGGTCGCGTTCGTCGCGCGGTTCGGCTGAGGTGCCCATTCGCTGGCGCCGGAAGCCAGTTCCACAATGCGTCCGCGCACGGTCTGGTGCAAATTTTCCCGGCCGGCGCCGGTATAGCCACCCGGTTCGGTGTGGCTGCCCGCGCTCATCATCGTGACGCCCAGGGGAATCAATCCGTCGCGCAGTTTCGCCGGTTCACGCGTCGAAAGCACCAGACCGACATCGGGAAACATCAGCCGAAACGCGCACACCAATTGCGCCAGGTCGCGGTCACTCATGTGCGTGAGCGGCTGGAATTCCCCGGCGCACGGACGCAGGCGCGGCAGCGAAATGGTCAATTGCGCCTTCCAGCAATTCCGTAAAAGGTAATCCGCGTGCGCGGCCACACTGAGGGCTTCAAACCGCCAGTCCGCCAGACCGTAAAGCGGGCTGATGCCCAGCCGCCGGAATCCCGCCGCGTAGGCGCGTTCCGGTGTTTCGAGCCGCCAGTCGAAATTTCGTTTCGGCCCGGCCGTGTGCATTTGCGCGTAAATGTCGCGGTCGTAGGTTTCCTGATAAACCACCAGTCCGTCCGCCCCCGCCGCGACGAGCGGACGATAATCCGCCGTTTCCAGCGGCCCGACTTCCAATGACACGCCCGGAATTTCCTCGTGCAACGCCCGGACGCAATTTTCGAGATAAGCCGTCGGGACAAATTTTGGATGCTCGCCGGCCACGAGCAGGACGTTGCGAAAGCCCTGTTCCTTGAGCGCCTTGGCCTCACGGGTTACCTCGTCCAGCGACAGGGTTACGCGCAGAATCGGGTTGTCGCGCGAAAAGCCGCAGTATTGGCAGTTGTTAACGCACTCGTTGGAAAGATACAATGGCGCAAACAGGCGAATCACCTTGCCGAAACGCTGCTGGGTCAATTGGTGTGAACGCCGTGAGAGTGTCTCGAGAAACTCCGAAGCCGCCGGGGAAATCAAATGGGCAAAATCCGTCAGCGACAATCTGGATTGGGTCAGGCTCTCCTGCACCGCCGCCGCCCCAGTCATCAGCGATTTTTGCATCAGCGGCGGCACCGGCAGTGAATTGAATTCGGCGACAAAACTCACGATTCAATCATAACAAACCGCCGCGCAAAGTCGAGTGAACGAAGTGCGGGAATGACTTGTCTCTTGGAATGAGCCTGGTGGAGGAAGGCCCATTGCAGGATGAACGGGTACTGTCCAGAAATGTTACAGGTTATCCCCAAACCAGAAGGCATTTTGAGCCATCTGGCTGGCAATTTTGAGTCAGCGATACCGGCGGAGCAATACGGATTTGCCATGTTTGCGCGATTTTGGTTCAATCGCCGCCGGAAAGTGTAAAGAAGCAGCGCTGCCCTTTGGGGTAGTCATTGGCATTTGGGCTGCTAGGTTTTAATACAACGCGGTTGCAGCAGGCAATTAAGTGAACAAAACTGAAATCATAGATAACCCGCCTGCTGCGTCGTTCACGCCGCCGATAGCAGAAAGAAAAGTAGTATGAAAATCAAAACGTCCCGCAAAGCGGGTTTCACACTGGTGGAAATCATGATTGTCGTGGCCATCATCGGCCTCCTGGCGGCAATCGCGATTCCCAACTTCCTGAGGGCACGTTCGACCTCGCAGCAGAACGCGTGCATCAACAACCTCCGTCAGCTTGACGGCGCCATCCAGCAATGGGCGTTGGAGACAGGACAAACGGCCACTGCCACAGTGGGTGGTCCTCAAGTCGCACCTTACTTGGGTCGCGGCAGCTCTGGCCAACTGCCCTATTGCCCGTTGGATTCATCGAAAACGTTCACCACCAGCTATTCACTGGTCGATGTCCAGACCGCGCCGGTGTGCCTCCTGGGTACTGTCGATGCTAATTATAATCACGTGTTGCCAGCGGGTGCGAAATAAGCCTGCTGGTTTAACCGTATAAATTCACAAGGCCTGAAGTTCTTGCTTCAGGCCTTTTTGATTTAGCGGCCTGCTGATCGAGATTTGAATGATTATTTTTCTGGCCAATCGAATAGTTTTTGGTATTTGGAGAACACATGGATGCGATTCTGAGAACTGAGAACCTCTGTGTCGATTATCGCACGCGCGGGTTGAAAGCGGAAACGAAGCCCGCCTTGAAGGAATTAAATCTCTCTGTCCACGCCGGTGAAGTTTTCGGTTTCCTCGGTCCCAATGGGGCGGGCAAAACCACGACCATCAACGTGCTGCTCGGTTTTATTCCGCCGACGCGTGGCACGGCCTATCTTTTTGGCATTGACGTGCGCCAGCCCGTCGCCCGCCAGCGCATTGGTTATCTGCCGGAAATGACGTATTACTACAAATTTCTCACGGCGGAGGAATTGCTGCGCTTTTACGCCCGTATTTTTGGCCTGACCCCCTCGGCAGCGGACAAAAGGATTGACCAGTTACTGAAACTCGTCGAATTGGAACCGGTGCGCAAACGTCTCATTAAAACCTATTCCAAGGGCATGCAGCAGCGCGTCGGGATCGCGCAGGCGCTCATCAACGATCCCGACCTGCTGATTCTGGACGAACCCACCAGCGGGCTGGATCCCCTGGGCCGCATGAAAGTCCGTGAGATTATTCAACGCCTGAAAAACGAGGGCAAAACCGTTTTCTTCTCCTCGCATGAACTGGGTGAGGTGGAAACCGTTTGCGACCGCGTGGCCATCATCAACCGCGGTGAACTCAAGGCTGCGGGCGGAGTGGATGAAGTGATCGGACCCAATCATACGAATCTGGAAAAGGCGTTTTTGGACATCATCGGCTATCAGCCACAACCCGCATTATGAACACCATCCGGGCATTGACGGGCGTCGTCATCAAGGAACTGTATCGCCGCAAGGATTTTTACGTTTTGTTCGTGCTCACGGCGGTGATCACCGTTGCGGCGGGCAGTATGCGGTTCTTTCAAGATCCCAATATCGTGCGTTACATGAAAGATCTCTGCATGTTGCTCATCTGGGTTTCCGCCCTGCTCATTACCATTGCGACGGCGGCGCGGCAAATTCCCGCGGAACGCGAAAGCCGCACGATCTTTCCGTTGCTGGCCAAGCCCGTCACTCGCGGACAGGTCATTCTGGGAAAATTTTTCGGCTGCTGGCTGGCGAGCGGCATAGTGCTGGTGGTGTTTTATGTCTTTTTCGCGATTGTCACCGGTTCGCGGGAACAGTATTGGCCGGTGGCGGATTATTTTCAGGCGTTGGTGTTGCAATGGATCATGCTCGGGATCGTGACGGCGATGACGTTGCTCGGCTCGATCGTTTTTGCCGCGCCATCATCCACGGTCACGATTCTGTTCATTGTGGTCGCCGGCATTTTGTTTCTGGGACGCCATCTGAACACGGTCGCGTTGCACAATGCCGAACCGTTGCGCGGCCTCATTTACACGATCTATTTCATCATCCCGCACCTGGAACTGTTTGATGTCCGCGAACGGCTGGTCAACGACTGGGGTTTGGTGAGCTGGCTGGATTGCGGGTTGGCGGCGCTGTATGCGGCGGCTTATACCGGATTGTTCCTGCTGTTGACCTGGCTGGCCTTTCGCCGAAAGAGTTTGACCTGATGAAAAAGCCCTCGCCCGGTTGGTTGCTGGCCCTGCTGCTGACGGTGTGTTTCACGCTGGCGACGCTGTTTGTGCCGCGCGCCGCGTGGTGGAATGGCGTGCCGCGCGCCGCCGACTGGAACAAAAGCCAGTCACAGTCGGACAACGTTTTCAAATTGTTACTCGGCGAAGGACGGCGCTTGTTTGGCATTGAGATGTTTGTCATGGCCGACTCGTATTTTCACAGCGGCTATTACCCGTCCGTATTTGACCAGCAGGAGACGGAAAAGGACGTGGCGGCACCGGCTTACGGGAAGACGGGGGACTCGGACTCGACCAGCGATGATTTTTTAGGTCCACCTCCAGATTGGATTGCCGCCTTGGACCGCCAGTTTGTTCCCAACCGGCACACCCACCTGGATTCAGGCGGTCCATTGGGACATATGAAATCATCGGAGGTGCAGGAAATTCTGCCCTGGCTGAAACTCGCTACGGACATGAACCCGCAATATATCAAGGCCTACCGGGTGGGCGGCTATTGGCTGCGTCGCCTCCATAAACTGGCCGAAGCCCGGGACTTTCTGTTCGAGGGATTGCATAACAATCCGGGCAACATCGAGCTCCTCTTCGACCTGGGCTGGCTTTACGAGAAAGACTTTCAAGATACCGACCGGGCCCGCAATGTCTGGATGGCCGGCTTGCGTTGCTGGGGGGGGGCGCAAAGCGCCAATGACCAGTCGAACCCCGAAGCGCAGTTGGCTTACGAGGAAACCGCCATGAACCTTGCAGACCTGGAGCAAGACCAGGGAAATTGGCCGCAGGCCATCAAGTACCTGGAAATGGTCAAAAAGGTTTCGCCCAACCCTGATACCGTCCAGAAACAAATTGATGAGGTCGAAAAGAAAGTTACCACTGGCAAGTGATGACGTTTTCGCATCACGCAACCAGCGGAGTTAAGAAAACACTTGAATTGGGCCTGATGGCCGGATTGGAAATCCAAATCGCAGAACAGGTTTTTGAACTGAAAGAATTCTGTTGTGACGCCAGGCAAAATGATTTGTTAACAACATGGGTGCAATATTGAAGGACCCGTCAAGCTCCTCAACCGAAGGCCCGCTTCAAAATGATTCCCGGTCGTGGATGGAATCATTCACGCCCGGGCGTTTGGCTTGCCTGATTGCGCTCTTTCTGTTCGCCCTTTATCCGGGTGTGATTCTGGGCTCACACAGTTTCTTTTTTCGCGACTACGGGCTTTTCACTTATCCAGTTGCCTATTACGCACACGAGAATTTTTGGCATGGGCAAATACCGCTTTGGAATCCCCTGAACAATTGCGGCGTGCCGTTTCTGGCGCAGTGGAACACGTCGGTTTGTTATCCGTTGTCGCTCATCTACATGGCTTTTCCGTTGCCCTGGTCGTTGAATTGCTTTTGCCTCGGCCATTTGTTGCTCGCCGGCGTGGGCATGTATTTGCTCGCCTATCGCTGGACCCAAAATCGGCTGGCCGCGAGCGTCGCCGGTCTGGTCTTCGCGCTGAACGGACTCATGCTTAACAGCCTGATGTGGACGAGCAACCTCGCGGCGTTAAGCTGGCAGCCGCTGGTCATGCTTTGGGCCGAGCAAGCCTGGCGGTCCGGCGGTCGTCGCGCTGTGATGGCCGCCTTGGCCGGGGCAATGCAGATGTTGTCGGGAGCGCCGGAAATCATTGTGTTCACCTGGACCATGCTGGGACTTCTCTGGCTCGGTCAGGCTGGCCGAAAGAAAATTCCATTTTGGATCACGTTACGCAGGCTCGTCGTCGTCATCGTGTTGATCGCGGGACTTTCCGCAGTTCAGTTGCTTCCTTTTTTTGATTTGTTGAAACATTCGGAACGCAACCTGTCCTACGCGATAGCCGATACCTCGCCCATGCCGATCTGGGGCTGGGCCAATTTCATCGTGCCGTTTTTCCGCTGCATACAAACCATCTTTGGAACCTGCCTGCAGGTGAACCAACCCTGGACGGTTTCCTATTACGTTGGAATCGGAACCGTGATGCTGGCGGTGGTGGCGGTCTGGCGGCTGCGACGGCGTCCGGGAATTTGCGGTCTTGCCGGCTTGACGCTGGCGGGGCTCGCCTTGGCGATGGGTGATGATGGTTACGTTTACGCCTGGCTCAAACACATCGTGCCGTGGATTGGTTTTGCCCGTTATCCAATCAAGTTTGTCTCGATTCCGATTTTTACAATTCCATTGCTGGCGGCTTGCGGGATCAACGCCGTTCAAGTCGTAACGGTTCAGAATCGGAAAGGGGATGGGCGCGACCTGGTCTTTATCGCCTCCGGCCTGTTGTTGGCGGTGGTCGTCATACTTGCGTTGGCTCGCTGGCTGCCGTATCCCGGATGTGACTGGGGGATGATATGGCCGGACGGCCTCTTAAGGGCGTTCTTATTGATTGCTCTGGTTGGGGTCATTGGCTTTATGCGCCGTGTTTCGACCGTCAGATTACGTAGCTTGCTCGGGCTGGCCGCTCTGGCGTTGGTCGGTTTTGATCTGGTCACGGCTGGGATGCGAGTGAATCCCACGGTCGTCACCAAAGCTTTTGGTCCGCTCGAATTGAACATGACCTCCCGGCCGGAGTACGGTGTATCACGTGCCATGTTGAGCCAGCAAGTCACTTCGTATCTGCTTCTGGCCTGGACAAAAAATCCGCTGTACTACCTTGCCGGCCTGCGCGGTGCGCTGATGGAAAACGCCAATATTCCCGAACACATTCCCAAAGTGGATGGTTTCTGCTCGCTTCATCTCAAGGAGGAATGGGACATTGATGGAATTTTTTACGGCATATTCTTTGACCAACCCAAGACCAAGGCCCCGCCCGAGCCATTGTTGGATTTCCTGGGAGTTTCCCAAGTTTCCGCGACCAACACCATTTTTGCCTGGCAGCAACGCACAACCTTCCTGCCCATGGTCACCGCTGGACAACGGCCGATTTTCGCCGGTGATTCGGAAACAGTTGAAAAACTAAACAGGGCGGACTTCGATCCGCGCCACACCGTTTATCTGCCGTTGTCCGCGCGAAACGACGTCACGGTGAGCAATGCC
>Ga0265338_10009217_pt1 | contig 11817 bp, 10 predicted proteins | sample 42126metaG_FD_193579 | JGI IMG/M metagenome (GOLD analysis project Ga0265338, IMG submission 193579) | Rhizosphere microbial communities from Carex aquatilis grown in University of Washington, Seatle, WA, United States - 4-21-26 metaG | ecosystem: Host-associated > Plants > Roots > Rhizosphere... | reverse complement strand
GTGCAGGGCCGGGTGCGCGAGGTGGCGATGGGCTCGGCCGACCGGCTGAAGGCGCTGGCGGCCGGCTCGCGCGCCTATTTCCAGACCTGCGCGCAGGCGCCCTTCGACCGCATCATCCTGAAGGACGGCCCGGCGGTGCTGGGCTGGGACCGCTGGCGCGAGCTGGACGAGCGCTACTTCCTGGCGGTGCTGCCGATGACCCTGGAGGCCGCCATGGCGGACGGCCTGATCCGCCGCCAGTCCGTCCAGCCCCTGGCCCGGCTGCTGGCCGGGGCGCTCACCGAGGCGGCGGTGGCCTGCGCCGCGTCAGACGACCCGGCCGCCACCGGACAGGAGCACGCGGTGGCGCTGGAGAGCCTGCTGGAGGGGCTACGAAGATAGTTCGAGCTCTCGCGTCGAACACCCGGCCCGCGCCGTGGGCGCGGGCGTTCGTCGCGAGGATCGCCAAACAATTGGCGAACCTCTGCCGCGGCCGCTCCTCACCCCGCGCAGGCCCGGCGGCGGCGCCGCCAGCCGGGCCATAACGCTCCGCGCGACAGCGCCGCGCGACGTCTTCCGCGCGAACTTACTAACGCCGCCGCGCGAGGAACCCTCTGTAGCATTCAGCCCCTTGAGTCGTCCGCCTGCGACCTGCGCGGCGGAACCGCACACCATGGGCGGACCGGAGCGACTCGAGGTCCCGGCTAGCCGGCCGGCGCGGTCTCCAGATTGATCTCCTCGAGGGATCTTCGGCCGGTCTCCGGCACCAGCACCTGGCTGAGGATCGCGCCCACCAGCGACAGGGCGGCCAACCCCGCCATGGTCCAGACGAAGCCGAGCTGCGCGTTGAGAATGGGGAAGGCGAAGGCGCTGATCGTCGCGCCGATCCGCCCGCCCACCACGGTGATCGATTGCGCGATGCTGCGGATACGCGTCGGCGCCAGCTCCACCCCATAGACCCCCGCCCCGGAGACCAGGCCCGGCCCGGTCTGCGCGACGTTGAACAGACCATAGACCAGGTAGGCGAGGATGGCGGGGATGCCGGGCACGGATCGCATCCAGGCGAAGATCGCCAGGATCACCGCGCCGGCGGCAAAGCCCCAGACCTGGGTCGGTTTTCGTCCGACCTTGTCGAGCAGGAACCACGACATCAGGATCGACGGCGGGATGACGAAGATCAACTCGGTCTCGATCTGATAGATCGAGGCCGGGATGTGCAGGTTCTGGGCGATGATGTCGGGCCCGAACAGGATCGCGGCGTAGACCACCAGGTCGTAGATCATCCAGAGGATGGCTCCGGCCAGGATGTAGCGAGCGTGTTGGCGCAGCAACTGCCAGACCGGACGGGAGTCGACCACCGGCGGCGGCACGGCGGCCTCGCCGGTGACCACCGTCACCGCGGCCTGCGCGGCCTTCTGGTCGCCCGCGACGCCGGCCAGGAAGCGGGCGCTCTCGGGCATCGAGCGGCGGAAGTACATCACGCCCAGCGCGGGGATGGCGCCGCCGGCCAACACGATCTTCCAGACCAGGTCCTCGGGCACATGGTAGGTGTCGAGCAGCAGCTTGAAGAGCGCCGCGGTGAGCGCCCCGATCGGCCACATGGTGCCGAAACCGAGACCGATGGCCCGGCCACGGTCGGCGCGGTTGGAGTGTTCGGCCATGATGGTGGGCGAGAGCACATAGTCGGCGCCCACGCCGATGCCGAGGATGAAGCGGCACGCGACAAGGGCCCAGACCGAGGGCATGAACGCCTGGCCGAGGGCCGCGACCCCCAGGATCAGCGCGTCGAGGCCGTAGAATCGTTTGCGGCCCTTCTGCGCCATCAGGCCAAAGCCCAGCGCGCCGAGCATCGAGCCGATCAGGGCGGCGGCGGTGAGCCAGCCCTTGACGAGGGGAACGTCGTGCGGCGCCACGTGGTAGGCGTGCAGCGCCGAGGTCAGCACCAGGCTGATCGAGGAGATGTCGTAGCCGTCGCAGAACACGCCCAGGCCGGTGACCAGCACGGCCTGCCAGTGGAAGGCGCTGAACTTCTGCTCGTCGAGGATCGCGAAATGGGTGTCGGCCATGAAGTCCCCCGAAAACGCCCCCGACGCCGGGCGCAGGCTCAATGCATAGGCGATCGAACCCGGCCGCCGCCAGAGCCGTGTTACGCTTTGAGCATGGGAATGTGACGGCTGGCTGACAGCCAGGGCGCCGACGGCGGATGATGCGCCCGCTCGGCGGGCGTCGGATCTCGCGGACGGGCGTCAAAGAGGCTCGCGGGAGCGCCGGAAACCGGCCGCTCCCGCGAACGCAAGGCTAGCTTACGGCTTGTAGTCCAGGGTGATCGAGGCGACGCCGGCGGCCACGTTGAGGCCGACGGTGCCTTCGATGCTCAGCGGCTGCAGCGAGACGCTGTTGTTGGAGCCGCCGACCAGGGCGTTGGCGTTGGCGCCAACCCCGGCCGAAGCGCCGGCCGTCACGCCGCCGTAGTTACCGGCGAGGCCGCCAGGCGACACCGAACCGGGCGCGAACACGGCCCAGGCCATCACGCCGCCCTTTTGGTAGCCGAGGTCGACGCCGTATTTGTTGATCTTGCCGACGTAGTTTTCGGTGCGGTCAGGGGTCGGCGCGAAGGTGCAGTCGAGGTCCTTCGTGGAGCCGAACACCAGGCCCCAGCCGCTTGAGACGTTGCAGGTGAGCACGCCCACCTTGACCCCGGTGGGGTCGGCCTGGGCGGCGGTGGCGCCGAACATACAAGCGGCGGCGGCGAGGCCGATGAGAAGGTGCGAACGGCGCATGTCGTAAATCTCCAGTAGTTTCATCCGTGTGCGGAAACCGGGACCGCGGCTTGGCGCCAACGCACGCGGCGAGCCCGAATCTCATCGACCCGGACGCGCGATCCTTGGCCATGGGGTAGAGCGGCGGAGCGTTTTGGTCAAACGAAGTTCGGCGGAAGAGGACGTCTTCGCTATGCTGGCGGCTCGACGGAGGGCGGCGGCGATGGAAGCGAAGGCGTGAACCTGCCTGTCATCGACATGTCGCCGCTCTTTGGCGACGACGCCGCGGCGCGCGCCGCCATCTCGCGGGAGATCGGCGCGGCAGCGGCTTCGGCCGGCTTCTTCTATGTGACCCGCCACGGCGTCTCCGAGGCCATCCTGCAACGGCTTGAGGTCGAGGCGCGCGGCTTCTTCGATCTGCCCGACGCGGACAAGCAAGCGATCGCCATGGCCAAGGGCGGCGTCGCCTGGCGCGGCTGGTTTCCGCTGGGCGGCGAGCTAACCTCCGGGCGGCCGGACGGCAAGGAGGGCGTCTATTTCGGCGAGGAACTCGGCCCCGACGACCCGCGCGTCGTCGCCGGCTGGCCGCTGCACGGCGCCAATCTCTGGCCAGCCGCCGCGCCCGACCTGCGCCCGGCGGTCTTGGACTTCTTCGACGCCGCCACCCGCGCCGCCGCGGTGCTGATGGAAGGCGTCTCGTTGGCGCTGGGTCTCGAGGCGGACTACTTCGCCCGGGCCTATCTGCGACGGCCGACGCGTCTCTTCCGCGTCTTCACCTACCCGCCGACGCCGCCGGACAGCTGGGGCGTCGGCGAGCACACCGACTATGGTCTGCTGACGCTATTGGCGCAGGACGACGTGGGCGGGCTGGAGGTGCTGACCGACGGCGGCTGGATCGCGACGCCGCCGATCGCGGGCACGCTGGTCTGCAACGTCGGCGACATGCTGGAGCGTCTCACCGGCGGCCGCTTCGTCTCGGCGCCGCACCGGGCGGTGAACCGATCAGGCCGGTCACGTCTCTCGTTCCCGTTCTTCTATGATCCGGACTTCGAGGCGGTGATGACCCCCGCGCCCGGCGCACCCGCCCAGCCGCGGCGCAGGCGGCGGTGGGACAACGCCGACGTTCACGCGGTGACGGGCACCTATCGGCAGTATCTGACCGAGAAGGTTGACCGCGTGTTCCCCGACCTCGGCGCGGAGGTTCTGCCCGGCGCGAGTCGGGGACGGCCCGCGGACTGACCTGCGCCCCGGCGGCGCCCGGCTCGTGGCAGAGGGGATGGCCTATTCGTTCCAGACGCCGGCGATGGTTCTTCTGACGATCCCGTCCATCCGGGTCTGGATCTCGCCGAAGGTGTCGGGCTTCTCGACGTACATCGAAGCCGTGCTGCGCCTGTAGTTCAGCACGTCCTGATCAAGGCCAGAGGTGGTCAAAAACACGACCGGCACGCTGAACATCCCGGGAATTCGCCGCAGACCGACCAGAAACTCGAACCCGTCGATGCGCGGCATGTGGATGTCGAGCAGGACGAGATCGGGCTGCTTGTAGCCTACGAGGAGTTGCCGCAGCGCCAGAACCGGCTCGTCCACGGCCCGCACCGCGGCGACGCTGGGATGCAGGGCCAGCGCGCCGGTGATCAGGCAAATGTCCGCCGGGTCGTCATCCACCAGCAGGATGTTCAATCTCCATGGCGGCGCGGCCGTTCCCGGACCTGGCCGCTCCCCGCGTGGCGGACCGCGCGTTTCAGGCGGGCTTGAAAGATGTGCAAGGCTCACGGGTTCACTCCAGTTTCGGCCGTCTTCGGTGACCACGGATCAGGCGGCGTGCGCGGTGTCCGCCAACACGTGGTCGAGGGCGTCGATCAACGCCCGCGCGGTCACCGGCTTGGCGAGGTGGCGCTGGGCGCCGGCGGCGAGGCCAGCCCGCACGTGCTCCGGCTCGCAGCAAGCGGAGACGATGATCACGGGCGCCACCGGCCGGTGACCCTCGCGCTCGATGCGGCGGATTTCGCGCGTGGCGGTCAGGCCGTCCATCACCGGCATCTGGATGTCCATCAGGATCGCCGTGAAGGGCTGCGCGCGCGCCGCGTCCACGGCCTGCTGGCCGTCCGCCACCGAGACCCATTCGACCCCGAACTGCTCCAGCATCAGCTCCAGCAGCTTGCGGTTGATTTGGTTGTCATCGACGATCAGCACCCGCAGAGCCTCCTCGGCGTGTTGAGCTGGCGTCGGGGGCTCGACAGGCTCTGCGCCGGCGCTCGCCACCGTCAACTCGATCACTAGGCTGAACACCGATCCCTTTCCCGGCGTGGAGCGCGCCTCGAGGGTTCCGCCCAGTTCCTCCGCCAGCCGCCGCGCCACGGCCAGTCCAAGGCCGGCCCCGCCGAAGCGACGGGTGTCGCTGTCGTCTTCCTGGCTGAAGGCCTCGAACATCCGGGCCTGCTGCGCCGCGTCGAAACCAGCGCCGGTGTCGGAGACTTCAACGCCAAAACGGCCATCGCCGACGCGCCGTACGGCGACGCGCACCTGGCCGTGGTCGGTGAACTTGACGGCGTTGGACAGCAGGCGAGCGAGCAGTTCCCCCAGGCTCCCGGCATCGCCGGTCACCTGGATGTCTGCCGCCGGGTCGACCTCGACCACGAAAGTCAGACCCTTGGCCCCCGCTTCGACGCCGAATGGCAGCGCCATGGCCCGGATCGCCGCGCCGAGGCGGAAGCTGGTCTGGCGTTCGATCGGCGCCGCGACGCCATCGCGCGACACCGAGATCAGATCACCGATCAGATGATCGAGGGTCGAGGCCGAAAAGCCGATGGCGTCGATCAGCTCGCGCTGCTTCGGATCAAGTTGGGTGCGCGCCATGGCCTCTGTCATGCCCATGACGCCGTTGAGCGGCGTGCGCATCTCGTGGCTCATGTGCCCCAGAAACCGCGTCCTCGTCCGCTCAGCGCACTGCGCCCGCTCCAGGGCTTGGCCCAGGCTCCGCGCCGCCTCTTCGGCGCGGCGACGCTCGACGAGCAGCTGCCGGGCGGCGAGGCTCAAGATCACCAGCACAAAAGCGAGCGCCGCGGTCGAACCGGCGATCATCGCCATCCGGGTGGTGTCGTAAGCGCCGGCCAACGCGTGCTGACGTTCGGCCAGCAGCCGTGACTCGCCGTCGCGCAGATCATCGATGCTGTGCGCGGCCTGGGTCATCCCGTCCAGCGCCGTGCGCGAAGGCGTGGGCGTCACCCGGCCAGCTTGCGTTGCGGCCACCTCGGGCTGGGCGACCTCCAAGGTCCACTTGCGGGCCAGCCGCCCGGCGGTCGCGGCGTCCCGGCGCTGACCGGCCGGGTCATCGACCGTGTAGGCCGTCAGCCGCGCGAACGCCTGCTCGAAGCGCTGCTGGCCCAGCTTGAACGGTGCGAGATAGCGCCGATCATGGGTCGCGATGATGCCCGACAGGGCGTTTTGTTCGTCGTTGGCGGCGTCAAGCGCCGTGTCCGCCCAGTTGAGTTCGGTCTCGGCCTCAGTGACGTCGACCGTGGCCCGCTGGATCAGATCGATGTTGACCCAGACGATCATAGCCACGACGAGCACAGCGGCGATGAGCCCGCCAAACGCCAGGCCGAGATACCAAATTCGCCTATGCCGCGTCGCCGTTTGCATGGCCGCCTCCGAACATCGCGCCAAGGGTTGCGTGGGTCGCGCCCAGTTGCGCGGCGATCGCGGCGCGGCGCGGTGAGGCGAGTTGGTAGATGATCAGGATCTTGGCCACGGACTTGGTGATCGCGACAAGGCTTCGCATGTCGCCGATAAATTCGGCCTCGCCAGCGGCGGATCGCGGCCAGTCGTAGGAAAAGGCGTGGAGACCCGTGTCTTTCAAGGCGGCCAGCGACCTGGTCGGCATTTCATTCAGCTTGCCGATGACGAACAGGCAGAACGGACGAATGAGGCTGGTGGCGGCCAGCAATGCGCTCGGCGGCACGCCCTCGATATCGCAGACTTCGCAAAGCAGTCCGGCCTGGACCTTCGAGCGCGCCTGCTCGAAGACGTCGAAGATCTGCTCCCGGCTGCGCGTGTTGGTGAGGCTGGTGTAGGACACGGGCAGCACCAGACTCGGCTGCTTGGAGACGCCCGAATCCTCGCTGAGGCGATAGAGGCCGCGCTGCAGCGTCGCCATGTCGACCTTCTCGACATCCGATCGCGACAGCAGCGATTGGTCGCGCGACGAAAGCGGCGCGTCGTCTGGTAGCTGAAGAACGCTGCGGCGAACTCGATAGCCAATACGCGCGAAGGTCTTGAGGTTGATGAGTGGCTCCAACGTGCAGGAGACTCTCACGCGCCGGCCGTCGTTGGCGACAAATGGCGACCACCGTTCAAGCCGAGATGAGGATGCACGGTGTGACGGTCCGGCCGGGATCACGTCCTGATCCATGACGGCCGCCTCGACCGCCGCGACGTCGATCCGACAGCCCTCGATCGCGCCGGCCGTGATGGCGTTGACCTTGTGAACGACGATGTCGGCGATCAGCGCCTCACCCAGGAAGAAGTCCAACGTGGCCCGCAGAGCGTTGAAACAGGCCACCTGACCGACGAGCGGCGGCGTTTCCGGCTGGGCGACCAGATAGTCCGTCTCCGACAGGCGAAGGAAGAAGCCGTTCGCGCCGACTTGGCGCGCAATCGACCGCTCGAGGTGTTCCTGCGCGAGTTGCCGCCGCGGCGCCCATCTTGCGCCGAGCCGGGTTCGCACGCCGGCGAGTGAAACCAGGGCAACCTTCCCCTCCTCAAGGGCGGCGGAATCGGCGACCAGACTCAATGCTTGTTCCGCGCCCCCGCTCAGCAGGCGGGGAGGCGCGCCGGTCTCGTGAGCTGGACTGATGGCGAGGGCCTGGACAGACATCAGCTCGTGGCGCCTTCCACGCTGGTGAGGTGGCGGCTGCCGCCGTCATCATCGCCGAGTCCAACGACAGGCGCACGCAGCAGCCGGACGACGCGGGCGATGAGTTGGCCGTCGCTGAACGGTTTGGTGAGGAAATCCTTGGCCCCCAGACTGATCGCGCGGCGCACGTCCTCCTCGGCGTGGCGCGCGGTGAGCACGAGCACGGGAACTTTCCTCAGCACCCACGTGCTCCGCAGCGCCTCGAGCGCCTCGAAGCCGTCCATGACTGGCAGGTTGATGTCGAGCACGATGCCGTCAGGCTTCAGGGTGTGGGCCCGGTCCATGGCGTCGCGCCCGTTGCGCGCACTGTGGGTGTCGTAGCCCGCGACGGCCAGGCGCGCCAAAATCAGCTCACGCACCCCGAGATCGTCCTCAGCGACCAAAATGCGACGTCTAGGCGACATCGGCCAACTCCGCTGGTTGTTGGTCGGGGGCGAATGCGGTGGCGCGGGCGACCGCCCCGATCAGCGAAGCGGGTTCTACCGGCTTGCCGACCACGTACTGGAAGCCGGCGGCGCGCAGCCGCTGGACCAGCTCCGCATCGACGTCGGCGGTGAAGGCGATGATCGGGGTGGCGTCGTTGGGACCGCTCTCGGCACGGATTCGCGCCAGAGCGCCGTGTCCGTCGCGGCGCGGCATGCGGATGTCCATAAGGATGGCGTCGAACGGCCACTGCATGGCGAGCTGAACCGCCTCCTCGCCGTCGGCCGCCTCGGTCACTTTTGCGCCGACCCCCGTAAGGAACAGACGCGCCAGTTCGCGGTTGGTCGGGTGGTCATCGACCACCAGCACGCGGGCTCCGACGAAGGTCATCCGATCAACCTCCGGGCCCGTCGCATCCGCGGAAGCGAGTTCGGTCACCGGCGCTGGAATACGAAACCAGAAGCGACTGCCGGCGCCGACATGGCTCTCGACGCCGATATCGCCGCCCATGGTCTCGATCAGGCCTTTGCAGATCGCCAGGCCGAGGCCCGTCCCAGCGTGGGCGCGGGTCAGCGAGCCGTCGATCTGAGAGAAACGCTTGAACAGCAAGTCTTGCTTGTCGGGCGCGATCCCCGCGCCGGTGTCGATAACGTCAATGCCGAGCAGGCCGGCATCGACGTCATAGCGTGCCCTCAGCGTGACCGAGCCGCTCTCGGTGAACTTGACCGCGTTGCCGACGAAGTTGAACAGAATCTGACGGATGCGGTCTGGGTCGAGCGCGACCACCAGGTCGTCGCCCGCATCGTCGTCGTCGAGGATCAGGTCCAGGTCCTTGGCGCCCGCCTGAGGCGTGAACAGATCCAACGCGCCGCGCAACAGTTTGCCGACAGACACCGGCTCGGGATGCAGCATCACCTGGCCGGCCTCCAGCTTGGAGAAGTCGAGGATGTCGTTGACGGTGCACAGCAGCGCGCGGCTCGCGTTGGCCACCCGCCCGACGTAGTCACGGGTCAGCTTGCTCAGTTCGGGCTGCTCCGAAACCAGGCCGGTGAAACCGATGATGCTGGTCAGCGGCGTGCGTAGTTCGTGGCTCATGTTGGCCAGGAACTCCGCCTTCACCGACGCTGCGGCCTCCGCGTCTGCCTGGGCCCGGCGAAGTCGCGCTTCCAGGGCCTTGCGGGGGGTGATGTCGCGGACGACGTCGGTGAGGCCGGTGAACCGGCCCGTCGCGGGGTCCACGGCCAGCGTCGGCTTGCACTCCAGCCAGAGGGGCGCGCCGGACTTGTGGGTCGCGCGGAACTCTACCAGCCAGGGCGCAATCACACCCTTGGACTCGAATACGGCCTGGCACATCTCCAGCACCTTCGCCGCATCGTCCGGATGCATGACCGAGGCGAACGTCTGGCCGACCAGCTCCTCCGGTGTGAAACCGGTGATGGCGAGGCTGGCGGGAGACACATAGGTGAGCACGCCGTCAAGCCGAGACTCGCTAATCATGTCCGGCGCGTTGATCGCCAGGCGCCGGAACCGCTCCTCGCTCAGCGCCATCGCCGCCTCGGCGCGCTTCAGCTCGGTGATGTCGACGCTGACCGAGACCGTGCCGCCGTCCGCGGTGCGTCGCTCGGTGATCCGCAGCCAGCGGCCGCCCGCGGTGCATTGGATCAGGCTGCCTGATTTGGCGTCGTGCATCGCCTTTCGCTCGGCCAGTCATTCGGCTTCATGCCCGACGGCGTCGGGGTAGGCGCCGTGAGCCAACGTCGCTGCTAGCATCTCGCTGAACCGCATGCCGACCGCCAATGTCAGGCCGGCCGACTCGCAGAGGTCACCGTATCTTGTGTTCCAGGCCAGCAGACGGTCGGCGGCGTCGTAGAAAGCCAAGCCCTCCGGCATGACATCGAGGGCCTCGCGCAGCCGGCGCAGGTTGCCACTGCGCGCAGCAGTGTCGATGGCGACGCCACCGATCGCGGTAATGATGACTAGGGCGGTGACTGCCACCGCCGCCACCACCATGGCGCCGACGGACATCACCTCGGCCGGCACGCGGACGCCGGCGTCCGGCACAATGGTCACTGCGGTCATGCCGGTGAAGTGCATAGCGACGATGCCCAGGGTCAGCAGGACCGCGCCTGCAGCCTGGCGTCCAGCGCTAGCGCCTGGGCGCACCGTCAGCAGCGCGACCGCGGACAGCACCGCACCCACCGCCACCGAGGCGACGACATAGTCCAGGTCCCAGCGCACGACGCCCTCGGTGCGATACCCGCTCATGCCGACGTAGTGCATGAAGGTGATGCCCAGACCGACGATGAGCCCACCGGCGACCGTGCTAGCTCTCGGCCGAGCGAGCGACGCGCGGCCCGATGCGACCGCAAAGCCCAAGGTGGCGCTGACGACCGCAACCCCGAGAGAACCCATCGTCTCCAGGGCGGCATACCCGGTGGGCAGTCCGGTCTCGAACGCCAGCATGGCGACGAAGTGCGTCGTCCAGATGCCGGACCCGGCGACCAGCCCGGTCATGGTCAGCCAGGTCCAACGCCGCCAGGCGGGGAACGCGGGAACCCGGGAATACAGGAAGACCGTCGCGAGCGTGGCGACGACGCAGACGACGGCGGCCACCGCGACGAGCCACGGATTGTGGTGATCGGCGATGCAAAGGAAGACCTTAAACACTTGGCCGCCCCAGCGAAGTTCGGCCGGGCAGGGCCGGAGTCGCAGCTCCAGACACTTCGTTTTGGTGGGCGTGCAGCGCGATGGCCGATTTGGACGCCCGAGCTGGTCTCAGGCCGTCTGTGTGGGCTCCGTCGCCAACTCGTTCGTGGCGATTGGCGATGGTTGGCACACTCATGCGGCCGTCTCGTCGTCGACCGGGAGACGTCGAAGGCCGGTGGGAGGCGCGCTTAGAAATCGATAGGATGCCGTCTGCGTCGATCTTGCGCTCGCGATCCGGGCGCCGGGGCGACAGACCGCTTCGATCGCCGTCTTCAGCACCGCGTACATATCGGCGACGGTGTCCGGCTTGGTGACCACCCGGATGGCGCTGCGCAGGCGGCTGCGAATGGCGTCGCTCGGTGACGACGAGGAGGTGAGCACCACCATCGGAAAGCACGGCCCCGGACGGCCCGCGAAGGCGAACAGCAGCCCGAAGCCGTCCATGCGCGGCATGTGCAGATCGATCAGGGCCAGGTCTGGCGCGACCTCGCCGCGATCGACCATGCCCAGGGCCTCGATGCCATCGCCGGCGTGGAAGATCGTCCCGATCGCCGGATTGTCCTCCAGGGCGCGGCTGATCAGGTATTTGTCGGCGTCGTCATCCTCGACCACGAGGACGCAGAGGCCCGGCCGCGGCGCAAAGCCGGCTGTGGGCGCGAACGCCAGGTCAGATTGGGTTTGCATCTCTAATGGCTCCAGCGGCCGGCGGCGGCCTGGCGCACGACCCCGTTCAGTCGCGCCTGCAGTTCGAGGTAGCTCTCGGGCTTGATGACGTAGGACGAGGCGGTGGCGCCCCTGGCCCGCACGACGTCGCTCTCCAGCCGCGAGGTGGTCAGAAACACCACCGGCACGACGGCCATGCTTGGAATGCGGCGCATCTCGGTCAGCACGGTGAAGCCGCTGACCTTCGGCATGTGGATGTCGAGCAGCACCAGGTCCGGCTTCAGGCGGCCCGCTTCGAGCTGGCGCAGCGCAAACTCGGGCGCGTCGGTGGCGTGGGCGGCCGACACCTGCGGGTGGCGCTTCAGCGCGCTC
>Ga0265338_10009216_pt1 | contig 11817 bp, 8 predicted proteins | sample 42126metaG_FD_193579 | JGI IMG/M metagenome (GOLD analysis project Ga0265338, IMG submission 193579) | Rhizosphere microbial communities from Carex aquatilis grown in University of Washington, Seatle, WA, United States - 4-21-26 metaG | ecosystem: Host-associated > Plants > Roots > Rhizosphere >... | reverse complement strand
GTTGTCGTGCTCATGATGGTCAGGTCTCCAGTCTGATGCGGGGATCGATCACCGCATAAAGGATGTCCACCAGAAGGTTCACCGCGATGATCATGATGCCGCCGAGGATTACGACGCCCTGGACTACGGGGAAGTCGCGGAACGACACGCCCTCATAGAGCAATCGTCCGACGCCGGGCCAGGCGAACACGGTCTCTACGATCACGGCGACGTTGATCATTAGCACGAGATTGATGCCGGCCAGCGTCAGTACCGGGGTCAATGCGTTTTTGAGCGCGTGCTTGCCGATCACCAGCGCCTGCGGCAGGCCCTTCAGGCGGGCCAGCTTGATGTATTCCGAGCCGAGCACTTCGAGCATCGCGGATCGCATCAGCCGCATATGCGCGGCGGCGAAATACCAGCCAAGCGCGAAGGCCGGCATGATCAGATGCAGCGCGGTACCGGATCCCGACGACGGCAGCCAGCCAAGATAGACGGAAAAGAACAGGATCATCAGCAGCCCGACGAAGAACGACGGCAGCGACAGGCCGAGCAAGGTGAACAGCTTGCCCGCGCTGTCCCAGAAGGTGCCGACGCGGACCGCAGCGAGCATGCCGGTGGGGATGCCGACCAGCAGCGAAAACGACATCGCCACCGCGGCGAGCAATAGCGAGTTGGGTAGTCGCGAGAGGTAAAGCTCGGACACCGGCATCTGGTAATAGAATGACTGGCCGAGATCGCCGCGCGCCAGGTTTCCCATGAACAGCAGGTATTGCACGATCAGGGGCCGGTCGAGGCCGAATTGGTGGTGGATCGCGGCAATGTCGGCGTCGCTGGCGCCCGGCTCGACCAGCAGGGTCGCAGGATCGCCGGTGACACGGACGAAGAAGAAGATCGTCAATGACAGCACGAACAGCGACAACAGCGAGTAGCCGAGCCGTCTGAGGATGAATTGTTTCACGACGTGCCTCCCGGGCGTAGCCTGGTCATTGCCGGATGCGGAACGATAGTCCGGTCTGCGCCGGCCGTGGGTTGGTTTGTCACGAGGACATTGAACTATGCCCCCTTCAAAGCGAGTTCTTCGTACGGCGCCGGATAGACGAATCCTTTGATCAGGCCGAAGGACGATTGGGCGACACGCGGCCCGACACCGCTGATGAATGCGAGTTGCCAGATCGGGGCGTAGATCGCCTTTTCATGCACGATCTGCTGCATCTTGAACAGAAGTTCCTGGCGTTTGGCGCGATCGAGTTCGCTCGCCTGTTGCGCGAACAAGTCGTCGAGTTCGGGATAATTGCCATAGGCGTAGGTGCCGCCCTTGACCACGAACGCTTCGAGACGGGTTGCCAGGTTGCCAAAGGCCCCGCTGGCACCCTGGATGATGTTGCGGAACTTCTTGTCGCCAAATCCTGCAAAGAACGATGCCCGCTCGAGCGGACGCAGCCTGACGCGAATGCCGACCGCACCAAGGTTGTCCAGCCCTGCTTCGCCCAGGTTCGCATAGGCACTGTCGCAGGTGTAGGTGCCTGCATCGAAGCCGTTGGGAAAGCCGGCCTCGGCGAGCAGGCGACGGGCTTGCTCCGGATCGTAAACCGGTGGTGGCGGTTGCCAGTAGAACTCGAAATTCTCCGGGAACGCGCTGTTGGTGAGGTGGGAAAAGCCCAGCGTCAACGCCTGGTTTATGCTCTTGGTGTCGATCGCCAGCCTGGCGGCCCGTCGGACACGCACATCGTGCCAGGGCGACTTCGGATCCCATTGCTCGGGGAAATACATCCAGTATGGCGCGGAGCCGACCGGTGCCTTCAAGGTCAGGCCCGGCGTGTTCTGCACTTCTTCGGCGAGTTCCGCCCGGATCGACAGAGCGATATCGATCTCACCGCGCTTCAGCGCGGCCAGCCGCGTCGACTCGTCGGGGATCACGCGCATGACGATGCGCTTCACGCCAGGGGTCTTGCGCCAGTACTGGTCATGGGCCTCGAAGATCAGTTCGACGCCTGGATTGAAGGAGACGAACTTGTACGGCCCCGCGCCGATCGGTGCGCGCTTGAAGCCGTCATCGCCGACTTTCTCCACGTATTTTTTCGGCACGATCCAGCCGGCGCCCGTGGCACTGGAATAGAACGTCACGAAGTCGGGCCAGGGGGCTTTCAGGTTGAAGCGAACGTGGCGTGGATCGACAATCTCAATCGACGCGACCCGCTCCTTCATCGTGGCATGTTCGGTGCCGCGGTAGCGTTCGAAGGAGAACTTCACGTCCTCGGCAGTTACAGGCTCGCCGTTGTGGAATGTGACACCTTGACGCAGGACGAAGTCGTAGACACTGCCGTCGTCGGTGGCAGACCAGGATTCTGCAAGACACGGCGCCGGGTTTTGCCCGGGCATTGGCTTCAGCATCGCGTCGTGCAGCGCGTACATGACCAGGAATGGTGTGATGATGCCGGCGGTCTCGGCCGGGTCGAACCAGGTCGGGGCCAGCGAAATATGCACGCCGATCGTGAGTTGCCCGGCCGGCGCAGCGGCATGGGCGGGACTCGCGGCGGAGCCGATCAGGCCAAGCGCGGCGAGCCCTAGTACATCGCGTCGTGTCGCGCGGGGCGGAGAGCCGCCTCGCGAGGCGCCTGGTGCGCCATCGAACGGTGTTGGCATACGTGCCTCCCTTCGGCCCTTATGCCGGGCCTTCGCGTGCAAGGTGGCAATCCGGTGCCACTCCGTCAGTGTGTCGTTTTCGTTGCGGTTAGGCTCCGTTGAGTGCGAGTTCCTCGTATGGCGCAGTGTAGGGGAAGCCCGGTATGCGACCGAAGCTGGATTCCGCCACACGCGGCCCAATGCCGCTGATGAAGGCAAGCTGCCAGATCGGCGCGTAGATGGCCTTGTCGTACACCATTTGCTGCATCTGGTTCAAGATCGCCGTGCGCTTCGCATGGTCCAATTCTACCGCCTGCTGCGGGAACAGCGCGTCGATGTCCGGATAGCTGCCGTAGACAAACGGGCCGCCCTTCACCACCAGGCTCTCCAGCCGCGTCGCGACATTGCCGAACGCGCCCGGACCGGCCTGGATCAGGTTCTTGTAGGCCTTGTCAGTGAAACCCTTGAGGAAGCCGGCCCGTTCGACGGGACGCAGCTTGCAGTGGATGCCGACCTCCTGCAGGTTGTTGACCACCGCCTCGCCGATATTGGCGTAGGAGGAGTCGCAAAAATACAGGCCGGCATCGAAGCCGTTGGGAAACCCCGCGGCGGCGAGCAACTGTTTCGCCTTGGCCGGATCGTAAACCGGGGCCGGCGGCTGCCAGTAGAACTCATACATGTCGGGGAACAGCGCGGTGCCGGTGACGTGCGAGAATCCCATGGTCAGCGCATCGTTGATGCCCTTGCAGTCGACCGCGAAACAGGCGGCGTGGCGGACCCGTAGATCGTACCAGGGGGATTTCGGATCCCACTGATCGGCGAAATATACGCCGAAAGTGCCCTGAGCAGCTACCGGTTTGAGCGTGAGACCCGGTGTCTGGCGTAGCTCCTCGGCGAGTTCGGCGCGGACGGAATAGGCGATGTCGATCTCGCCGCGCTTCAGGGCAGCCAGCCGCGTGGCCTCGTCGGGGATCACCTTCAGCACGAGACGCTTCACATGCGGGGCACCACGCCAGTATTGGTCGAACGCTTCCAGCACAAGTTCCACACCGGGATCGAATGAGACGAACTTGTACGGGCCGGCGCCGATCGGGGCCTTGCGGAAGCCGTCGTCACCGACCTTCTCGACGTATTTCCGCGGCACGATCCAACCGGCGCCGGTGGCACCGGCGTAGAACGTGAGGAAGTCGGGCCATGGCTCCTTTAACTTGAACCGGATATGCGACGGATCGGGGGTGTCAATTGCGTCCACGCGTTGCTTCAGCAGGCTGCTGGCGTTGCCGTGGTAGCGGCCAAAAGAAAATTTGACGTCGTCCGAGGTAACCGGATCGCCATTATGGAACAGCGCGCCCGGGCGCAGAACGAAGTCGTAGGTGAGGCCATCCGCCGAGGCGGTGACTGACTCGGCCAGTGACGGCGCCTGAAGCCGGCCTGGCATCGCCTTCACCATGCCGTCGTGCAGCGCATAGAGCACCATGAACGGGGTGATGAGCCCGGTCGACTCAGCCGGGTCGAACCAGGCCGGTGCCAGCGAGATGTGCACGCCGTAGGTCAACTGCCCCAGAGGAGCGGCGTCGGCGTATGTCGTTGTGGTCGTGAGGCCAGCGGCCGTGAGTGCTAGCAATCCACGCCGCGTCAAATGACGATTGCCGTCCCCGGGGGCCATCGGCCCGCCGGAGTCTGAGGTTTTCCTCATTGTCGCCTCCCTGATTACCGGTATGCGTAGCGGAGTTTCGGCTTCAAAGGAAGGCGGCAATGGCGCGACGCCCAAAAGGCGGTTCGTTTACAAGCAATGCTTGGCCATAGTGTGCTTGCCGGTATCGAGTTGGGTGAACGTCTGCCAGGCAGCGCAATGTGGTCAGGGATCAGTGGCGAGTTTGGTAAGTCTGCAACTGGCAACGCTCGATTTGTCGCTGCGCCGCTGCGCGGGCAGGTCGCGGGCAAGGCCGGAGTCGTGCGCCACCAGATGAAGCGGTGCGTTTGTCGGGTCGTTGAGTTGGCGGCGTATGGTTACGGCGCGGGATGCTGAAATCCCGCGCAGTGCCACCCAATCACTGCGCCAGGGGGCTGCTCTACCAGGAACCGGTGTTGGCCATGGTGGTCCAGGGTTCGGCAGGCGGCAGCGCGCTGCCGGCCTGGAGCAACTCGATGGAGATGCCGTCCGGCGTACGGATGAAGGCCATGCGGCCATCACGCGGCGGGCGGTTGATCGTTACGCCGCGGGCCATGAAGGCGTTGCAGGTGTCGTAGATGTTGTCCACGGCATAGGCGAGATGCCCGAAATTGCGGCCTCCGGTGTAAGGTTCGGGATCCCAATTGTAGGTGAGTTCCACGGCCGCCGCCTCGTCGCCGGGGGCGGCGAGGAACACATTGGTGTAGCGGCCCTTTTCGTCCGGACGGCGGCGGATCTCGCGCAGGCCGAGCACCTCGAAAAAGGCGATGCTGTCCTCCAGCGAGCTGACGCGGATCATGGTGTGCAGATACTTGGTCATGGCGTGTCCTCAGGTCAGGTGGCGGCGTGGTCGCGGCGGCGCAGCAGACAGGTCGCGGTGTGGTGACAAGGCTGATGTGGATGGCCGCCAGGGGTAGCCAAATCGGCCGACAGCATAATGCGAATCTTCTGCATTGGAAGATTAGCGAGATTCGGCGGAACTGACGCCTTGGGCGCAAGACGGGCCGGCGGCCGACGGTGTGGCCGCCAGAATACGCACGTTCCGACGTCGGCTGCGCGGAGCAGCTTGCGGCCCGAACCGGGCACACACGATGGGTTATGCGGCGGCCGGCGCGGTCACGGTGTTACCGATCTTGTCGGGCGCGCGGAGCGGTGGGTATTGTCCATAGAAGCAGCCGCGGACAGACCGACCTTATCGCAAATGCCGGTCCGAACGGCGCGTGCCGTTGGCGCTGCAAGATACTTTCCGTGCCGATACGAACGTCTGAGTTTCAAAAATAAGAAATATGGGAGGCACTATGCGTCGCCGGAATCTGTTGAAGGCCATACCTCTGCTGATGACCCCCGCGCTGGCGCGCGCCGACACGCGGCCGCTGCGGTTCATCCCGGACGCCAATCTCACGTCACTCGATCCAATATGGACCACTGCGTTGATCGCTCAGGCGCATGGCTATATGGTTTACGATACGCTGTACGGGATCGACGCCAAAAACAAATTGCAACCGCAAATGTGCGCGGGGCACGACGTCGCGGCCGACGAGCTCACCTGGACATTCACGTTGCGCGACGGGCTCGCCTTCCACGACCGCGAGAAGGTCCTGGCTAAGGACTGCGTGATGTCGCTGAAGCGCTGGGCCTCGCGCGATTCGTTCGGCCAACAATTGACGAGGGTGGCGAATGAAATCGTCGCGCTCGACGACCGGCGTTTCCAAATCCGGCTGAAAAAGCCGTTTCGTCAGATGCTCTACGGACTTGGCGCACGAAACTGCTTCATGATGCCCGAACGCATGGCGACGACGCCGGCCTCTACGCAGGTCAAGGAAGCGATCGGATCGGGGCCGTTTCGGTTCCTCCCCGGCGAGTGGGTTTCCGGCGCCCGCGCGGGTTATTCCCGGTTTGATGGCTACGTGCCGCGTCAGGAACCGCCCAGTTTCTACGCGGGCGGCAAGGTGGCGCATTTCGAACGGGTCGAATGGATCGTGCAACCGGACTCGGCGACCGCCGCGGCCGCCTTGCAGAAGGGCGAGGTCGACTGGATCGAACAGCCGCTGATCGACCTTTGCCCGATGCTGCGGACGGTGCCCGACGTGGTGGTCGCGGTGAACGATCCGTTTGGTTGGCAGCCGATCATCGCGCTCAATCACCTGACCGCGCCGTTCGATAATCCGAAGCTGCGGCGCGCATTGCTGCCGGCGCTCGACCAGAAGGCCTTTATCACGGCGGTGATCGGGGAGCAGAGCGAACTGGGGCGCGTGCCGGGCGGGTATTTCGCCGACGGCCAACCGATGGCGTCCCACGTGGGGCTCGAGGTGCTGACCCGGCCGCGCGATATTCCTCTGGCGAAGCGGCTGGTGGCCGAGGCGGGATATCGCGGCGAACCGGTCGTGTTGCTGTCGGCGAGCGATCGGCCGGTCTACAGTCAGGTGTCTTTGGTGGCTCGCGATCTGTTTCAGAAGCTTGGGCTGACCGTGGACTTCCAATCGATGGACTGGGGTTCGGTGGTCACGCGGCGAACCAGTCAGAACCCGACGGACAAGGGCGGCTGGAGCGCTTTCATTACTGCCTTGGATGGCGTCACCGTGTCCAATCCCGGCGGCAACTTCGCATTGCGGGGCAGTGGCCAGAAGGCCTGGTTTGGCTGGCCGACAGACGAAAAGTTGGAATCGTTGCGGGATGCCTGGTTCGACGCCACGGACCTGGCGTCACAAAAAGCGATCGCCGAAAAAATCCAGCTTCGGGGCCTGGAAACGCTACCCTACATCCCGCTTGGCCAAATGTTTCAGCCGACGGCGTTCCGCTCGGACATCAAAGATATCGTGAAAGCTATGTACCCGCTGTTCTGGGGGGTGCGCCGGGGGTAGCAACCTGACGATTTCGGGCTGACGCGGAAATTCGCCAGAGCCTGGGCCTGCTGCCGGCACCCAGTGGTGGGTCTTCCGTGATTCGTGTGGGTCATCAGGCAACACTTCTTGCGTCCGGATACGAGCCATTACTGCCTGACCCCCGGCCTTATCTGCGTGCATCTGCGTGCATCTGCGGTTCCAATTTTTTGCGGACATGCATTCCGCTCCTGCATGTCCAGGTCGGCGCCGTTACCTGCACACCATGCCGGGCCACGTGCTTCGGTGCGGCCCGGGGAAAGCAAGAAATTGGAACCGCAGATGCACGCAGATGCACGCAGATGGAGTGTGCCGCTTCAAACGCCATCAGCCACCCCGGCGGATTTTGACGCGCAACTCTTCTAAATTGAACAAGGACGAAGAACAGGCCACTTGCATTGAGGTGATTGATGCGCTGCGCCGTGTGTACGCTGACGCAGGTCGAGAGTCAGGACCTTCTCGTAGAGCTTCTGGAGGAGCCCGATCCGAATCCTATTCGTGAAGCCGAATTCGCGAAGGCGACATTCGTGCATGGTCACGCCGCCATGGCTTCCGATCGACCTTCACGTATCACGGAGGGCCCCCACTATCTTTCAAGTGCGCGGCGAAGTCGTGGATGGCGTGCCTTCGCCCGCCATGACGATCGGGCGCGGCAATGAGTCAATCGTTTCGTGGGTCGATATTACGCCGCACGCGCCGCCAGCCCGTCGAGCGCCTCCACATGGGAGCCGCGCACCCACAGCGGATTGACGTCCAGCGCGTCGAGACTGCTGCCCAGTGCCACTGCCGCGTCGCCGATGCGGGAGATGGCCAGAGCCACACTATCGAGGTCGGCGGCCGGCGCGCCGCGCTGCCCGGCAAGCATTTTCGCACCCTTCAGTTCGCTCAGCATGCACCGCACCTCGGCCGGCGTGACGGGTAGCACGCGTAGTGCCACGTCCTGCAACACCTCGACGAAGATGCCGCCGAGACCGACCGCCAGGACCGGCCCCCATTGCGGGTCGCGCGTGCAGCCGACGAACAGCTCCAGCCCGCGTTCGCGCATCGGCGAAACCAGCACGCCATCAACTTGTGTGCCGGCAGGTGCGGCCGCCATCACGCGATGGAAGGCGGCAGCGACGGCTTCGTCACCCTCGATGTTGAGCGCCACGCCGCCGATGTCGCTTTTGTGCTGGATAGCGGCCGAGGCGATTTTCAACACGACCCGGCCGCCAATCGCGCGTGCCGCCGCGACCGCCGTCGTCTCGTCGGTTGCCAGGGTCGCCGGAACTACCGGCACGCCATGCCGTGCCAGATGGTCGAGCACCTGCCGCTCGGTGCGCAGCCATTCGGCTGGCCCGTTGGTCACCGCGGGCGGCGTCCAGTGCGCGGCCTCACGCCGCTGCTGCGCTGACCACCACCAGGCGCGGCCGAGCGCCAGCAGCCCGTGATGGATTCCAGCCGGCACATAGGGCAGGCCGAGTTCCGATACGATGCGCTGCGTCACCTCCGTCACCGGTTTCAAAGTATGGCTGATCATCAGCGCCGGCAGCGGCTGGTCCTTCAGCCCCAGCGAAATCTGCCGCAACGCCGCGACGATGAACTCCGACGCCTGCGCTTCGGTCCCCGGAACTTCGAACAGGCAGGCCAGTGCGGAGAAGGCCGGCTCGTTGCCCATGATGTTCAGCGCCTTGGCGAACAACTCAGGCTCCAGCACCGCGCCACCGGTGATGTCCAGCGGGTTGTGCGGCGTGCCGAAGCTCGGCAGCACCTCGCGCAGGGCCGTCGCGGTCGCGTCGGGCAGCACCGGCAACGGCACGCCATCGAGCTGCAAACGATCCGCGGCGATCTCGCAGGCTCCGCCGGAAACCGAGACCAGACCGAGGCCTTTTGCGCCGATGACTCCGGTGCGCGCGATCACGTCAGCGGTGAACAGCAGGTCCTCGATTGCGTTCACCCGCACGATGCCGAACTGCCGGCATACGCCCTCGAACACGCGGTCGTCGCCGACCAGCGATCCGGTATGCGCCTGTGCCGATCGTGCGGTGACGTCGGACAAGCCGATTTTCAATGCAATGATCGGCTTGTCGGCAGCGCGCGCCTTCTGTGCGACCGCGGCAAAATGCTGCGGATCGCGGATCGATTCGATGAACATCGCGATGGCATGCACCCGGTCATCGTCCAGCAGGTGATCCGCAAAGGTGGTACCGTCGAGATCGGCTTCGTTGCCGGTGGAGATCAGGTGGCTGAGGCCGATTTCCTGCTGTTGCGCCAGGCTGGCAATGAAGCCGCCGGTCGCGCCGCTCTGCGAAATGACGGCGATTGGGCCGGGCCGGCTGGGCGCGCGAATGGCGCCGGTCCACAGCGGCACGTCGTCGAGGAAATTCACAAAGCCCAGGCAATTCGGCCCGAGCAATGACATGCCGAACCGGCGGGCCAACTCGGCCAATTTGCGCTGCTGCGCAAGTCCGTCATAGCCGGTTTCCGCAAAGCCGGACGTGAGGATGACCGCGTTGCGCGCGCCGGCGGCACCGAGATCGGCGAGCGCCTCCTCAATTCCCGACGCCGGCACCATGAGCAAGCCGAGATCGATCTTTTCACCGACCGCAGTGCAGGAGGTCGCCGCGGCGCGGCCGTGCACAATCCCGCCACGGCGGGCGACGAGATGCACGGTGCCGTCGTAGCGGCGGGTTGTGAGATTGGTGAACGTAGCCTTCGACCAGGTGGACCGATCGGTCGCACCGACCAGAGCGATCGATCGCGGCCGCAGCATGGTGGAGAGATCGCGTTCCGCGCTGGCGACACTCATTGGATGTTCCCCGTCTGGTTTCTTCGTTGTGCTCCGTCGGGAGAGGTCCGGGCCGAGGTTCAGTGGCCGGTCTCTGGACCCGTCGCTGTCGCACCAGTAGTGTCCGCTACCAGGGAGAATGTGACAATGTCTCAGTCCGCCACCAAGCCGGCCCCCGTTCCGGACGACATCAGCGCCCCGTTCTTCGACGGCGCGCGCGTGGGGCGGCTCATGCTGCAACACTGCACCGCCTGCGATGCGTGGAGCTTCCCGGTGCGCGAACGTTGTCCGCATTGCTTCGCGGCGAAACTCGAATGGCGGCAGGCCAGCGGGCGAGGCAGCCTGTACACGTTCACCATCATGCATCAGGTGATGAACCCGGGATTTGCCTCAGCCGTGCCCTACAACGTTGCCCAGGTCGATCTTGCCGAGGGGGTACGGATGACCTCCAACGTTGTGGGTATCCCCAACGACTCGCTTCGCATCGGTATGCCGCTTGAAGTTGTGTTCGAGGATGTCGCCGAACGCGTCAGCATCCCGAAATTCCGACCGGCTGGCGGCTGAGCACGGGGGTAATATCATGCCGAACCAGCCAAAGGGCGCCATTGTGGGCCTCGGCGTCACGCCGATGGGCAAGATTTATGGCCGGCGCGCGGTCGATTTTGCCGCCGAGGCGATCGGGCTCGCGCTCGACGATGCCGGCCTTAGCAAGAACGACGTCGATGGACTGCTGATCAACGCCAACATCCCCGGTGATATGGATGTCCGCTCGCAGATGGTGTTGGGATTCGAGAACCTGACGTTGGTCAACGTCATGAGCGCCTACGGCTCTACGGCCGGCAGCATGATGCAGTATGCCTGCATGGCAATCCGCGAGGGCCTGGCGAATGTTGTCGTCCTGGTCTACGCCGACGCGCCGCTGTCGGCGACGCGCGGCGCCGGTCAGTCGTACGCCGGCCCGCATCGTTTCCCGCTGGGCGGCATGGACGGGTTGCGCGCCGCCTACGGAAATTTCGGCGCCAATCCGGCCTATGCCATGGCGGCGCAGCGGCACATGCACCTCTATGGCACGACCACGGAACAATTCGGCATCATCGCCGTGGGTCAGCGCAAATGGGCGCAGCTCAGTCCCTGGGCGCAGATGCGATCGCCGATGACGCTGGAAGATCATCATGCGTCTCGCTTCATCGCCGAGCCGCTGCGGCTGCTGGATTGCTGCCTGGTTTCGAACGGGGCGGTCGCGGTGATTGTGACCTCCGCGGAGCGGGCGCGCGATCTGCGTCAGCCGCCGGTCAATGTGCTGGGTTATGCGCAGTGCGCACCGGGCGACAATCTGCGTACCGACCGGCATCCCGCGGTCGAGACCGGTGCGAAAAGATCGGGCGAAATGGCGTTTCGCATGGCCGGAATCACCCGCGAGGATATCGGCACCTGCCAGCTCTATGACTGCTACACCTACACGGTGCTGGTCACGCTGGAGGACTACGGCTTCTGTGCGAAAGGCGAGGGCGGTCCATTTGTTGCGGATGGCAAGCTGGGGCCTGGCGGTTCGCTGCCGACCAATACCGGCGGTGGCCAGCTTTCAGGCTATTATATGTGGGCGTTCACGCCGTTGTCGGAGGCTGTCGTGCAGGCACGCGGCCAGGGCGGTGCACGCCAGGTCCCGCGCAACGATTTCGTTCTGGTCAGTGGCAATGGCGGCATCCTGAATTATCACTCCACCATGATCCTCAGCCCGCATGCGTCCGGTTAGCGCTTACTCACCATGACCGGAAACGATCGTTGTTGCATGTCATTGCGAGTTGGCCACCGGCGGGTGGCCGACACGCCATGGATGAAGCAGTCGGATCGCCAGGGAGAGAAGGCACTCCCCCTCCCCTTGAGGGAGGGGGTTG
>Ga0265338_10009215_pt1 | contig 11817 bp, 11 predicted proteins | sample 42126metaG_FD_193579 | JGI IMG/M metagenome (GOLD analysis project Ga0265338, IMG submission 193579) | Rhizosphere microbial communities from Carex aquatilis grown in University of Washington, Seatle, WA, United States - 4-21-26 metaG | ecosystem: Host-associated > Plants > Roots > Rhizosphere... | reverse complement strand
CGCGCCCCGGAACCGAAGTGGTGCAGCTTTATATCCGCGACGTCGCCGCATCCGCCGGCCCGAGGCCGGTGCGCGAACTGAAGGGATTCCAAAAAATTGAATTGAACCCCGGCGAATCCCGCGACGTGACCTTTACAATTTCAAACAAAGAACTCGGTTACTTCGACGCCTCCGGCCATTGGCTCGTCGAACCCGGAAAATTCGAGGTGTGGATTTGCAAAGACTCCGCCTCCGGCAAACCCGTGGATTTCAAACTTGAGTGAGGATTTACAGAGAACCGGCAGCGCGCAGCGGGTGGGGGAGCGTCCTCGCGAGTCGTCCCTTGCCCCCTGTTTAAAGACTTATGAGAGTGTCTTTTATTACAGCCAGAATTTCTAGAATCTCTTTCGCACAAACCGCAAACTCCTTTTTTGCTTCCTCGGAATTAGCCAAAGCCCAACCAACCACCTCTTCCGCCAAAGCCCCCTTTGCTTTTTGTTTTAGGAGACCATGCGGCATCGCCAGCACGGCAGATGCTTGTTGCTCAAAACGTTTAGGATAGTATTTCTCAAAATTCTCCTCCGAAAAACATCTGAAATGGCTTTCCGGCCAATCCTTATTGAATTTCAATTTCAAATCCGCGATAATTTTTCTTCCATCCGCGCTTCCGTCGACGGCCACCCAAGCGCGTTGTTTGTATACTGGAGTGGTATGCACGAATACAAATAGGCGCAGAAAATCAGTCAGGCGAGGTTCAACATCTTGAACACCAGAAGATGCTATTGTCTTTAACCGAGTGACCAACGAAGGAAAAAAGTGAGGAATTAGAAAATCTCTTATAATTCTTTCAGCCGAAGATTCTTCAAGTATGAAATATCCCTTCCACAAAAATGAATCGAATATGTCATATCCCAAGTTTTCAAGGACCGCGATTCGCTTTTCCGGCTCAGGACCAATCTGAGTACAGATGCTGACGGGAACGCGGCTTGACTCGTCCAACTTCATCTCAACATAAAAGACCTTGCCCTCTGGTGCGCCTCCTAATGCTCTCACAACTATGTTATTGTGTGTTGAGATAATAAATTGATTCGTAGATGATTTCTCAATGATAAATTCCAAAAGTCGCTTCAATGACTTCGGATGCAAATCGTTTTCGATTTCTTCGATTAAGAATAGCTTGCCATCGGCGGGACATAGATGAACCAATAATCCAAGAATATGCAAAACCCCTTCACCCATTTTATCTATCGGCAACAATGAGTTGTTCTGCAAAATCAATCCCGCCTGCTTACCGGCTCCGTACTGGGCACACGAGATTTTAAAGCCCAAAATGTCACTGCAGGTCTTTCTAAATAAGTCAAACCAAGGTGAATCCGGATTAACAAGACGGTCAATTTTAGACGGCAAATTCTGGAACATCTCTTCAATTACTTTGGCATTATTCTCGTTGATTTGTAGTTGAAACGCAGCGGGTTTCCTTCGTGAAGAATACGGATAAATGAAATTCTCCGGCTCGATAACGGGACACACTGCACCGTTCACTCCGCTAAGAATACCATTTGCACGGTATAGATGTTGAGTTATACCGCCAGTGGGTTGCCCTGTGAATTCGACTCTAGGTTTCCAGTCTTTTGGGCTGGGTTGAGCGGCGCCATTAAGCAAATTCGAGCCGGGCTCTTCCAAATTTAAGGTGATTCCAAATGTTTCACCGTTACTTCCAATTCGACGATTAGTTGTTAGGAAGTCGCCGACACTTTGACCGAGAGGTTGAAGCGTCTGTACACTTTTTAAAATTGTAGTTTTTCCGGCATTGTTTGGCCCAGCGACTACATTTATACGCTTAGAGAATTCAATTACGCCAGAATCAATAAAACCTTTGATATTTTTAATTTGGATGTTTTTGAGCCACATAACTTTAGTGTGATTTCATCTTAAGGCGTTATGAACGAACGCGTGAATTTTATATGCTCTTCTGTCTTCACAGGTGCAATCATAAAGGGGTCGTAAAGAGGTTCTCACTATTTGCACTTTTCTTTTCTTTTTTCCGTCGCGTTTAGCCGCCAGCAGCGTACATCCATTCTTGTTCTTCTTATAGCACATGAGTCAAATGAGTGTGACTAAATCCACCTGACTCGACTCCTGATTTGCGGGGGAAACTGTATCTCAAAGCGGCCGAAGAAACGCCGAGGCCACTTTCCCGTTCATTAACTGTAAACAGTGAGAATTGGTAAACATTAATGGCCGAGTGGCGTAAACGTCAGAAAACGGGTCCCGCATATTCACATATTTCATTTACAGGAGGTTTGAGCCGCGCGGGCGCGTTCCTCTTTTCCAACCGCATCGTTCCGCCGCAGAGTTCAGAAAGTCCCGTTCAAATAAACTTCCCCGGGTTCAAAATGCCCTTGGGGTCGAGCGCAAATTTCACCGTGCGATGCAGCTCGCGCGTTTCCTTTGAAACAGCCATCGTCCACCAGGGTTTCTTTGCCAATCCAATACCGTGCTCGCCCGTGATGCTCCCGCCCCACGCCACGACCTGGCGAAATAAATCATCCAGTGCCGCGTCCGCGCGGCGGTCCGCGCCCGGTTTCGTGTAATCCACCATCACATTCGTATGAATATTCCCGTCTCCAGCGTGACCAAAGCACGCAATCGGCAACTGATGCTTCTTTTGCAGTTGCGCCGTGAACCGAAAAAAATCCTCCAGCCGTCCGCGCGGGACCACGATGTCCTCGTTCAATTTCGTCAGCCCGGTATCGCGCAGCGAATACGAAAATTCACGCCGGATTTTCCAAACCCTCTCGCACTCGGCCGCTCCCAACCCCCGCTCCGCGAACAACGGCCTCTGGCGTCGCACAATCTTTTCGACATCGCGAATTTCCTGTTGCACGGACTTCTTCTGCCCGTCCAATTCCACGATCACATGCGCCCGGCAACCGCGCAGTTGCTCGCTTTTCGTCCGATTATACGCGGCCGCGAGCGTGAACGAGTCCGCCACTTCGAGCGCGCACGGCAGGAAACCCGCCTTAAAGATCGCCGGCAGCGTGCGCAGGGCATCGCGCATGGAACCGAATCCAACGGAAAGGCAAGCGCGATACGCCGGCAACGGAATCAGTTTCAGCGTCGCTTCCGTGACGATCCCCAGCATCCCTTCCGAGCCCGGAAAAAAACGCGCAAATTCGAATCCGGTTTTATTTTTATGCGTTCGCCCCCCCACCCGCACCACCGTGCCGTTGGCAAGCACCACTTCGAGGCCGAGGACGTAATCGCGCGTCACGCCATATTTCAAACACCGCGGTCCGCCGGCGTTCGTGGCGATATTCCCACCGATGGATGAGTCCGCTTTGCTGGCGGGGTCCGGCGGATAATACAGCCTCTGCTTTTCCGCTTCGATTTGGATTCTTTCCGTGATAACCCCCGGTTGCACCACCGCCACAAAATCATCCGCGTTGATTTCCAAGATGCGATTCATCCGCTCCAGCGAGAGCACAATTCCCCCCAGGATCGGCACGCAACCGCCGACATAGCCAAAGCCCGCGCCTCGCGCCGTCACGGGTATCGAATGCCGATTCGCGAACCGAAGCAACGCGGAAACCGATTTCGTATTACGCGGCAACACCACCGCGTCCGGTTTGTGAGCGGCAAACCATTTATCGCCGGAATATTTCTCAAGTATGGAATCCTTGACAAAAACTTCGCCCGCCGGGAGGAGCCTTTTAAGTTGTGAAAGAAGTTTCGAAGTTGGGAAATTCATGGGAATCGCAGCCGAATAACTTCGCGCTGCTGAACAAATCAATCAGCCACCGGTCCCGCGTCGAGAAATCCGCGCGCCTCGGCCGCTTCGTCTTCCATGACTTGCACGCGAATTCCGCCCGTGGCCGCGGAATAACCCTCCATGCTCAGCGCCGCCAATTCTCCCATCACCACCGCGTGAAACCCCGCCACCTCCAGCCGCGCGCGCGTCAACTCGGCCTCGGCTGGACTGAACGCCTTGAAAATCGTGACCAGATTCATACTTTCACCTGCGTGATTTCGCCGCGCGGCAGCGTCGGCGCGGCCTGCAAATCGGCGAAGACAATGACCCCCGCTCCGGTTTGCAGCGTGCTTTGCACCTGGGCATCCACCTGCTGCCCGATCAGATGTTGCGAATTATTGATCACGACCATGGTTCCGTCCGGAAGATAGCCCAATCCCTGCCCTTTGTCGCGACCTTCCCGCACCACGCGCAGGCTCAGCACCTCGCCGGGCAACAAAACCACACGCATCGCCTTCGCCAGCTCATGGAGATTGAAGCAACTCACTTTTTGTAACTCGGCAACCTTCGCCAGGTTGTAATCGTTGGTGAACAATTTCGCGTTCAGGTTCCGCGCGAGTAACACCAGCTTGGCGTCCACTCCGTTTTCCTCCGGGAAATCGCCATCGTGAATCTTCACCTCGTTGCGGGAATTGCGCTGAATCCGATTGAGCATGTCCAACCCGCGTCGACCCCGCGCGCGTTTGATGGCGTCGTTCGAATCCGCAATGGTTTGCAACTCGCGCAACACGAACCGCGGCACCACGATGATGCCTTCCAAAAACTTCGCATCGATCAAATCGGCGATGCGCCCGTCGATAATGACGCTCGTGTCCAGCAGGAAAAGATTGTCCGGCTGGTTTTGGCGCGAAAAACGAACATACGGAATGATCAGCGAAAAGTCCTCCTTGTTGCTGCGCATGGCCAGGATGATCCCGATGTAACCGAACGCCAGGAAAACGCAAAGGCGGATGAGCCAGCGCGTCGGTTTCTCGTCCACGTTTTCGAACAAGCCCGAATGGTCGATGAGCAACGCCACGAACGTGCCCAGCAACAAGCCGAACGTCGTGGCGGAAAAAGCCCGCAACGAAAAGCCCTTCACCATTTCGTCGATCGCAATCATCAGCCAGCCGAAGCCAAAGCCCACCACCATCCCGACCCATCCCGCGTGGGGCACATCCTGGTAATACGGGTGGACTTCGCCCACGGCGTAACCCGCCATCGTGCACAGGCTCAGGAAAAAGATTCGAATGATCCAAAGTGCCATAACCTATTTGGAAGATTTTTTGGGAGCCGCCGTGGTGTTGGTCGCCGGCACCTCGCGATGCCACAAAAAATGCCACAGCCCCAGGCGATTCAAATTGCTGGTCGTGATCGAAAGATTGGCGGCGATGTTGTTCACGTTCGTGGCTAGTTGATCGTTTCGCAGCACCGTCCCCGCCAGCCCTTTTCCTGATTGCACGTCTTCCAACACACTCTTCAACACTACCGTCGATGATTCAATATTTTTCAGCGAAGCGTTCAGATCGCTGCTGTTGGTGGCCAGCACTTCCTTCAGGCCGGCGGCGAATTCCGTTATTTGCTGCGAGAAATAAACCACGTTGCTCACCGCCAGGGCCACCGATTGGCTGTTGGTTTCCACCAGGTTGTTGATGTTATTAACCGTCACCACGGCGCGCTCCGAGGCGATCCGCGCATTGCCGACGGTGGATGAAATATTGGTCAGGGTTTCTTCATTCAGCACCAGGCGGCGCACATCGGCAATCGCATCGTCCAGGCTTTTGGTCGTTTGATCCACGCGCTTGAGAAATCCCGCGGCGGACCGGGCCACTTCCTGCAGGTTGAACGGCTCATCCGCGTTCGGATGGTCCCCCGCGTGCCACGTCTCGCCTTCGTTGCGCGCCGGCACAATTGCCACATATTGATCGCCCAGAAAACCCGATTGCTCAATGCGTATCTCCGCGTCCTTGTGAATCTCGTATTCGGAATAAATTTTAAGCGTGATCGTAACGTTCGTGCCCTGCGGACCCAGTTGGATATCCGAAACGGTGCCGATCGGCACGCCGGACATTAGGATGCTCGCGCGCGGTTTCAAGCCGCCGACATTTCTCGTTTTCAAATACAAATTATAGGTCGGCTTGAACAGCGAAGTCCCCTTGCTGAATTGCAGCAGCAAAGCCGCGAGCACCACCAAGCCGATGAAAGCAAACAAGCCGACTTTCCATTCCAGACGTTTCTTGTCCATATCAAAACGCGTGCTCCTTCGGGTCCGACACCCCGTCGATAAATTGCCTCAGAATCGGGTCCGCCGAATTGAAAATCTCATCCGGCGTGCCCGTCGCGTAAATTTTCTTGTCGTGTAACATCAGGATTCGCTGGCCGACTCGCCGCGCGCTGCGCATATCATGCGTCACTACCACGCTAGTCACTTTGAATCGGTCGCGCACTCTCAAAATCAGTTTGTCGATGCTGTCCGAAACAATCGGGTCCAACCCGGTCGTCGGCTCATCATAAAGCACGATCTGCGGCCGGTAAACAATCGCCCGCGCCAGGCCGACCCGCTTCCGCATGCCCCCGGAAAGTTCCGATGGCTTCTTGTCTTCCGTCCCCGGCAAATTCACCACCTCCAGCGCCTCCGCAACCCTTTGCCGGATATCCGCGGGCGACATGTTCCGGTTGTGCCGGAAGGCGAAGCCCACATTCTCCGCCACCGTCATCGAATCAAACAACGCGGCGCTTTGAAACAACATGCCGAATTTCCTGCGCACGCGCAGCAACTCACGCTCGGACATCGGCTCAATATTCTCACCGTCGATCAGCACCTCGCCGGAATCCGGCTGGAGCAAACCCACCAGGTGCTTGAGCAAAACGCTTTTGCCACCGCCGCTGCGTCCGATGATTACCACCGATTCCCCCGTCTCAATCCGCAGGCTCACGCCGTCCAGGATTTTTTGCGTCCCGTAACTCTTCTGCAAATCGCGAACTTCAATCATGGCGGTAAACGAGGCCGGCGCTCATACTCCATTAAAAATCGCGTCGAGCGACAACGTCAGGAAAAAGTTCGTGATCAAAATCCCAATCGATGAAAAAACCACCGCCTCGGTCGTCGCTCTTCCCACGCCCTCGGCACCCTCCCCGCAAGTCATCCCCTTGTAACAGCCCACCAGCGCCACCATGCCGCCATACACGCACCCTTTGATGACCCCGATGGCCACGTCCGAATCCGCCGTATGTTTTAGCATGTTAACCCATAAATATGCCGGGTCTATGCCATACAAGTACACGCCTACGAAGTAACCGGCGGAGATGCCGACGAAAATTGCCTCCGCCGTGAGCAGCGGCATTACCAGCACCCCCGCGACCAACCGCGGCACGACCAGGTAATCAACCGGGTGCGTTGCCAAAGTGCGCAAAGCGTCGATTTGCTCCGTCACCCGCATCGTGCCAATTTCCGCCGCGATGGCCGCCCCCGCGCGGCCCGCCACCATCAACCCGGTCAACACCGGCCCCAGCTCGCTGCACATTGAAACGCTCACCACCGCCAGCGTGGCCGTGTCCATTTTGAGTTTGTGAAATTGAACCGCCGTCTGCGCGCTCAGCACCATCCCCGTGAAGGCGCCCGTGATCAGCACCACCGATTGGGATTTCACCCCCATGAAATAAATTTGATAAAGCAAATCGCGCCACGCCACGCGCAGCCGGAACAGCGATCCCACCGCCTCCTTGGCCAGCAGTGTAATCCGGCCCAATCCTTCAATCCACTCACCGACCCAAGTGCTGGATGGAAAATTCATGTTGCCGTGAACCTAACAAAGCCACCCCCACTTGGCGAGTGGGCAAATCAAGCCCGTAGCAGCCGACATTTGCCTGCGTCAGGCCTTTGAAACACATTGACATAAAAAAGACCGAATCATATCCATAAAGCCCAATGGGCCAATTTTTACACGCTCCCCGACTCGGTTTGATCACGTTGCTTCTATCGGTTTCCGGTTGTGCCGCACGTTACCACGAGCCTCCGCGCGCGGACAAACAAACCGCCGTGATCGAGGCCGTTGCTCCCATCTGGGTCGTCTCCATTGATCACGCTCAAGTTTCCCGCGTCGGCATTACCGGGCACAAACAATTCAGGATTTCCCCCGGCGATCATGCCCTCGAAGTGGAATACTCCATGATCGAACGCGACACCCTCAATCGGCCCACGGCCGGTGTCAGCAGCAAAAAACCTGCACTCATATACTTCACCGCCTCTCCAGGCCGGACCTATTATATTCGATCTGGCAGAATCTCCAATCGGTGGGGACCCTTCGTGACCGATTCATTGCAGCCCGACTTTCCCGATCCCAAATTGAATTGAACCGATCATGGCAACTTTAGAAATAAAATCACCCGGCGCCTGCCAATACGATCTCCTTTCCCTCGGCGAAATCATGCTGCGCTTCGACCCCGGCGAAGGCCGCATCCGCACCGCGCGCGAATTCAAAGTCTGGGAAGGCGGCGGAGAATACAACGTCGCGCGCGGATTGCGCCGCTGTTTCGGATTGCGAACCGCCATCGCCACCGCCTTTGCGGATAATGACGTCGGGCGGCTGCTCGAGGATTTTATTTTGCAAGGCGGCGTCGCCACCGAATTCATCCAGTGGATTCCCTTCGACGGCGTCGGGCGCACCGTCCGCAACGGTTTGAATTTTACCGAACGCGGCTTCGGTGTCCGCGGAGCCGTAGGCGTCTCCGACCGCGGCCTGACCGCCGCCAGCCAGCTTAAGGCCGGCGATTTCGATTGGGATCACATCTTCGGCCAGCTCGGCGTCCGCTGGTTGCACACCGGCGGCATTTTTGCCGCCCTCAGCGACACCACCCCCAAACTCGTCATCGAAGCCGTGCAAGCCGCGAAGAAACACGGCACCGTCGTTTCCTACGACCTCAACTATCGCCCCAGCCTCTGGAAAAGCATTGGCGGCCAAAAACGCGCCCGGGAAGTGAACCGGGAAATCGCCCGGCACGTCGACGTCATGATCGGCAACGAAGAAGATTTCACCGCCTGCCTCGGTTTTGAAGTGGAAGGCGTGGATGAACACCTTTCAAAAATCAACGTGACCGCATTCAAGAAAATGATTGGGCAGGCCGTGAAAACATTTCCAAATTTCAAAGTCACCGCCACCACCCTGCGCGCGGTCAAATCCGCATCGATCAACGATTGGGGCGCGATTTGCTGGGCTGGCGGAAAATTCCACGAAGCACCCAGCCGCGAAAACCTCGAGATTCTCGATCGCGTCGGCGGCGGCGATAGTTTTGCCAGCGGCTTGATTTACGGCTTCCTGCAATTCAACGACCCGCAAAAAGCCGTTGAATACGGCGCCGCCCACGGTGCCCTGGCCATGACCACCCCCGGCGACACCAGCATGGCGTCCCTGAAAGAAGTCGAAGCCCTGGTGAACGGCGCCAGCGCCCGCGTGCAGCGATAGGGCTGAAAGCTCTTAATATTATAGCCTAGGTCGAGGCGAGCCTCGCGAGTGCAGGCCAGATGCTCCTTCATTTATTGTTTTTACTCGTAATGAACGGCCAACCGGTGCGAGCGCCAGAGGCGCGGCATCGTTGTAGCAACCGCAGAGAGGAATCCCCAAGCTCCGTCGGAACGGCATATTCTGGATATTGTTTCAGAAGAGGTCGCGTAGGGGTATTCAATCAACTTGTGACGCCTTGTTCACGATTGGCAATATTCACAAAACCTTGACTCCCCGGTTCATGATATTAGTGTCTATTATATGTTCAAAGTTGGTTTGAATGTCCAAAGCGGGAGGTTGGTTGGTCAATATGCGAACCAACCATCGCCCAAGAACAGTTAAACGGCTTCGCACCATGGAGCAGACACACAAAATCAAACTCCTCACAGTCGAGGACGCCTTTCTTATCGAAGGTCGAGGTGTCCTCGTGACTCCCCAGATTCCGGTTGATGCCTACAGCGGCCCTCGCTCGCCGCTCATCTCGTTGCGAAAGCCGGATGGCCAGGAGAGCACCGCTACAGCATGGCTCGACATTCCGAGAGTCAACCCGCAGCCGAAAGCATTTTATTATCTGTGCATGATTGCTGGCGTCACGAAAGACGATGTTCCGATAGGCACAGAGATTTGGATTAATGAACATGCCGTCTAATCATGCGCCGCAGCGAACCCGGCCATCGCGTCGCGGTTGCAATCCACGCGTCCCGTGGGCCGGGTCGCAAGCTTGGGTCTAGGCCACTTCGACCCCATGCTGCGCGCAATCGATCCTACGCAAAGCAGCTTCAGATTGTTGCTGCCAAGACGAACTTGGGGGTTCTCATGCGCGTTGGCTGTTTTGTTTTCGCTGTCACCGTCGCCTAACTTGACTAGTCTGCATTCTGCTCGGTGGTTTTGGGGATCTCCCAGGGCCTTTTTATGGGTTTATCAAAGCAGTGAGTATCCGGGACACAACGCCTTGCAGGGTTCTCGCGAATGGTTTCCCTGGAATTTGTTCGAGGATTTTTTGTTTTGGCTTGTTGTTTTTCTTTGTGCTTCGTTTCTTTGCGCTTCGATTTCCAAACGGGTATCGCGAAGAGTTCACTCTGGCATCATATTTCTCGTATGCTTTTGTTTGCCATTGGTTCTTTGGATGCTTTATTTGAGCCGGTTCTGCAGTAATTATTTCAGTGCATTTTGAATATGTGACCTAAATGCGCGGAAGACTCGTACGCACAGCGGTTTCGCAGCGCGCCATAATAACCACACCGAAGGTGTCGCGGAACTGAGCCCGGGGTTGCCCGATTCAGAGAGGCTACCCCGGGTGGGCGGTTCATCCAACCCATCACTTTCGCGCGCAGCGTGGCGAGCAACGCGAGCATCTCTGCCGGAGCAACTCCTGAGCTCGACGTTCCGGAAATGTTTCAAACTCATAACACAACGAAACAACGCTTATTGCTGGAAGCGCCAGAGGCGCGGCATCGTTGTAGCAACCGCCAGCGGGGAATTCCCAAGCTCCGTCGGAGCGGCATATTCTGGAATTTGTTTCCGAAGATGTCGCGCCTGACGGCGCTTGGTCTGCTGCCGGTTTAAAACTACAACGATGCCGCGCCCATGGCGCTTTGATCGCTCCGCATTCCTCGGCCCCGGCTCTGCGAATTTTCGTAACCGCCATTTCGCTCACGTAGAAGTTTCCTTACGCGCGCAGCGCGCCATAATAACCACACCAAAGGTGTCGCGGAACTGAGCCCGGGGTTGCCCGATTCCGAGAGGGCTACCCCGGGTAGGCGGTTCATCCAACCCATCACTTTCGCGCGCAGCGCGGCGAGCAATGCGAGCATCTCTGCTGGAGCAACTCCCGGAGCTCCGTTCCGGAAATGTTTCACACTGATCGTGCGACTCAACAAACTTCTCCGGCCATTTCGCCCTCGTCAACGTGTCGCCTCTTCACAAACGCGCCAAAACACGCACACCCACGAAATGCGAAATCATTTCGCATTTCAAACAACTGATTGTGGCTAATATCGTTACGATGAAAAAACCGCGCTTTTTCGAAACCAGAGAAAACCTTACCGTAAGTTTTTAACCGCTTCGCTTATCTGGTTAAATCGCCGCATGAAAATGTGGCCTCAAGCCCGCCTCGGAACACCGCACCAGCCTTGGCGGACACCACCGCCCGCTCGTCAATCGTCTATCGCAAATCGAAAATCCCAAAACGCGGTTATTTGCGGTTTTTTGCAATTTTTTGCGAGGAGGGTCTTTTTATGAACAAACGAAAAATCAAACAACCGGGTCGTTCCAGGGTTAAACCGGCGTTCACACGGTTAAAGGAATTGCCGCAGGAAAAGCGGTTGGCAACTTTGAACATTGTCGAGTCGCACACTTACAAAGACGCGCAGCCGCTCGTGCAGGAACTTGTCGGTTTCGCGTGCTCCATCAATGTCCTCTGCAAATTCCGCGCCTGGCAAACCATCGAACAGGACCTGGCCCGCGATGCCGACCTCGTCGAGCAGATTGAAAAGTTTCTGCGTGCGCGCAAAGGTGACTGGTCCGTGGAACGCATTCAAGAGGCGG
>Ga0265338_10009213_pt1 | contig 11818 bp, 15 predicted proteins | sample 42126metaG_FD_193579 | JGI IMG/M metagenome (GOLD analysis project Ga0265338, IMG submission 193579) | Rhizosphere microbial communities from Carex aquatilis grown in University of Washington, Seatle, WA, United States - 4-21-26 metaG | ecosystem: Host-associated > Plants > Roots > Rhizosphere... | reverse complement strand
GTCCATCAATGCCCTTGGTCACGGAGCCGTCTTTGATGTGATATGTAAGGGTTGGATAATTCGGGTCAACGTGGAAAAGGCTCACCGTCAGCGGGCCGTTGAAATCCTTGCCTTTGGCGTAAAACGACACGCGATAAGCCGTGTTCGGCCTGACGGGGATTCCCCAGTAGCCGTTGTTCGCGATTCCCGCCGGGGAATTCTTCGACGCCTTGCCCGTGTCCAGTTTCAGGCTCACGTTCAGCGCGGCATTGAGCGGCTGATTGGTGTCGAGCGAAATGGCCGCGCCGCCGACTGTCTCCCAATAGACCGCATTGGTCGTGTTCGCCTTGAACGTGCGGTTGCGGACCAGCTCGCCGTAAAGCCCCCCCTCGTAGGAGAAATTGATTTCCTCGGTCATCAGGCCGTAAAGCATCGGGCTGACCTTGGCGGCGACCTGGTCGGCCTTGATTTGCAGGACGGGAGTTGCCGCCGGCGCGGTGGAATCGGGGCTGGTCGAATCTGAATCGTTGGTCTGGGCGGGCAGGGGAGTTACGGTCGCGCCGAGGACGGCCAGCAAAAGAACGGACAGCCTTGGAAAATGATTCCTGAACGATTGGGTGAGTTGCATGAATTCAAAATTGAATTCAGCACCAGCAAAAGTCCATCCTAATTTCCGGGGATGCTTGAAATGGCCGGTGGCGCTGGGCATTGGTGGCAGTCCGCAAGGACCTCAATACTGCAAGGCGGCAATCAGATCGTTCAACTTGGCCTGAATATCCTCCACCTCGATTTTCTGCGGCGGGTCGGAAATTTCATCCGCCAACCCGGTGAAACCTTGAATGCTCTTCGCGCCGCCCGACTGGATTTGCGTCTGCAACGCGGCAACCTGCGATTGCAATCCGGCAATATTCGTTTGTTGTGTGAGAAGTGCCGCATCCAAACCGTCAATCAACGCCTTCAAGCCCGCGAATTGCGCACGCAATTCAGCGGAGACAATCGGCGAATTGTTCGCCGGTAAATTGGGGTCGTAAGCCATAACAAGTTGGTTGAGGGTTGAAAGTTGATAGTTGAGGGAGGGAAAAGGGAAAATGGATTTTGTTTATCCCTCAACCCTCAACCCTCAACTATCAACCATTGTTCACGGCACCGTCTTCACCGCCGGATCGCTCCACGCGCCTTTGCCGGCGGAATTGATGGCGCGCACGCGCACCCACACGCGATTTCCACTCGTCAATCCCGTCAGCGTCGTGCTCGATTTCGTCACCGTGTCCGCCGTCACGAAACTTGTGGCCGTGAACGGGTCCGCGCTCTTCTGCACCTCAAAACTGCTGGCGTTGCCCACCGAATCCCAATGCGCGTCCAGCGACCCCTCGTTGTCGCCGCTGGTCAACGACAGGTTCATCACCTGATTCGGGACCGATTGCGGCGTCTTGGTGGCGCGCACGCTCAAGCCCGCGCTCAAAATCTTGGACTCATCGCCGTTGGCCGTGATGTCCACGTAACCGACCAGTTGCATCGCCATCGCGCGCAACCCGTCCATCGCCACGTCCTTGTCCGCCGTGGCCTGCTTGGACGCCGCCGCCGCGTTGTCCGACGCCGTGAGCTTGGTTTGCGCCAGCGTGATTTGCGTGCCGAAGGCCGTGAGCGTGGGCGTGGGCGTGGCGAAGTTCGCGTTGCCCGTCAACGCCGTTTTGAGGTTGTTGCAGGTTGCCGACGAAGTAAGGGACATCTTTTCAATTTCCAACCGGGTCGAATGCGGTTTTTCCAAGTTAAACGACGATGATTTGCTAAATGAGTTTGCTGGTGGAAATTCTGATTTCAACGACCTGATAATTGCTGATATTTGCCGCAGCAATAATTACATTCTGGTTACGCATGATTCTGATTTTAAGACGGCTGATTTGCCTATTTTAACAGCCAACAGCGTGCTTATGACGCCATAATTTGGTGTTTGTTTCATTGGTGTTTTCCGATAGCGCAAAGCAATGCACCATGACCCGCTTTTCCGGGCCTTGGCAGTCGCTTTTTTGACCCGGAAAAACATTTTCCCGGCGTGGAAAAGGGTTTTTGAGACGTGGAAAAAAGTTTTCCCGATGTGGAAGAACATTTTCCCGGTCTTGGAGAGGGTTTTCCCGGCTTGGAAAATGATTTTCCCGATGTTGGGAAAGTATTTCCAGGCGTGGAAATTGAATTTCCAGACTTGGAAAAAGGTTTTCCAGACCGGGAATGGGAAGTTTAAGGCGTGGGAAATGGTTTTCCCGGTGTGGAAAATCCATTTCCCAACCGGGAAACGGAACGCGCAGCAGCGGTCTGGTGTTGTCAGAACCTGAATGCAACGAAACGAAACCGGGCAAGACCTTATGCCATTCTACGACACGCCTTCACTGACTTACGATAGCGGGGCGCTCTACGATTCCATATCGCCCTTGCCGCAACCAAAGAGAAAAATCATGGCTAAAGTAAAATTCACACTCAAAGGTGTGCCGGACGCGGACACAATCCAAATCTGCGGCAGGGCGATTCAACTTGCTCCGGCCACGCAGGCGGGCTGCATTCACTTATTACATGGCCGCCGTAACGGAAAAGCGAACAAAGTTTTGACGGGTTTCATGGATTGACAGCAAGGCGCGGATTCAAGTCTCCTGTGTGAGTTGAACGCACTCCCAAAGTATCGCGGGCGGCTTGCTCCGTCGCCGACAGGCTACCTGCATCTCGGCCATGCGCGGACGTTCTGGTTGGCGCAGCAGCGGGCGCAGGCAAATGCCGGCACGCTGGTCTTGCGGAACGAGGATTTGGATTCCACCCGCTTCAAAATGGAATTTGTCCCGGCCATGATTGAGGACCTGCGGTGGTTTGGTTTTGAATGGCAGGAAGGCCCGGACTGCGGCGGGCCATTTGCGCCCTACAATCAAAGCGAGCGGATGGATGTCTATCGCGCCGCGCTGGAAAAGCTCCGCGCCGGCAATTTCATTTATCCCTGCACCTGTTCGCGCAAAGACATCCGGTCAGCCGCCCGCGCACCGCACGCGGAGGATGACGAGGTGATTTATCCCGGAACGTGTCGTGGGAAAGGTGATGAGTGGCGAGTGATGAGTGATGAGCAAAGCAAAAACTCGTCACTTGTCACTCGTCACGCGTCACTTCGGTTTCGCGTTGCCGACGGCGAGACCATTTCTTTTGTTGACGGTAATTGCGGCGAACAAAAATTTGTGGCCGGAAAGGATTTCGGCGATTTCGTGGTCTGGCGCGGTGACGGCGTTCCGGCGTATCAACTCGCTTGCGTGGCGGATGACGCGGCGATGCAAATCACCGAGGTCGTGCGCGGCGCGGATTTGCTGGTGAGCACCGCGCGGCAGATTTTGCTTTATCGCGCGCTGGGCCTGACGCCGCCGGCATTTTTTCATTGCCCGCTGTGGTGCGATGAAACCGGCGAACGGCTGGCCAAGCGCCATGACGCATTAAGTTTGCGGACATTGCGCGCCCGCGGTGAAACGCCCGAATCACTGCGCCAAAACGGGTTTTAATTGCCGCACCCGCCTAAAAATATCCAAAAAGTGCTTGTGAATTTTTTCACGACAAGGCAATCTTTCCGGCCTTTCAGGTCCGCAATCCGGTTTGACCGTCTGGGCAATTCGTATGGACTGGAGGGATGTTTTTAAGTGAAGCGATTCAGCGCCATCATTTTTGTCTGCGCGTTCTTCGCCGCGATATTTGCGGCGAGTGTGAACGCGCAGCCGTCTTCGCAAGCCGCACCCGGCAATCCGACGCAACCAGCCATTTCAAACCCGGCGGACACTTCGGCTCAACCCGCTGAATCAGCAGTGGAAATGGTTCCATCCGCCGCGCCGACGCTGTTCACCATTTTGGGATTTCCGGTGACGAACTCGATGATTTGCACGTGGATTGTCGCGGGGGTCATTCTGCTTATCGTCCGCCTGACGACCTGGAAAGGTGTGAAGGAAATACCGACCGGGATGCAGAACGTGATGGAATCGCTCGTCGAGGCCTGGGAAGGTTTGATTGGCGACATTCTGGACAAGCGCGTGGCGCGGTGGGTCTTTCCATTTGCGACGACGTTTTTCATTTTCATCCTGATGTCGAATCTGGTGGATTTGATTCCTGGCGTCGGCAGCATCGGGTCTTTTCATGGCGAACATTTCACGCCGTTTTTCCGTCCGCCGACGACCGATGCGAACCTGACGATCGCGATGGCCGGGATATTCCTGGTGATGAGCCTTTTCTGGGCGGTGCGTTACAACGGTTTTTGGGGGCTGATCAAGCACATCTTTGGCGTGAAGATGGACACGAACAAATGGGCGTATCCGCTGTTCTTCCTGCTGTTCCTGTTCATTGGCGCGATGGAATTGCTTTCCGTCGGGTTCGCGCGACCGGTGGCGCTGGCGATGCGCCTTTACGGAAATATTTTTGCCGGCGAGAGCATATTGGACATGATATTCCACAATAATTTGCCGCTGGCGCTGCTGCTTTCGTCATTCATGTATTTTTACGAAACGTTCGTCTGCCTGGTGCAGGCGTTTGTGTTTTCGATGCTGGTCGTGGCGTTTGTCGGCACGCTTTGCACGCACACCGATGAGGAGCACGGCCATTGATTTTTGAATTTGCCCCGGCATCGGATGGCGGGGCGGCAACCAAAACCAAGAGAAAGAAGAAAATTATGATGCTAGCAGAAGCAATTCCTGTGATTCAGGGCAACGTTCACATCGGTCTCGCCTTTGGCGGCGCGGCCATCGGCATCGGCATCGCCACCGCCGGTGGCGTCATCGCCATGAGCCGCAACCCCGGAATGTTCGGCAAAATCCTGACGTTCATGTTCGTCGGCATGGCGCTGGCCGAGGGCTGGGCCGTCATCGCGTGGCTCGTCGTCAGATAATCCCGCCATGGACAATCTAGGAATCCAGTGGAAAATTCTGCTCGCGCAGACGGTCAGTTTTTCCCTCGTGTTTTTCGTGCTGTGGCGGTTTGCCTACCGGCCAATTTTCGCCATGCTGGAAACGCGCCGGGAAAAAATCGCCGAAGGTCTCGCCAACGCCGAGAAAATCAAGGCGGAGCTCGTGCACACCGAAGCCGAGCGCAAACGCATCCTGGCCCAGGCCGGCGACCAGGCGAACAAGCTGATTGAACAGGCGCGGACCGCCGCCGCCCGCGTGCGCGAGGTGGAAACGCAAAAAGCCGTCGCTGCCGCGGAACAGATCGTGACCAAGTCGCGCGAAGCCGCCGCGCAGGACCACGCGCGGATGCTTGCCGAGTTGAAACGCGAAGTTGGACGGCTGGTCGTGCAGACCACCGCGACCGTCACCGGCAAGGTGCTCACGCCGGAAGACCAAAAGCGGCTCGCCGAGGAAACGAAAAAACAACTGACGGCATAAATCGGTAGGGACGCCGCGCCGCGGCGTCCGGTCGGCGCAGCGCGCCGACCCTACCTGAAACCGGAATGAAAATTTCCAAACAAGCGCAGCGCGAAGCCCGGCAACTGTTCCGCAGTTGCCAGGCCGGCGGTCTGCTGGACGAGAACCGCGTCCGGCAGGCGGTGTCGCTGCTGGTTTCACAAAAGCCGCGCGGCTACGTCGGAATTTTGTCCCGGCTGCAACGACTGGTGAAGCTGGACCTGGAGCAGCACGCCGCGCGCGTTGAAAGCGCAATGCCGTTGGCCGCCGATTTGCAGGCGGACGTGGCGGGCCGGATAAAACAAATTTACGGCACCGGCATCGACATTTCGTTCCGCCAGAACCCGGCGCTGATTGGCGGTTTGCGGATTCAAGTTGGCAGCGATCTTTACGACGGCAGCGTGAAGACACGTTTGGAAAAATTGGAAAACAGTTTTTAATGGAATTTTATGAGTAACTTGTTGCAGGAAATTGAAGCCCAAATTGCGGGCGCAAAGCTCACAACGGCCAAGCAAAATGTCGGCACCGTCCGCGAAATCGGGGACGGCGTGGCCAAAATCGAGGGCCTCACCGACGCCATGCTCAACGAGATGCTGGATTTTGGTCACGGCATCACGGGCATCGCGCTCAATCTGGAAGAGACCGAGGTCGGCGCGATTGTTCTCGGCGATTACACCGAAATCAAGGAAGGCGACGAAGTCCGCACGACGGGCCGGCTGTTGCAAGTGCCGGTGGGCAAGGGTCTGCTCGGCCGCGTCGTCAACGTCCTCGGCCAGCCGCTCGATGGCAAAGGGCCGATCAAGGAAACCGCGTTTTATCCGGTCGAAAAAATCGCGCCGGGCATCATCAAACGCCGTTCGGTCAGCCAGCCGGTGCAAACCGGCATCATGGCGATTGACGCGATGATTCCGATTGGCCGCGGCCAGCGCGAGTTGATCATCGGCGACCGTTCCACCGGCAAGACGACCATTTGCGTGGACACGATGATCAATCAGGCGCGCATCAACAAGGCGGCTGAAGAATCCGGCGACAAGGATTTCCGTCCGATTTACAGCATTTACGTCGCGATTGGCCAGAAGCAGTCGAACGTCGCGCGTGTCATTGGTGTTTTGGAGGAAGCTGGCGCATTGCCTTACTCGATTGTCGTCGTGGCCTCGGCGTCCGATTCGGCCACGAACCAGTATCTCGCACCGTTTGCGGGCGCGGCGATTGGCGAGTGGTTCATGGACAACGGCATGGACGCGCTCATCATTTACGACGATTTGTCCAAGCACGCGGTGGCGTATCGGCAGGTGTCGCTCATCCTCAAGCGTCCGTCGGGCCGCGAAGCGTATCCGGGCGACGTATTTTACCTGCACAGCCGCCTGCTCGAACGCAGCGCGCGCGTCGGTGAAAAATACGGCAACGGATCGCTCACCGCGCTGCCCATCATTGAGACGCAGGCTGGTGACGTTTCGGCTTACATCCCGACAAACGTGATTTCGATCACCGACGGGCAGATTTATCTGGAAACGGATTTGTTTTATCAGGGCGTGCGCCCGGCGATTTCCGTTGGTTTGTCCGTGTCGCGCGTCGGTTCGGCGGCGCAGGTCAAGGCGATGAAGCAGGTCGCCGGCCGCATCAAGGGAGATCTGGCGCAGTTCCGCGAGCTGGCGGCGTTCGCACAATTCGGTTCCGATCTCGACGCCAAGACGCAGGCGCTACTCGAACGCGGCAAGCGCATCGTCGAATTGTTCAAGCAGAATCAATATAATCCGTCACCGCTCGAAGTTCAGGTCGTCATTTTGTGGGCGGTGCAAAATAATTTCATGGACGACGTGCCGGTGGATAAAATCAAGGATTTCCAGGCCAAGCTTGCTGATTTCTTTGCCACGCGCAAAGCGGATTTGCTGGCGAAGGTTCGCAACGAGAAGGCCATCAGCGATGCCATCGCGGCGGAGTTGAAGGCGGCGGTGACCGAATTCAAGCCGACGTATCACTAAAGACCGACAAACGCTTTGAAATCACAAATTGTTACATCAAACAAATTGGGTGATATTTAATCAAAAATATAAACTGACTTGAAGTCGCAAATTGCGACTTCAAGATTACAACTTATTGCGGAACAGTTTGTTATGCCGAAATATCAAGTTTATGAAGCGGTCAGAATCGAATCGTTGATTCGATCGGTGCGCGCGCTGCGTGTGATGCTGGATTCGGATTTGGCCCGCATTTATGGCGTGGAGTTGAAACGCCTGAATGAGCAGGTGCGACGGAATGCGGAAAGATTTCCAGGCGATTTTGCTTTTCGATTGACGTCTCAAGAGTTTGCTGATTTGAAATCGGAATTTGCGCTGCCCAAATCCCACGGTGGCCGTCGCAAGTTGCCGTGGGTTTTTACCGAGCACGGCGCAATTATGCTGGCCAATGTGCTGAACAGCCCGATTGCGGTTGAAGCGAGCGTCCGTGTCGTCCGGGCTTTTGTGGGAATGCGCGAACAAATGGCCGCGCACAAGGAACTCGCGCAGAAATTGAGCGAATTGGAAAGTCGCGTTAGCGGGCACGACGAATCAATTCAAAATTTATTTGAAGCGATACGGCAACTGGTCGAGCCGCCGTTGCCGGAAAACCGGAAACAAATTGGTTTCATGCGCGAGACGGCACCGCCGTATCGCATCAGGAGAAGTTGCAGAAAATAATTTCATGCCCAGCACGCGCGACATACGCCGACGCATCCGGTCGGTCAGGAACACCGCCCAGATCACCAAAGCGATGCAGATGGTGGCGGCGGCCAAAATGCGCAAGGCGCAGCAGGCCGCGCTCGTCGGCCGGCCTTATGCCGATTTGCTGAATCAGGTGCTGGCGCAGGCATCGTCGCGGACGGTGGTCTTTGAACATCCGTTGATGCAGTCGCGCAGCGTCAAGAAGCGCGCCGTCATTCTGGTTAGCACCGATCGCGGCCTATGCGGCGGGCTGAACGGCAATTTGTTCCGCGAAGTGGTGAAGCTGGACAAAGACAATACGACGACGTTCATCACCGCCGGGCGCAAGGCGTCGCAATTCATCGCGCGGACGAAACGGCAGCTTGCCGCCGAGTTTACTTACAAGGACACGCCGCAGTTTGCCGAGGCGCGGGCGATTTCCAAATTTGCGCAGGATTTGTTTTTGAAGGGCGAGGCGGACGCAGTGGACATTTTATTCACGAACTTCATTTCGACTCTTGTGCTGCAGCCGAAGATTGTTTCATTTCTGCCGATTGGAAAAATCATGGCCGCCACGGCGGGCGTGAATGCGCCGGCGCAGGAGTTGCCGGCGTCGCGCACGCCGGTGGACACGTTTGAATTCGAGCCGGACGAAAAGACCGTGCTGGGCGAACTGCTGCCGCACAGTTTGAATTTTCAGATGCACCAGATTTTGCTGGAGGCGAAGGCCAGCGAACACAGCGCACGCATGGTGGCGATGAAGAACGCCACCGACAACGCGCAGCAGCTCATCAAAGACCTGACGCTCGAATACAACAAATTGCGCCAGTCAAACATCACCAAGGAATTGTTGGAAATCGCCACCGCGCAAATGGCGGTCGGCTAAAACTATTTTATGAACAAAGGCAAAATCGTTCAAATCATCGGCCCGGTCGTGGACGTGGAATTCCCGGAATCACTTCCCGCCATTTACAACGCGCTGACCGCCGAATATGTCCTGCCCGGCGGCAACAAAACCAAGCTGACGTTCGAAGTGCAGCAGCATCTCGGCGACAACTGGGTGCGTGCCGTTGCCATGAGCACCACCGAGGGGCTCAAGCGTGGCTACGAAGTCGTGGATTCCGGAGGCCCCATTTCCATGCCCGTCGGCGAGGCCGTCATGGGCCGCGTGTTCAACGTCACCGGCGATGCCGTGGACGAGCAAGGCCCGGTGAAGGCCGACAAGTTTTGTCCCATCCATCGTCCCGCGCCGACGTTGCTGGATCAATCCACATCGCCGCAGGTGCTCATGACCGGCATCAAGGTCATTGACCTGATGTGCCCGTTTCTGAAAGGCGGCAAAGTCGGTGCGTTCGGCGGCGCCGGCGTCGGCAAGACCGTCGTCATCATGGAACTCATCAACAACATAGCCAAATTGCACGGCGGCATTTCCATGTTTGCGGGTGTGGGCGAACGCACGCGCGAAGGCAACGACCTTTACAACGAAATGATCGAAGCGGGCGTCATCAAGGTTGAAAAGGATTCGCAAGGTCATCCGAAAAAGAACGAATTCGGTTTGCCGATTATTGCACCGGGTTCAAAGATTGGCTTGGTCTACGGCCAGATGAACGAGCCGCCCGGCGCGCGTCTCCGCGTGGCGTTGTCCGCGCTTGCCGTGACGGAATATTTCCGCGACGAAAAGAACCAGGACGTGTTGCTGTTCATCGACAACATTTTCCGTTTTTCGCAGGCCGGCTCGGAAGTGTCCGCGTTGCTGGGCCGCACACCGAGCGCTGTCGGCTACCAGCCGACGCTCGCCGCCGAAATGGGCGACTTGCAGGAGCGCATTACCTCTACAAAGAAAGGTTCCATCACGTCGTTCCAGGCCGTGTATGTGCCGGCGGACGACTTGACCGACCCGGCGCCTGCCACGACGTTCGCGCACCTGGACGCGACCATTGTGTTGGAGCGTTCCATCGCGGAACTCGGCATTTATCCCGCCGTGGATCCGCTGGCTTCGAACTCCCGCGCGCTCGCGCCGGAAATCGTCGGGCAGGAGCATTACGACGTCGCACGCGGCGTCCAGAAAGTTTTGCAGCGCTACAAGGATTTGCAGGACATCATCGCGATTCTCGGCATGGACGAGCTTTCGCCCGACGACAAGCTCACGGTGTATCGCGCGCGGAAAATCCAGCGCTTCTTGAGCCAGCCGTTCTCGGTCGCGGAAGTGTTCACCGGTCGCCAGGGCAAGCAGGTGCCCGTCGCCGAGACCGTCCGCGGCTTCAAGGAAATTCTGGATGGCAAACACGACGACATTGCCGAGCAGAATTTTTACATGAAGGGCGGAATCGAGGAAATCAAAGAGAGTTAAATGGCCGCAACCATCAAACTTGAAATCGTCACGCCGGACGCGAAAATATTCTCCGACGACGTGGACATGGTCACGCTCACCGGCTCGGAGGGCGAGATGGGCATCCTGCCTCAGCACATGCCGTTGATGACGCAGCTTGTCGCGGGTGAAATCATCGCGCAAAAGGGGAGGGACACGATTTTTATCGCCGTCGGCGACGGCTTTGTGCAGGTCACTGGCGACCGGGTTGCCGTCCTCACCGACATGGCGATTGAGGCGGATGACATTGACGAAGCGAAAGCCGAGGAGGCTCGCCGGCTGGCCGAGGCGCGCCTTTCCCAAAAAATCACCGACGAGGAGGCCGCTCATATTCGCGCCGCGCTCGCGCACTCAATGACACAGATCAAAGTCAAGCGGCTGCGGCAAAAATAGAAACTGTCCATTATTTGCGGTTTTGTGCCGCGAACGTATACAAGCAACAGGCACGTTTCGTTGATTTGTCAATTGTGTTAATTTTAACCCCAGCAAAAAAAAGATGTTGACATTCTTGGCGTTTTGAGTATAAAAGGACTGGTATAAATCAAATTAGCAGGTTTGGTGGAGTAACAAAGCAGTAAAAGTTTCAAACATGAATGCCTTCCTGTCGCGTAACTCCAGCTGGTGGCAACATCAGTGGGAGGGGTGTCTATTGTCAATTGCGGTGGTTTTTTTAAGTCAGTCGTGTTCGGGAGATCAACCTTCCCTGACTCCCTCCATGGCTTCCTCCATGCCATCGCAAGAAATCTCCTGGATTGCTGGTCCAAAGCATGCGAGTTTGGGGACGCTTGCGAATATTGAAATACCGCAGAATTATCGTCTGACGGATGAAGCAGGGGCGCGGATTCTTCTTGAGCGGATGAAAAACCCCGTGCCTGATGGTTTGATTGGCATCCTGGCCCCAGATTCCGGGAAATGTTGGATTGTCTTGACGTTCACGGAGGTTGGTTATGTGCAGAACGCGGACAAAGAACGAATAGATCCGGCAGCGATTTTGGAGGGGGTGCAGAAGCGGAGCCAGGTGCAAAACAGCGAGCGCTCAGACCAGGGGATGGCATCAATTGTCTCCGTGGATTGGGAACGTGCGCCGGTGTATGATGCGGAGAGTCACTCATTGAAATGGGCGCTCCGGGCTGAAACGCAATCGGCGAAGGTGGTTAATGATGCGGTCTTTTTGCTCGGCCGGCGGGGAGTCTTGGAAATCATCACATTGCAACCTTATGAAGCCTCATCCGATTCGATCCCTTTGCAGCAATTGATAAAGAACATCACGTTCAAAGAATGACAGCGCTATGCTGATTACGGAAATGGCGACAAAATCGCCGACGTCAGCCTGTCGCAACTCATCACTGATGAAAAGCATCCGGCGACCAGCAAGGCCTTGGCCG
>Ga0265338_10009212_pt1 | contig 11819 bp, 12 predicted proteins | sample 42126metaG_FD_193579 | JGI IMG/M metagenome (GOLD analysis project Ga0265338, IMG submission 193579) | Rhizosphere microbial communities from Carex aquatilis grown in University of Washington, Seatle, WA, United States - 4-21-26 metaG | ecosystem: Host-associated > Plants > Roots > Rhizosphere... | reverse complement strand
GATTAACGATTTCTTCATTTCGCGGGCGCGATAATCGGTATATATTCGTAGGGGTTAGCGCGGGATTGTTATGCAGGTTCCCCCTCTCCAAGCTCCAGTGGTGACGACGGCCCTGCCGCAGGAGGCCGCAGCGAAGGCTATGCCGCAAGTTCAGGCTCAGGCGGTTGCGCCCCTCACACAACGCGCTGTTGATCCCTCTCCGCGCTCCGAGCGCGGCAATCAAAGTCGCAGCAATTCCGAAAAAGGATCCGCAGGTGGCGGGAGCGGCAAGCGCGGCGGCTCCGTCAACATTCGCGTTTGAGAGCTTCATAATTTTCTCCTGCTCGAATTGGCCGTCGGAAACTTTCCGGGGGAATTGAAATTGGTTTACGGCGTCAAAAAAATTCAGTTTTTGCATTTGCGATAAACTCAACATACCCCCAAAACCCGCAACTAAATCGTTGTTTTTATGGTAAAAAATCTGTTAAACAGATTCTTGTCCATGACGGGAATCTTCCTCCCCCTTTTGAGTATGCTCAACCAATTTTTAACTACAAACGCGGGTTGCCGGCGGCCGTGAAATGAAAAAAATTCTTCGACTCGGTACCCGCGGCAGTCCGCTCGCCCTTTTTCAAGCTGAAGCGACACGCGCCAAATTGTTGGCTGTGTGCGAGCGTTTACACGTGGAAAATACGGTCGAAATCGTGTCAATCCGTACCAGTGGCGACTGGAATCCGACGCAGAAAGAACGCACGTTCCTCGAAATGGGCGGCGACAAGGGCCTTTTCGTGCGCGAACTCGAAGAGGCGCTTTTGAGCGGCCATATCGATATGGCAGTGCATTCTTTGAAAGACGTGCCAAGTCTTTTGCCGCCGGGGCTCAAAATCGCCGCCGTCATCACCCGCGCTGATCCGCGCGATGCGTTCGTCTCCGACAAAGCCAAAACGCTGAAAGACCTGCCCAAAGGCGCTGTGGTCGGCACCTCAAGCCTCAGGCGCCAAGCGCAAATCCTGCATTTTCGTCCCGATCTGCGCGTCATACCGCTGCGCGGCAATATCGATACGCGCATCAGGAAACTCGAAAAAGGCGCCGCCGACGCCACCGTACTCGCCGCGGCGGGCCTCACGCGGCTCGGACTTCAGGACCGCATCGCCTCGATGATCGAGACCGACATCATACTGCCGGCAGCAGCGCAGGGCGCGATCGGCATCGAGATCCACGAGGATGCCGAGGATATGCACGAGCTGCTTGCGGCGGTCGACGACGCCGAAGCTTCGTTATGTGTGAAGACTGAGCGCGCGCTCGTCAGGGTGCTCGACGGATCATGTGAGACACCGCTCGCGGCACTGGCGCGCCTGAAGGGCGGCGATGTCGAGATCGAGGCGCTAGCAGCAAAGCCCGACGGCACATCCGTGATCCGCGTATGCAAGAGCGGTCCAGCCGCCAACGCTGAAGCTTTGGGTTGCGCATTGGGCGAAGAACTAAGGGGCAAGCTTCCACCCGGTTTCTTCGGCACAGGCGCGTGATATAACGCCAGTATGGCATCCATTCTTATCACCCGCCCGCAAGCCACCGCATCGGCTTTGGCCGAACGGTTGCAGAGCCTCGGCTACCAAGCTGTCATCGAGCCACTGCTTGAAATCGTGCCGACAGGCGCGCCGAAACCGCAAATAAAAGATATCGCCGCCGTGATGATCACAAGCGGCAATGCGCTCGATGCGCTGGCCGCTGATCAAACGGCGCTCGCTGCACTTGCAGATTTCCCCTGCTTTTGTGTTGGGCCGCGCACAGGCGAGAAAGCCCGCGCGCTCGGTTTTAAGCATGTCGAAAGCGCGGCGAGCGATGGTGCGGCGCTTGCCATTCTTGTCGATGCGTCCTTGCCCAAAACATCAGGCGCCATCCTGCATGTTGCGGCCCAGGATGCTGACAGCAAGGCACAGCAGGAAGTGGAGCGTAAATCCCGCCGTGTCATCGTCTGGCAGGCTTATAGGGCGATTCCCGCCGGAAATTTTTCGGCCGGCATTGCCGGAGCGCTGATGCAAGGCGAATTTGACGCCATCCTAGTTTTTTCGCCGCGCACGGCCGGAACACTGGGACAATTGATCGCGCGCCACGGCCTTAAGACTTGCTGCGCGCGGCTTACCGCGATATGCCTTAGTGAAGCAGTCGCGGAGCCGTTGAAACCATTCGGTTGGCAAAAGCTCGTTTTTGCCGCCGCGCCGACCGAAGATGCCGTGATCGCCCGCCTGCAGGAAATCATCTTCGCCTGAGGACGCATGATCGAAAACGACGAACCGCTGCTTTTGCCGCCGCCTGAACCGAAGGCGCGCAAGTTACTGCTCATTGTGGCGGTTATCGCGATTGCCGTGCTCGCGGCGGTTGGTTTGTGGATGCAGGATCGTCAATCCGCCTCACCTCAGACCGACGAACTTGCGCCGGTGCGCGCCAACATAGAAAGTCTTAATCAGCGGGTCGTCGCCATCGACGCTCGCCTGAATGAACTCGGCGCGCAGGTCGATAAAAATGCTGCCGAAGCGGTCACGACCTCTTCTTCCGCTTCTTCAGCTGACATCACCCAGTTGCAAAGCAGTCTTGCAGCACTGCAGGCCAATGTCGCCGTACTGCAATCGGATTTGAAGCAGACTGGTAATACGGCCGCTGCCGCCCGCGCCGAAACCCAATCTGCACTCACGCAATTGTTGGCTTTCATCCAGCTGCGTGAAGCGGCTGTTTCTGGGCGCGGTTTCGCGGCTGAGTTTGCTGCCGCCAAAAGCGCGGGCGGCGACATCTTCCGCGCGCCGCTTGATATGCTTAGCCCTTACGCCGAAAAAGGCGCACCAACGCTGGCCGTGCTGCGCGACGAGCTTGATGGTCTCGAAGCACAGGCGACGCAAGCAGTCGATAAGGACAATGCGCAGAACTGGCGCGATAAAATACGCGCCGAGCTCGAAGGGCTGGTTTCGGTGCGCGCGATCCATGACGGCTCGACACTGGGCGTCATGCAAGCGGATTTGGCGCGCGGTGATCTTGCGGCGGCATTGGATGAGATAAAGAACCTACCGTCCGGTGCGCAGAAAATTCTTGAAGACTGGCGCATGCAAGCCGAAGCGCGACTTGCGGTTGATAGCGCGTTGCGGCTTTTGATCGATCGACTTGCTGCAGGCGGCGCGGCCTTGCCGCCGCCATCCGTGCCGGCTTCTCAAGGCGCGCCGTGAAACAGCTTTTCTCTTTTATCTTCAAGCTGGCGATTGTCATCCTGCTCGCCGTCTGGCTGGCTGATAGGCCCGGCACCGCGCGCATCGTCTGGCACGGCTACGTAATCGAAACCTCGGCCGCGTTCCTCGGCCTCTGCGTTCTTTTCGGCGCGCTGGTCATCTACTGGCTGTTTCGCTTCTGGCACCTGATCCGCCATGGCCCGGAAATCTGGCGCCTGCGCCGCAACATCAAAAAGCAGCGCGACGGTCAGCAGCAGTTGGTTCAAGGATTGGCTGCGGTCGCAGCGGGTGATGCGCCGGAAGCCGGGCGCTGTGCACTCAGCGCGCGCAAGGCGCTCGGCGTAACACCGCTAACTCGGCTTTTGCATGCGCAAGCCGCGCAACTTGCAGGAGACAGGCATGCGGCAAGCGAGATTTTCCTTGCACTCGCATCCGACGTCGACAGCGCCGTGCTCGGTTATCGCGGCCTGATCATGGAAGCCGCGCGCGGCAAGGATTGGGAAGAGGTCGAGCGTCTCGCTGAAAAACTTCGTCGCTTGCGGCCGGAAACGCCGTGGCTAAATCTGATCCGCTTCGAGCTTTCCGCGCGGCGGCAGAATTGGGATGAAGCCAAAGCCGCGCTTGATAGTATCGCTCGCGCGAGATTGCTGGAGCCGGCGGAGCTCAAGCGCCGGCAGGCAGCTCTGCTTGCGGCTTTGGCTCAAAGCGCCGCGCATCACGGTGAGCTCGATAAGGCGCTGCAGGCCGCGGAACAGGCCGTGCGGCTTGCGCCTGGCTGGACGCCGGCGCTGATCATGCTCGTGCGCCGGCAAATGGAATCCGGCCACAAGCGCGCCGCGCTTCGCACCATCGAACGCGCTTGGGATCAAGCGCCGCATCCGCAGCTTGCCGCGGCCTATCGCGGGGCCGATGCCGATCCGCTCGATGTCTATAAGCAATTCGCACGGCTTTGCCGCGGCAGTGAGGAAAATCCCATGAGCCGCGTCGCGCTCGCCGCCGCCGCACTCGATGCTGATATCTGGGGCGAAGCGCGGCGGCATCTTTTGGCGCTTGTCGGACAGGGACAGGCGACTCAAGGCGCTTACCGCCTTCTGGCGCGGTTAGAGCGGCGCGAAAGCGGCAACGAGCAGACGGCGTTGCAATGGCTGACGCGTGCGGTTGATGCCGCGCCCGATGCGGCTTGGCTTTGCCGCGCCTGCGGCGCCGCACATGCGGAATGGCAGGGTTCGTGCCACGCCTGCGGTGCTTTCAATACACTCGATTGGCAAGTACCGGGCCAGAGCCGCGCAAGCGGCGAAATATCCGGCGGCCTGCTCGCGGCTATCTCCGAATAGCGGCGGCTGCAATGAATGAGGTGCACTCGCTCGCGGTTTTTGATTTCGACGATACGTTGATCGAAGGTGACAGCCTTTGGCCATTTCTCGTTTATGCCGCGGGCTGGCCGCGCGCTCTGCTTACACTCGGTACGGCGCTGCTGTGCTTTGCCGTACGCCGCTTTAAAGATAAAAACGATCTGGCGATCGCCGATTTTCGTACTTTCGTCAAAGAACGGCTTCTACAGCGGTTGTTGGCCAGCCGCAGGGCGGATTCGTTTGGTCCCGCAATCGAAAAATTGCGCCGCTGGCGGTGTTGGAATGAGACGGTTCGCAAAACGCTATTGGAGCGCGCCGGGGAAGGCTGTGCGATCGTGATCGCTTCGGGCGGACTGGACATTTATTTGCCGGCGTTGCTCGCCGATCTGCCGCCGCATACGCTGATTTGCACAAAAATGGAAATCAGGGGCGGCATCCTCACCGGCGTCATGGAATCCGGCAATTGCGTGCGCGCGACAAAGGCCGAATGTGTCAAGGCCTGGATCGCGGAGCACGGGCCTTTTTCGGCGAGCTGGGGTTACGGCAATTTTCCGCACGATCTGCCGATGCTGAAATTGGTCGAGCGGCGGATTATCGTATCCTAAAACGAAAAAAACGCCGCGACGTTTCCGCCGCGGCGTTTGATTTCTGCGATGACTCGCGTGGCTTAGCCGGCCTTCTTGAGATTGACCGCAGCTTCGCGCCCGTTTTTGCCCATGCTCATCTCAAATTCGACGATGTCGCCCTGGTTCAAACCCGGGAGACCCGCCTTCTGCACTTCGGAGATGTGCACGAACACATCCTTGTTGGCGCCATCGGGGGCAACAAAGCCGTAGCCCTTCGTCGCATTGAACCACTTGACTGTTCCACGCATGTTATTCACGTCCTCTTCACTCGGGGGCCAGAAAAGGATGGGCCCTCAACATCCGGCAAGCTGTATTCGTCTTGCACAGTTGCCGGAACCGAACGTGGATGCCCGTAGCAGGGAAATGCGCGCGCTTAGAACCGGAACAACTCGGGCGCAGTATTGGCGCAATTTTAAGCCCAAGGCAAGAGGCCGCGATGTAAGGGTTAACGACAAAAAACCCGCCAAAAGGCGGGTTTTTGCCTTGAAAAACAAGGAAAGGTTTCAGTTGCGGCTGTTGCCCGTGAGGTTTAGCAGGAACTGAAAAGCGTTGATGAAATTAAGATAAAGTGAGAGCGCGCCGAATACGGCGAGCTTGTCGTTGGCCTCGCTGCCAGCGGATTCGGCATAGGTTTGTTTGATGCGCTGCACATCGAAGGCAGTGAGGCCGGTGAAAATACCCACTCCCAGCACCGAGACGATCCATTGCAGCATCGAGGAGGCGAGGAACAGATTGACGGCGATGGCGATGAACAAACCCATCACACCCATCATCAGGAAAGAGCCCATGCCGGTGAGATCACGCTTGGTGGTGTAGCCGTAAAGGCTCATCGCGCCGAAGGTGGCTGCCGTGATGAAGAAAGCGCGGGCGACACTGGCGCCCGTGAAGACGAGAAAAATCGCCGCCATGGAAAGGCCCATGGTCGCGCAGAAGCTCCAGAACAGGATGCGCAGCCGCGAGGCCGGTATCGTCTGCACCTTGAGGTTCATGTACATGATGAAGATGAAGGGCGCGATGATCGCGACCCATTTCAGCGGCGTACCGAAAATGATATTGGCCAATCCTGTGTTGGCGACGACGAAGGCGACGAGGCCGGTGAGACCAAGGCCACCCGCCATATAATTGAACACGCGCTGCATATGCGCGCGCAAGCCCGCATCGAACGTGACGGCGCCCGTGGCGCTCGCGATGCCGGGACGAAAATACGGGTCAGCCATTTTGTGCCTCTCGAATAAGGGGAAATCGCTCGGGAATGATATGGTACGCCTTGCCGGAGATTCAACAATAAATGAAATTGACATGCATATACAATGACTTAAGTCCCCATCGCCGTCCGCATGAAAAACCGCTTGAGCGGCGGGAGTTGCCCTACAACACCAAGGCCCAAGCGCCGCGCCGCTTGAATGGGCGGGATCGAATTCGAGAACAAACGATCAAGTGTGTCGGTTGCCAGCACCATATTGCCGTCGGCGAATTTCCGGCGCTTTTCGAAGCGGCGCAAAGATAGCGCATCGCCGAGATCAAGGCCCAAAGAGGCCGCGCGTTCGAGCTCCTCTGTGAGCGCGCCGATGTCGCCCACACCGAGATTGAAGCCTTGCCCCGCGATCGGATGAATGCCGTGCGCGGCATCTCCAATCAAGACGAGCCGCTTGCCGATATAGCGTTCGGCGTGGCGCAGCGAGAGCGGAAAGGCGAAGCGCGGGCCCGCGAGCCTGACCCGTCCCAACCAGTCGCGCACTTTGTCTTCAAGCGCAGCAGTGAAATCCTCGTCGCTCATTTTTTTCAGTATGTCGGCAGCGTCGCTGCGTTCAGTCCAGACGATCGATGACCGCTGCCTCGTCATCGGCAGCGTCGCCAAGGGACCGCCGGGTAGAAAATGCTCGATCGCGACGTTATAATGCGGCAACTCATGCGCGATGGTGCAGACGAGCGCCGTCTGGTCGTACTCCCAGCCATAAACCGGTATCCCGGCCCGCTCACGGCATTGCGAATCGCGGCCGTCGGCGGCGATAGCAAGCGGCGCTGCGAAAATCCTGCCGTCCGTCAGAACAATTCGTGCTTCGGCATCATCGGTTTCCAGTTTTTCCATCGCCGCAGGCGCCACGATCCGGACGTTCTTGAGCGCGCGGGCACGACTTAAGAGCGCGCGATGGAAAAAATGATTTTCGATGATCCAGCCGAAAGGCCGATCGCCGATTTCCGCGTGGCCGAAATCGAGGAAGGAAGAGGAATTGCAATCGGCGATGCGGATATCGAGAATCGGGCAGGCAGATTTTTTCAGCGCCGGCCAGACACCGCATTTTTTGAGAATTTTGACGGAGCCGAAAGATAATGCCGTGGTGCGGCCGTCATTGCGCGCGACCCGTTCCGCGCGGGGCGGATTGCGTTCGAGGCAGACAACCGAAAATCCGGCGCTGCCCAGCACGGCGGAGAGCGCAAGACCGGACGGTCCGCCGCCGACGATCACGACGTCGCTCTCACGTTTCGTATGCCTTGTGCGCGACGGCCGCATTTTTGCCGCTTTTCTCTGACAGATCGAATAACGCGGATGAAAGCTTTTGCTTGTCCGCTTTGGCATTAACGCCTATTTTCAATAATACTTGTTTCCGTGTTCTGTAAAGCGACGATCTAATGCCTATCTTCCGTGCCTTTCTTGTGCTGCTCGCGTTCGCATGTTTCGGCGCAAACGTTGCCTTGGCGCAAACGGCCGCCTCGCTTCATCCTGTAGTAAGCGCAAAACCGCCCTCTTATCTGCCGATTCAGGCGCAGCTTAATCAGCTGCTCGGTGTCACCACGACCGCAGCTCCGACCATAAGCACAACGCCGCCGCCTGCCGCTGCACCTGCCGTTAATGTTAATTCCAATCCTGAAGACATGACCGCCGAGCCCGGCGAAACCTTCGGCACCCGGGCACTCGATTTCGTCCTCAATCTTGCGGCGCTGTTGGCGAATCAGGGTGCATTGTTTCTCGATAATTTTGCCGACCTGCCGCAGGCAAGTGGTTGGCTCAGCCGTCAATTCAGCGACGATTTCCTGCGCGAGCGCTGGCAGATTATCGGCACGGATTTGCTGCTCACGGTGGGGCTCGCTTTAGCGGGCACAATCGCGTTCGAGCTCGTTTTACTTCCGCCGCGCCGCGCCATGCGCCGTCGTCGTCCCTCCAATCTCGTCAAGCGCCTCGCCGTGGCGCTCGGCCTTCTGGCGCTTGAGTTTCTGCCGATCCTGCTTTTCATAGGCGTGGCGCTGACCTTGCTCGACAAGTTCGAGACCCTGCGGCTGCCACGCTTCGTCGTGCTCAACATCGTCTATGCAATCGGGCTAAACCGGCTCATCATGATTCTGGGGCGCACGCTGTTTGCGCCCAAGAGCGACCTCTTGCGTCTCGTGCCGCTGACATCAGAACAGGCGCGTTATCTCTATCGCCAGCTCGGCGCTTTCAGTTTTGTTGCGATCTACGGCTATTTTCTCGTCGACGTTGCGCGCGCGGTGCATGTCCCACCCGCCGCCATCAACGCCTTCGGCGATCTGCTCGGCCTTGTGTTCGTCGTCATGACGGTCATGGTGATTGCAAAAAAACGCGCTTTTGTCTCGGTGCTTTTGCGCGGCGATCTTTCGGCGGCGCGTGGCGACCTGACGCCGATGCAGAGCCTGCGCCTGTGGTTTGCGCGCAGCTGGCATGGGCTAACGATCGCTTATCTCGTTCTCGGCTATCTGGTGACGGCGCTCGGCGTCGAAGATGGATTTTCGATCCTCTTGCGCGGCACGGCGCTGACCTTTTTGATTTTCGTGCTGCTGGGCCTTGCGCTTTACATGACCGGCAGCCGCGGCGCAGCGAAGGCTGAATTGCGCCATCCGATCCTGCGTTTTTTCCTGCGCCTCGTGATCTGGATTCTGGCTGCGGCTAGCATCGCGGCGTCATGGGGAGCCAATATTCCGGTGCTGCTGGCGACGCCGTTCGGCCAGCGCGTCACCGGCAGCCTGTTTTCGATCGGCGTCACGACTGTGGTGCTGACGCTGATCTACGAATTCGCAAGTTCCGCCATCGAGCGGCATCTCAACCGGCAGGATTCCGAAGGCCATCCGCTGCCGCCGTCGGCGCGGATGCGAACGCTGCTGCCGATGATGCGCAACGCTGCTTTCATACTGTTCTCCGCCATCGTCGGCCTTGTGGTGCTATCGGAAGCCGGCGTTAATATAGCACCCCTGCTTGCGGGCGCAGGCGTGATCGGTGTTGCGGTCGGTTTCGGTTCGCAGACCCTCGTCAAGGATTTCCTCACCGGGCTTTTCATCGTCGCTGAAAATGTGGTCGCGATCGGCGACGTGGTGAAAATCGGCGATCACTCAGGTGTCGTCGAGGCCATGAGTATGCGTACGATAAGATTGCGCGACGCTGAAGGCGCGGTTCATTTCCTGCCTTTCAGCGAAGTCTAGAAACTCGTCAATATGACGAAGGGCTTCGCCTACGCACTCGTCACCGTCGGCGTTCCATACGATGCTGATTTAACCAATGCGATGGAGGCGATGCGCGCGGCGGGAGAAAGCTTGCGCGAAGATCCGAAGCTCAAGGGCGGCATTCTCGATGCAGTCGAGGTGCTCGGCATCGACAGTTTTGGCGATTCCGCGATCATGCTGCAGGCCCGCATCCGTACCCGTCCCGGTAAGCAATGGGAAATCAAGCGCGCCTTCTTGCTGCGCATCAAGCAGCGCTTCGATAAGGAAAAGATTGAAATTCCCTATCCGACCGTGACACAGGTCCACAAGACTGCGGATTGATCAGCGATTGTCTTCGTTGAGTTCGAGCCAGTCCCAGCCCTGCGGCCCCAAGGCCTGCAGCGGCCGGAAGCGCTCCTTGTAGGCCATCTTGCGCGAAGCTGCGATCCAATAGCCGAGATAGACGTAAGAAAGATGACGTCGCGCGGCTTCTGCGATCAGGGTGAGGATCATCTGCGCGCCGAGGCTCCGCCGCGCCTCGGCGGGATCGAAAAAGCTGTAGACGGCGGAAAGGCCGTCATTGACGTGGTCGGTGATGATGCCGCCGACGAGATTGTCCTTCGCGCCGTCTTTGTCCGGCTTGCGCAATTGATAGATACGCGTATCGGCTTCGCCCTCGCGCAGCATGCTGGAAAAATCCACACGCGTCATACGCGCCATGTCGCTGTCGGGATGGCGCGCGGTCTGATAGGCGATGAAGAGCTTGTATTGCTCGTCGGTCATCTCGGTGCTGGTGATTTCGAGCGCAAGATCGCGGTTGACGGCGGCGATGCGCTTCAAGGAGCGCGAAGGATTGAACATCCGCACGGGAATCCGCACCGGCACGCAGGCGTTGCAGTTGGGGCAGGCGGGGCGATAGACGATGTCGTGGCTGCGGCGGAAACCGGCGCGGGTGAGCGCGGCGTTGATCTCCGCATCCGTCTCCTTGTTGCCGGAAAGCCGGGTGAATAGCTTGCGCTCGACATGGTCGGGCAGGTACGGGCACGGCAGCGGCCCCGAAAGATAAAATTGTAGAAGGCGGCTGAGGCCAGGCGGGATAATCGACATGGGAAAACCCTATCACGGGCGTAAAGTTTTTCGCAAACAGCAATAACGTCAAATTATTGGGGCGCCGTCTCTTGTGCCGGGGCTGGGTTTTGTACATCCGCTGGTGGAATCGCCTGCCGCAACAGAACAATGCTGATTCGGCGATTCTGCGGGTCTTTCGGATTATTGGCGACGAACGGGTCGCGATCGGCCAATCCCACCACGCGCTGAATGCGGTTCTCGGTGACGCCTGCTGTCACCAGCTCCTCGCGGCTGATATTCGCCCGTTCGGTCGAAAGCGTCCAGTTATCGCGCGACGAGCCGGCCGTAAAGGGATTGCCATCGGTGTGGCCGGTGACGGAAATACTGTTTGGCAGTTTGGCTATGACTTTGCCGACGAGCCGCAGCAGATCGCGTCCGCGCTCGTAGGGGACCGCGCCACCCGAAGGGAACATCGAGAATTTGTCGCGGTCGATGATCTGGATGCGCAGTCCTTCCGGCGTACGGTCGATCACGATCTGGTTGGCGAAATCCCGCAGTTCTGGATTTTCCATGATCGCCTGCTTGAGCAGCGTTTCGGCCTGCTTGAAATTGTCCTCTTCGCGCTGCATCGCAGCACCCATCGCTTGCTCATCCTTGCTGAGCGTCGTCGTGCTGGTGGTGGAATTGGCGGCGTTGGCCTGGGCGTCCTTGGCGGTGCCGCCATCGTCCTTGCCTTTGACTTCTTCGTCGCCTTCATCGCCCTTGCCGGCGGTTGGCATCGTCACTTCGTCGGTCGTGACCGGCGTGTATTGCGAGATTTGCGCGCCATCGGAAGTGATGGTCTGGCCGCCGAACACACCACCCGCGCCCGAATCCGATTTTGATATGCTGGCCGGGGCAAAGTAATCCGCGATGCCCTTGCGTTGAACGTCGGTCGTGACGTTGAGCAGCCATAGCAGCAGGAAGAACGACATCATCGCCGTCACGAAGTCGGCGTAGGCCACCTTCCACGCGCCATGGCCGCCGCCGCCGCCATGGCCGCCGCCGCCCTTTCTTTTCTTGCGGATAATGATGACGGGATGATCGGCCATGGGCGGTGTCCTTTAGCCGGTCGGCGCGGGAAGGGCTTGCGTCGCCTCTTCCACTTC
>Ga0265338_10009211_pt1 | contig 11819 bp, 9 predicted proteins | sample 42126metaG_FD_193579 | JGI IMG/M metagenome (GOLD analysis project Ga0265338, IMG submission 193579) | Rhizosphere microbial communities from Carex aquatilis grown in University of Washington, Seatle, WA, United States - 4-21-26 metaG | ecosystem: Host-associated > Plants > Roots > Rhizosphere >... | reverse complement strand
CCCGCATCAGCTCGCGTTCGACTCGCATGATAGCCTCCCAAGACATTTGTGTCACATACTATGCACAACATAGTAATTTGGGACGCGACCGTCAATAAGCAATTCGAGCCCGCCTCAAAGAAGCTCCGGGGGCGCCATGACAGAGCTTTCGTTGGCGGTGAAATCGTATCATACACGTATGGGGTAACAGTTGATTTTCCAGCATTGAAAAGTTTTGCCAATGTCCTGGACAACCTGTAGACTTGCCGTATGGCAAGCCGGTATCAACCCGCCGATTATCCGCATGCGCCGAAGCCCGACTTGGGCTCCGATCCGCTGCAAACGAATGCGCGTGATGAGTAAAGTGGAAGCCCAACCATGTCACGCACGGGCGTCTGGCGCGGATATTGGAAGCAGCGACATTTGGGTCAGCAGCCAATGCACGACGTCGTGCTTCGATTCGGGGGAGGGACCGTTTCTGGCGAAGGCCGCGACTGCGTGGGCCGATTCGTCTTTCAGGGCACATGCGATGCACACGGGCAAGTGGTCATGGTGAAGCAGTATTTGGGCAAGCATCAAGTGCTATACAAGGGCCAGTACGACGGGGAAGGAACGTTGTTTGGCTCCTGGTCGATCGGTCCGTTCGAATCGGGCGAATTTGTCCTGACGATGGTGCGCGACCAACAGCCATCTGACGAGATTGCTGAGATACTTTGAGGGCTTCCATGGCCGGCGGGCACGGCGAGCCGGGCAAGGGCGGCTCGACTCGCGGCCGCGACGATCTGACCGGCGGACGTCGCCTGGCCAATGAGTCGGGCCTCGTTGTTTTACCCAAGTCGCGAAAGACGCATCGCCCCGTTCACGGGGCCTTCCGCGAAGCGGTCTTAGATCCGGCATTCATGCCGGGGAATACGGGAGCGGATCATTGTGAATTCAGTCCCGTTCACGGGGCTTACTAATCGTCTGGCTTAAGCCATTCTTGAAGCCCCGTGAACGGGGCTGGAAGAAGAAAATCAAGTTGCGCGGTTTGCCAACCCGGCGTAAACGCCGGGCCGAATACGGCTGCGCCGAAGCCCCGTGAACGGGGCAAGCCAGAATCCAGTGGTGGCAAAGCTGTTTAGGACAATGAGGGAATGGGCCCGCTCGGGCCGGGCGGGCAGCTGCGCAGGTGCGGCAAGATGACAGCGATCACTGTAATCACGTCTTCGTTGGGCCAATTCCGATCTAGCCTCCAATAACCCTCATGAATTCAAAATCAGGACAACTCGTAGCTGCCATCGAGTCGTGGTTCACTTCACACGACGACGGTGTGTTTGCCTTGTGTCCTCCTGATCTCGATGCATTGACCCAGGAGGGTGACCGCCGTCGTGCCCGGACGATAATCTACACGACGAAACGCCATTGCCTCCCTCGTATCAAGCGCATCGTGGAGTGTCCGCAACCCGTTGCGACAATCGGGATTTATGGGTTGCCAGTGGCCCATTAATCCACGCTCAACCACGTGCCTTGGGCGTCAGCATCGACAGCTTTCGCTCGACCGCGATGCCGTTCTTTCAGGCTGTCGCGCAAGGTGAGTCATGGATGAGAATCCCAACTCATCGCCTAGAACCAACCAACGGGAATTGGGCGGAACATAGCCTCAAACCCGCGCAAGGAACGCGGATATGGTGGGCACACCCTAGGACCTCCGGCTTGTCATAATGGTCGGGTCGTTAATCCCACCACCACGCCGAGTTGGGCACGTTGTCGGGCGCGGATCGCGATCGCTCGCTCCCCAACGCTCCCTTGCGGTCGGTCTCGATCGCTTCGCGAGTGACCAACTCGCGGAAGTCGGCCGTGACGCCACCGCTGACGGCTGCCAGAATTTGCTTGCCACCGTTGACGACGCGATGGTTGACCACCGTTTCAACCGTCTTGGGCACCGGAAAACGCGACACCGTATACTGGCTGGGGTCGCCGAAGCACAGCATGTGCCAGCCGACCTGGTCGGCCAGCCCTTCAGACTTCAAGAGCGAAGCGACCAGGGCCAGATCGAATACGTTCTGCAGCTCGGCGTAGATCGGGTACTTTGCCGCCAGGTCTGCGAAATGCCTGGTGAAGTTGTGGGCGAACTCCGCGTTCAATGGATCGGCCTTTTCCGTGTGGATCTGTTTCCCAGCGGCCGTCAGCATCTCGTTTTCGCCGAGAACTTTGACCCCCTGACCACGGATCTCGAACACGTCGCGGTCGGAGCTGGTGAGCACTGCGTCGTAATTGACGGTGAACCACCAGCGGAGCACGTCCATCGGCCGCGGCGACTCGCCGGCGGCCAGCTTGATTGCGTGCAGGTAGCTCGGCACGTCGGCCGTTCCCTCCTCCAGCCCAATCCCAATCAGCTTCATGCGGTAATCGGCCTCCACGATGACCTGGGCGACGCGCGAATGCCCGTCGATGCCGAATACACGGATGTTTTGCAGGCCGATTTGACTACGGAGTTGTTCCAGCCACTTGCCGCGTTGGCCGGCCTTGAGAGGTTTGGCGCTCGACTCCACAAGAAACACCTGGGCGTTGGCCAGGCCTATCTCGGTAGGATCAATCGAACAACCGAATTCGCCGCCCGCTTGTGAACCGCGCTCCGTGGAGTTGAAATGTCGGAGCAAAACGACCAGGTCGTCGAGTTGCAACACGGGGCGACCCGTTTCGGCGCCGACGATGCGGTTTTCACGATCGTATTTCCAATCGCCGGCCGGACCGGCCAGCACGATTTCGCACGTCTCGGGATACGTCAGCACGTACTGGACTCGCTGCAAACCCGCCAATAAGAACATGTCTTCGTCCAAGGGGCGGCCCGCGGCAAGCCGCAATTGCACCTCGCGTTCAAGACGGTTGAGCGACACCTTTCGCAACGGCGACGTTCGCCGCGCGTCGCTGGAATGAATTGCGCGGTGCGCGGCGCGGCGGAATTCGGTCAGCCGGCCTCCTCCATCGCGGTCGGTTACCGGTCGAACGACGCCTGAGGGATCGACATAAACGCCGTTGGTGTACTCTTTGATCGTGCCGGGACCACCCGTCTCGTCCCAACTCTCGGGCTTGATCGTCGAAGTCATTAGCTCGACCAGTTCTCCGAAGTTGGCCCCGCCTCCGCCTCCGCCGAACGCCCCTTCGGGCGACGGGCCACCATGTGGTTGATTGGCAACTTGGTCGACGGCGGAACCGCGCGCGAGGTCGTCGCTCATTGAACCGATCGTCGCAAGAGCGGCCGATCGTTCACCGGCCTCGGCCTGTGATTGAGCGACTCTCTTCAATCGCTCATCGCGCATGGTCGGATCTGCCTCGCGCAGGGCCTGATCGAAGGCGGGAGCAAATTCGCCAGCAGCCAGTTGTTCATCTAACAGCATTTCCGCATCGGGCGCGGCATCCGACGGATCGCCCGCCACTGCCGTCATACAACAACTGACGAGTCCCACGAAGAAAACCGGCCACCACTGAAGGTTGCCGCGACGATGACGTTGGAACCATAGCGAGCCCATGGTGACGCTCCTCTCTGCGACGAACTGGCGTTCCAAAGCACCCAGGGGCTGCCCCACCCAGGATCAACCTATAGGCTCGCACAACCGGCGGCCGGAAGCAAGTAAATTCAGGACATGAGATTCAGGGCATGTGTCAAAAAGCTAGTAGAAATGTCTTCGGTCGCGTTCAGTAGAAATGTCCCCATCCTACCTCCCAAAGGAAGTATGTATGCAAAAGCTGAGCCATCGACAAACCTTGCGGCTTGGCGATCGCGCTTGCGGGGATTGCAGCGTCAAGAAACGCGCCGCAACCCCTTGCTTTGCCGTGGATGGAATTCGTTCACCAGTTCAAAGGACGATCTTGCGACGTTCCTTGGTGTCGACGCGCGCCGCCGAGGTTTGCCGGTGCAGCCCTCAGGGTACCGACTGCTTTCCGAGCAGCAAAAAGGGCTGTCGCGGGTCACGCTTGAAATCGTATTTCGCAACGGAAAACACCTCACGGTCGTCAAGACGCCCCGCGACGGCACCCGACGCCAGGCGAGCAAACGCGAAATGCCAACTTGCCGTCCCCCGGTCGGTGCGGGCCTCGATCACCAAGAGTGATTGCGGATCGGTCCCCTGCACGAAGGCAAACAGGCCACCATCGACGATTCCTTCCGCTTCGTCGGCTTCGTAACGGAACAATGGCCGGGGCAAAAGCCGCAGCTCAACAGGCGGTTCATCCTCACGGCCCACAACGGGCACAAACGTACGGCGAGCGACTTTTTGTCCTGCCCTTCGCTTTGAAACAATTGCCGGATCGTCAAACCCGCTCCGATGCCGGGAACGACCTGCGTCTGGACAACTGTTGGCGTGACCAACGACGAGAGCAGCCGCCAAACCACTGCCGTCAAGGACTCGGCGAAGGGCGTTGTTTCCGCAGGCCTGCCAATCGCATGCCTGCTACTGGCCCATGGGATTGATATCCGGCATCGTTGCGATGGTGCTGTTCGTCGTATCGAACCCGTCTTGCGTGAAGACCACGGTATACGCGCCGTAACCGGCGGACGCCCCGGCTCGAGTCAGCGTCAGTGTCCACGAATCCTGGAGCGAGCCTGTGCCACCAGCGGCGGGCGTGCCCACCGTGAAATACTTCGGGTTGGCCATCACGAGGTCGAGGGTTGTCAGATCGCTGGCATAGGTGCCGTTCTGCGACTGGTACCGCTCCTGCGAAGAACGGACGGCCGAAAGGTAGCTGACCGCCTCGCCCGCCTTGGAGCGCTCGACCGACTTGAGGAATCGCGGCACACCGAAGGCTGCCAGAACGCCGATGATCACGATGACCACGGCTAATTCTACCAGCGTGAAACCTTGGCGCCTGTTCGACGCCGACCATTGAATACGCATGAATGGCCTCCTCGGATTACGGACTTTGGTTTGAGTCGCCGCTGCGCGGCAATACCAAATCGGTAGTTTGCGAAATTGACGTTGTCCAATTCCATTCGCAAATGATCATGCTCCTGGACGGAATCTGATCACGATGGCCAACACTTGGCGTGTTGGCGTGCCGATTGCGTGAATAGCGGAAACAAAAACGATGAGCTTGAGTTGGAACCGCACCCACGGCTCCTCTACTTTGGAAACCGCGCGCTCGACCGCGGTCAAGGCTGGAATTAGTAACGCAGGTTGTCGAGTTTGCATGGACTCGGCCGCCCGATCGTCAAAGTCACTCCTTGCTCCATCGCGGACTCGCGAAGAGGTTTGCCCGGCAGGATGGCTGAAGTCGGTATTCGGAACAAGACGATATCAGTAGCGACCGCCCGCCAGGCAGTCCCCAAAGGCCTCGTAGTTTGCGGCAGAACCTGCGAGGCCTTTTTTCATGCGCTGGCCGCGATGGTAAAGGTTTTGTCCGCGAGCATTAGCTCCACGACTTCCCGATCTCCGCGTCGATGCTTGACCATGCCCCAGCATCCCGTGCCGGCGGGCGGCGGGTAGGGCCGGCGCAGGTGCTGCTGGTTCCAAATCCTTCCAGCCCCGTTCACGAGGCTTGCAAAATGGCTTAAGCCAGAGGATTGGAAGCCGCGTGAACGGGACTGATACGCAATAATCCACACCCGTTTTCCCCAGCATGAATGCGCATGAATGCCGGATCTACGACCGCTTCGCGGGAGGCCCCGTGAACGGGGCCGTGCGTCTCTCGCGACTTATGTAGAATAACGAGGGCTTGCCCCCGTCGAGCGCATGACGACGGTTCGTCGTGGTTCGATGGGGGTAGTGGACCTCGAACGCTTTCACCGGTTGTCCTTACCTCCTTCCAGCTCGCTCTGAAGCAAACGGCCTAACGCCGAGTCTGGCTTGGCGCATTTGCGTGCTTCGTCGAAAAACTTCGCCGCACTCTGTTCGTGGTTCTTGAGTCGCCGGTGACGGATTCCAAAAATGTAGGCCAACGGCCCTCGCAGTTCGGGTGCGAGTGCCGGCGCAACGCCTTCCCATCCTTGGCTGTCGCTCAGCCCCTTCCAGGTCAGGGCCAGTTTCAGCACCAGAGGCATCGTCAGTTTGCCCGCGTAATAGGCGGTGAAAAGGCCCTCGCCCGCCTCATGACATACCGCCGCCTGGTCGGTCGAAATCTGGTCGTCGAGCACAATCGCGGCGGTCAATTGCACAAAGCACTCCCCCAGGACCTTGCGGAAAAGTTCGTTGATCGCCAAATCGCGAAAGGCGATTTGCCTGGCAAGCTCGCGCGCACTTGCCCGGCGGCAAGTCTGACGGACGACTGTGGCCAACGTGGCGGGCGGGAGGTCCAGCAGCATCCCCAGAAGACCCTTGACGATCGAACGAGGGAAGTGCTTTTCCAAGCGTCCCGTCACCCGGCTGAGGATGATCTCCAGATCTTCCGTCGTGAACTTGTCGGCGAGTGAGGCCAAAAGCAGCGAGTGCGCCAAATCGTCGATGCGAACGAGCTTGTTCCAAGCGTATTCGGGCATGGCGCCGGGAACACCTTTGAGCCATTCCTCCTGCGCGGCGCCGGCATCGCCTTTGCGATCGGCGAAGAACCCGCGCAGCAAACACGCCTCGGCGTGAAAGCGATAATCCAATTTGCCGGCGGGCAGCGCCCGGTTTAATTCATCCAAATCCTGCTGAGCCTGTTCCCATTGATTCAGGGCGGCATGGCAGCGGGCCTGCTCGACGAGCAATCCAATACGCTCCTGCCGATGAGCATTGTTCATTTGCGATTGGATTTCATTCAATGCCCGTTGTGGCCCATCCCGCAGCCGCAACAACCAGGCATACGTCTCGACGAATTGCACCCAGCGCGACTGGCCCGATTCGTCAAGTCTTGCGGCGTCGCGGATGAGGCGTTCGCCCAGTTGGATCGCGCGCTGGTTGTCGCCCATCATCATCCGCGAGCGATAAAGCCAGTACGTCGTCATGTCATGGTCGAGCCCGGTCATCCCAAAAAACTCTTGCACTTTGCCCGCTCGCTCCAAGTCGCGCTCGCGGTCGGCGTTGAAGAAAAACTGCGACGCTCCACTGGCGCTTTCGTGGTATTTTCGGACGATCGACGTGATCAAATCGACCGAAACCAAGGGACGAAGGAATTCGGACGGATAGCGAGTTGATAGATTCTCGAAAACCGCGAACGCTTCATCCAACTTGCCGTCTTGCAAGCGATTCGACCACAGTTGGCAGAAGGCCAAGGGGGGCCACCGTTCGCCCTGTTCGGTGCAGAGGTTTTCCAAGAGCAGCGTCGCTTCTTCACGTCGACTGAGCTTGACGAGGCAAAGTGCCTGCTTATAGCGTGCCTCCTGACTGAATTCCCAGGTGGTCGAAGTTACCGCCGCATCCTGATATTCCGCGAGCGCGTCGGCAAATCGTCCGCGTGAGAACTGGTCGTCGCCACTCTCCAATGGACTGGCAGATTTGGGAAGCGGCCGGCTGTCGGCGCGCAGCGACGTCAGCCCCAGCGCCTCAGGCCACTCGACGGCGAAGACGGCTGACTTCGCTTGCGACAATGGAACGAGGTCGTGAAAATCGACGACCGGCAGGTCGTTCAACTTGAAGCTCAGGTGGTTCGCAACCCTGCTCACCGAGAATCGCCATGCTCCGACCGGCGGGTCGAGCGGCTCGCGCCGCAAGGGCGCGCCGTTGCGCAAAATGACCAATTCCAGTGGTTGTTTGTGGTCGCCGGCATGCGTCGCTGGACCAACGAGGAAGCCGTAGCCCTGAACGCCCCTCGGGGTTTGCGAATCGGTGCCGACGAGTACGCCGAACGGGCTTTTGGGAATGTCATCGCAATGAAACTCCGCCTCGACGCGCGCGTCGCCGACACAGGCGACGCGAGTCGCGATGGTGCCGGCCTTCGCACGGAGCAGGTCGCCGTCGATGTGGACCACTTCAGGGTCGAAAACCTCAGCGACATTGGCGAAGGGAGGGCCAAGTTCGAAAACCAGTTGCCAATCGCGCAAGCGATCGGCTAGTTTTTCGCTGAGCTCGGCGGCGCGAGTTCCGTCGCGTACCGCCAGCGCGGCGATACCAGCCTCGATCCGCGCCGATTCGTCTTCCGGCACGCGTTCCTTCTGGATGGCCTTCTGAATCGATGCGGCGAATCGCTGGTGAAATTGTTCCCGGTCCAGCTCGGCTTGCTTAGGGACCATCGTGGCCAGGCGGTCGATCTCGGCTTCCGTATCGTTGAAATGCGAAGGCGTCAAATCGTTCGCGTCGATTCGGTCTCGAATAACTCGTTGCAACTCGGCGGTGCGCCTCGTTGCGGAGGCGGAGTACGTGAACCAGGCGATGGTGAGCAGCAAGATCGTGGTCAGCGCCGCGACCACCGGTCGGCGGCGGATCATTCGAGAAATTTTGCGAGGCCAACCTTCACGCCGCGCCAGGATGGCTTCGCCATCGATGAAACGCTGCAAGTCCGACGCCAACGCGGCCGCCGAGGCGTAGCGCCGAAGTGGTTCTCGCGCCATTGCCGTCAGGCATATCGTCTCCAGATCGCGATGCGTATGCGGGGCTAGCTTGTGCGGGGCGGGCGGTTCGTCGACCTGCACCTGACGGAGTACCTCGCCGCTATTGCCGACATAGGGTGGGCGTCCGCAAAGCAGATGGTAGAGCACTGCGCCAAGCGCGTAAATATCGGACCACGGTCCGACATCGCGCAGTTGCCCAGCCGCCTGTTCCGGGGCCATGTAGGCCGGTGTACCCAGCACTTGCCCCGATTGGGTCAACTCGCTTTGAGTCAGCGCCATTTCCTTCGCCAGCCCGAAATCCATCAGGATAGGCTGGCCCGACGCCCGGTCGACCATTACATTTTGCGGTTTGATGTCGCGATGGACGACACCCTGTTGATGGGCAAATTCGACGGCCCGGGCCAGCACGGCCACCATTTCGGCGGCTTCCCGAGCCTTGGGCTTTTGATGCCGAGCCCATTGCCCCAGCGACTCACCCTCGATAAAGGCCATCGTGATATACGGACGATTGCCGGTTTCGCCCACCTCGAAGATCGTACAGATGTTGGGGTGCCGCAGCCTGGCGGTTGCCCGGGCCTCGCGCAGGAATCGCTGGCGGTCGGCGTCGTCCATCCAATCGCCCGCCAAAGGCATTTTGACGGCCACCAGCCGATCGAGCACCTTGTGCCGCGCTTGGAGTACGATCCCCATGCCTCCTCGGCCCAGGAACTTTAGCACGTCGTGCTCGGGGACAACGGGCCACTCCGATGGTTTACGGAATTCGTCCGTTCCAACGGCGGCTGGCTCGAGCGGAACCGTCAACTCCTCGGCGGCGAGCTCTTCATCGACGCGACCCAGGGCGGCGGCGAGCGCGGCGCCTAGTGACGGAAACCGCGCGGTAGGGTCGGTACGAGGCGGCCGGTCCCCCCACCGATGACGTGCGCGATATTCAACGGCAACCAGTTCCAGCGGCAGTTCACCAATTGGGGCCAGTTCAGGAAACTCGCGCAGGTACTCTTCGATCCGCGGCCGACGAGAGAGGCCACCGCCGGGCTTCGGAGCGAGTGTACTATCGAGCGACCCGGCCACACTATCGAGCGAATTAGCCAGCTTCCAGCGATATTCCAGGTCGACAGGGACTAAGGCCAGGAGCGCCTCGCGACGTTTAGCCACCTCCCGCGGCAGAAAGTCGGCCAGCGCTGGAGGGCAGCCACCGCGCCAGGCCTGTTCGAAGTCAGCGACGAGGGCCTCGATGTTCGCGCCGTGGGTGCTGAAGAATTGCGGCGATGGGTCGGTATTGGACATGCAATGTCACAGGGCCGGAACAAACGCCCACTCGTCGAACGAGTCATGCATCACGACCACCGCTTCCAGAAAACGTCGAAACTGTAGTCGTCGCCCTGCATTATGCCCCGCAGGTAGCAAGGGTGCAAGAATTTGGCATACGAGCGCCTCTGTGCGGCTTTTACCTGGGAGTGAGTTTCAGAGCCGAGACTCGGCTCGGGCTACGCTTTCCGCTTGCTGCCGGCACCGACGGGTCTGCCGGAAGCGGCTGGGCTCATGGCGGAGAGCGCCGACCTGGCCAGCGTTCCCTGCTGGGCACAGGAGCGGGCTCGCACGGTCCGGGCGCTGGGTTCGCCGTGCCAGCGGAGGAACTGCCCCAAAACGTCGTGTCCCAAGCGCAGCAAACTCTGCGACAAACCGCGCTCGACCTCATGAATCGGCTGGCCTTCTCGGACGAACGCCCGGACGAATTCCTACAACTTCGCCAACTCTTCCCCCAGTTTTTTCGACCTTGAGAACGCCGGCAGTGTGTGTCATGCTCAAGATGGGTGCTGACGACATGCCATTTGGCGATCAAGGTGCGTGCTGTGTCAACCAACTCGCGGTGATTCCATGATCAGCATCTTTGAGTCCATCACCAAGCGCCTGGCGGAAGTTTGGCGCTCAGAGGAGCCATCGGGACGCGGACACAAGTATCGCTGCCAGTGCGGACGGCCAGTTTTCTTCCGTAACAGCCTCTGCCTCGGATGTAAATCCGTATTGGGCTATGAGCCGGAAATGGCGCTGGTGTGCGCGCTGCAACCAGGTCCAAACCCGGACGCTTGGAGACTGCACGGAACGGAAAAAAACGCACCTTTGTGGCGGCGCTGCGAGAACTTCGATTCCCCGGCGGGCTGCAACTGGCTGGTACCGGCGTCAGAGGAGGAAACCCTATGCCGCTCCTGCCGACTGAACCAAACGATTCCAAACCTGGACGATGCCGACAACCGTCGCTGGTGGCGTCAGATCGAAAATGCCAAGCGGCTGCTGGTGGCACAACTTTTGGGTTTGGGACTTCCCGTTAAGTCCAGGGTCAACGAGGATCGCGAACGGGGAATCATGTTTGACTTTCTACGTTCGCCGGAAAAGGGGCCGCGGGTGCTTACCGGCCATGCCCATGGCCTGATCACGCTCAATGTGGAAGAGGCTGACGACTCGATGCGCGAGAAGACTCGGAACGAATTGCGCGAACCCTACCGCACACTTCTAGGGCATTTCCGCCACGAAATCGGCCACTACTACTGGGACCGTCTAGTCGCAGGCACGCCTTGGCACCAGAAATTCCGTGAACTCTTCGGCGACGAGCGGCAAGACTACGCCGCGGCGCTCAAGCGAAATTACGAACAGGGTCCGCCGCCCGACTGGGCGGATCGACACATCAGCTCTTATGCCTCCGTGCATCCCTGGGAAGACTGGGCGGAATGTTGGGCCCATTACCTTCATGTCGTAGACAGTCTCGACACCGCGCTGGGCTTTGGTTTGCGCGGCGAGGACGTGGAAGCGGCAGTGGAACCGTTCTCGGTGAGCGATCTGTACGACCCGGATGTTTCGGATGCGAAGCGCGTCGTATTGCTGGTGAACTCTTGGGTGCAATTAACCATGGTGCTCAATGAACTGGCGCGAAGCATGGGCCAACACGACTTCTACCCCTTCGTCATGTCGCGCCGAGTGTTGCGTAAACTGCATTTCATTCAATTGATCGTGAAAGAGTCGCGCGGCGGGTATTCCATCGTCTAGTCGTCAAGGGCGCACTCAGCCTGCACCCGGACGAGACTCGGCTCAGGCTACGCTTGCCGCTCGCTCCGTGGGTCGACGAACTTGGCAAAGAGCACTTCGGGCTGAAGGAATGCCGATCGAGGCGCTGAAGATTCGGCCTTGTCTGTGTTCTTCCTGACGGGCACGTCGGCGGGAAGCCGCCGATCAAGGCCTGATCATGCCGCCAGCATCCCGCGCCGACGCGCGGCGGGCAAGGGCCGGGCTACTGCTGGAGCAGCGAGGCCGTTGACGGGTTTGCCGCACTCGGTGAGCTTTGCCTTCTGGCCGGCGCTGCACTCGGCCCACGCGCGGGGATCGTGGCGCTACTCACGGAAGGAGGATC
>Ga0265338_10009210_pt1 | contig 11820 bp, 20 predicted proteins | sample 42126metaG_FD_193579 | JGI IMG/M metagenome (GOLD analysis project Ga0265338, IMG submission 193579) | Rhizosphere microbial communities from Carex aquatilis grown in University of Washington, Seatle, WA, United States - 4-21-26 metaG | ecosystem: Host-associated > Plants > Roots > Rhizosphere... | reverse complement strand
TTAAGGTCGGTATCGCTCAGCTCAGCGCCGGTACGCCTACGCGACTCAGCTTGAAGCATGACGCGGAAACGCGAGTTAACGTGCTCGGGCCTGATCTTCCAAGGGGTCAAGTCGCTACGCGAAGTATGCCGGGCATCCTCACCGATCTCCCGTAGCTTTTTGCTGACGGTTGACTTGTCAGGTTTCCAACCGGTTTCTTCCGCGTTACGTTCGGCTATTTCTTCCAACTTGAGACCCGCACGAGCGTAAGCGCGGAGCTTCGCTGTGCTCATCCAATATCGCTGAGGCGGCATAACCGCCCATGATACAGCAAGATTTCACTACCCGCAAACAGCAATTAAGTTAACAGGAGGTTACAGATGATTGGTGACAGAGAAATGGCCTACGGGCTAGGTAAAGAGGATGGGGGCCGGAGAGCCCGTCTAGGGCTTCCCAAGGAAACGGATCTCTCACTTTACAGTGATGATTACATTCTTGGCTACAATAAGGAGTGGGAAGCTGTGATGGACGATTACGACCAGGGGTACACCCTAGGTTATGAGGACGCACGAACGGGCAATCACCGTAACCCTACTGTCCTTAAGATGGTGCGTCCGTTCCGGGTTGGCTATGAAACGGGATTTGACGCTTATATTGGTGACGCGCTACGATTCCGCCATGATGAGTGTGAAGCGGCGGCATAGGCTGGTAGCCGCGCTAGCGGCTACCCCACTACTGGCTATTGTCCTAGTAGCGTGCGGAGGTACCGCGAGCGGCAACCCAGCGGCTTGTAAGTCAGCTATGAGTGGTCAGTACGCTAACGCGCTGGCCAACCCGTCAGCACCCGCCGCGACCAAGCCAGCGGCGTGCGATGGCTTGTCAGACGCCCAGCTCAGCCAGCTAGCCAGCCAGATTCTTAGCGGGAGTTGACACAGCTACAAGTTGCGTGTAGATTCAAGACATGGAGACCACGAGTTGCCCCGCTTGCGGCGGATACGGATACCGGTACAACAGCTTCAACCAGCCGCGACGTTGCGGGACCTGCAAGGGTCGTAAGGTGGTTGCTCAGGCGGTAGCCGACAAGATTAACGCCCTAGCCACCCTCCACAACGCCGTGGTGACTTGCCCAGACAAGCCGCTAGGTTGGGACGCCACCAACGGTCTCAGCCTGCTACGCGACCGTGAGCCGCAACGTGAGGCTTCGCTAGTCGCGTCGGTGCTAGCCGGTCGGGTTACTGATGTGGTCCGTTGCCTAGCCAGCTACTACCGCGAGGTTTACCCGGCTTAACAAAGAATCGCCCGGCAGGCCCGAGAGGGTCTGACCGGGCCTTTTTTATTGCCCAAAACTAGATCTTAGCTGAGTAGTAAACCAGCATCACGAGCACGAACAAGGCTAGCAAAGCACCCGCCGCAAGCCTGGTCAGAGTACCCGCGCGGTCAGCTCGGGTTAGCAAGAATTTAACCTCAAGCCAGCGCATAAACATAAGCTCTCATCTCGGCTCTGCTTGCCCAGGTAAATACCCCAGCCAGCTACCGGGAGCTTTTCAGCGAAAACGCCATAATGGCTTGTCAAGCCCATTTTAACGAGATGGTTAGCCCAATCCCGGCATATCTCGCGATAGTCCTTAGGGCTAGCTGTTGTCAGCAAGATATCGGTTTCGTCAGCCATGTTTAGCTTTCCGGGTACAGCTCATCTAGTGCGTTAAGCAGCCATTCGAGATGCAGCCTTATGATAAGCGGTCGGCCGGGCACATATGCGCCGTAGTAATGATTCACTGTCATATAAAAGCTTACCTCAGGATGGGCACGCGCGAAGCGCTCTTGCCTGACTACCTGGTCTTCTACTGTATCGGATGAGTAGACCAACCGAAGCGCTGGTTTGTCTGCCATGCAACTAAGTTACCTCGCGTCCCTGCCGAGCTGCAAACGGGCGTGTATGCTCTGGGACCTGACCGCTCGGTACGGCTCAGAAACCGTCAGCCCGTGTGGCAGGTGGCCTCTGGCCTTGCACACGTACCGAGCGGTCTTTGCATGGGATCGTACCGGCGCACAGCTCGCAGGCTCTTAGCGTGGCTCTCAGCGCTTCGGTTTCCACTTAGAAGTCAGGCAAAAGTCAGGTAGGCATGGTCGGTGAGCGTCGGTCTACGCCGGTTTCTGCAATCGGACACTAGCGGACATCGACCAGCTCAGCCCACGTTAGCGCCGGTCAGGCTGAAACCCGTAAAGGGAATGGTCAACTTCTAGCTTTGACGCTATGAACTGCTACAATGGTTAGCAACGCCTGAAAAGTCAGGTAGAAGTCAGGTCGGCTAAACATGTAGCTGAGGTGATCTTAGTGGCTGTACTCGTGCGAGGTAAGAACACCCGCAAGCCCTACACCGTCCGCTGGTGGCTCAACGGCAAGCAGCGAGAGAAGTCCTTTGTCACCCGCAAAGAGGCTACCGACTTCAAGACGCGGGTTGAGTATGAGTCGCGTACGCAAAGCTTTGTAGATCCCAAGCTCGGCTCTATCCGCTTCGGAGACTACGCGGAGAGCGTTGTCGGATCGATGGCCGTAGCGCCTAACACCCTCTACGGCTACCGTACGGGCCTCAAAGCGTGGACGCTCCCCTACGCGGGTGATCGCACACTAGCCCAGATCGCGGTAGATCGTGAAGGCGTTACCAACCTGGTTAACAACGTCATGCGTGACGCCACCGGGAAGCTCCTGAGTTACAGCCGACGAAACGCCGTACGTGGCGTGATTGTAGCTGTGCTAGATGAGGCTGTACGCGCTGGAAGGCTGCAAAATCATAGGCTTTCCGACATTGATATCGTTACCTCGGATGAGTTGACCACCCACGCTGATTTCGTCTTTCCAGCCTATGAGCAAATAAGGCTTTTGAGTGCTGCGCTGGCATCGTTCGGGCCTGTTGTCTGGCTCATGCGCGGTTGCGGTCTGCGGATCTCGGAAGCGCTGGCCGTACACCGTGAGGACTTCCTAGAGGATGGGGCGATACTCAGGGTCTCGGGTCAGTCGGCCGCTCGGGAGGATAGGAAGATACCCCTTAAACGCCGAAAGGCAGGCGAGTACCGTGATGTACCGGTACCTGCCTACCTCTGGGAAATCGTTAAGGACTTGCCTAACGGGCCTGTCTGTCCAGACCCTAGAACGGGTGGGTACATCCGTTACCTGACTGTGTATAAACGCTTTATATCCGCTCGTGCCATGCTCGGGATACCTGAGGGTTTCACACCTCACAGCTTGCGTCATGCGTTCGCGTCAGCCCTACTCGCTAACGGTGTACCCATTACGGAAGTAGCCGCTTGGCTCGGGCATCGGAACATAGCCGTCACGTATCAGACGTATGCTCACTTGATTCCGAGTGCTGCGAGCCGGGGTCGGTCAGTGCTAGACGCTGAGTACAGTCAATGGAGCGCCCAGCAAGATAGATCATCTGAGCATTAAGTATTGCGGTTGTATCGACCAGCTTAAAGATACCTTGTTCGTCGTAAGTGATCTTCCAGTCAGTCACCGTGCCTTGCGGCATCTGCCAGATTCCGTCTTCCGCTAGCTCTCTCATTCGCTCACCCGCTTGACTACGAACATATTAGGCCGGTCATACCGCGCTTCGTCGGCCTCTTCATAAGTGCCGTACGGTCCAGACACTAGCGCTTCGTTGTCCAGGTCAAATGCCATTGCGTAATACTCTTCAACCATGTTTCACCCCTTCACACGGCCAATCGGGTACCTCTTCACGACTACGAAAGTGGCTGTGTTTCGGCACGCACAGCCCGCAAACTTCTATCTCATCGTACACGTCTTCACCTTCCGATACCCAGCCGATAACACGCCGGATCGGATAATGATCATCCATTTAGCCATCCTTTCAAGATCATTTAGCGCGCCCGCGCGCCCGGCTACGCAGCTATGTAAGCGTACGCAACCGGGCACATCCACGTTATCATGCGCTCAGCACTTTGCACATATGTTGAGTGCGTGACACGTCAAGCGGGGGTTTGGGGGAGATATAAAGGTCGCGATAGGTGTAAGGCTAATTTACGCCTATGTTTACGCCATGATTTACACCCTATTTACGGTTGTTCTTACGGCCTATTTACGCATCCCTTGACGATTGAGGATGTTCGCTAATCTCCCAAGCGATACCATCATCGCTGTCAATCCGTCTGACCAGACCTGAGCGCTCAAACTCTCGCATAACTGGGTAACTCCATTCCCGAGTGCGCCCAGTCCTAAGACGAACATCTAGAAGATCACGATTGCGGACAGTCTCTCCGGGCCTGGCTTCCAGCCAATCGCGAAGCACAGCCCTAGCCGCCTCAGGCGGAAGAGGCTCGACCTTACCAGTTGTCAATTCCATATCAGTAGTAAGGTCTGCTAGCTCCTGGTCTAGCTCAGCGTCGGTAATATCTTCGGTATCCTCCATGCGCTCGCTTTCGTTATTGCCCAGATACAGGGATGTATCCGGGGACTTACGGGTAGGTGTACTAACAGGTGGCTCGGCAACTTGCACCCTGCCGAGTACAGCCTTCATAACCTCATCCTCTTCACGCTCACTCGCAGGGTACTTAAGCGCGTGTGCATGTATCAGCTTTGAATCAGGACCCCAATACCAGGTACGCCCCGGCATAGGTACCTTCTTAATCGGGATACTAGGCGCATCCAAGAAACACTTACCAGGTGATCGGTTACCCCACCTTTCAGGCTCACAGCCCGCGTCATCCTGTAGCTTGCTCAGACCGAAGCTCGCTTCGTGTGAGTCGGCTACGCCGAAGCACCACTTAGCGGCCTGGCCACGAGCCAGCGTAGGAACCTGAGTAAAGTCCGCCCGTTGGAGAGACCAGACAAAGGTAATGCCCGCCGACCTGGCAGCCTTAACGGACTTAAGCCAGATGTCTACACCCGACAGCTCGCCGCGCTCGTGATTCTCAAGCGCTTCCATGATATCGGGCACCTCTTCAAGCCAGACAACCAGGTACTTAAGCCCGCAACCTTTCTGCCACTTAGGCATTCCTTTCTTAGCCAGGTAATCGGTTCGCGGTTTGATCAGGTCGTTAGCGTCTTGCAAGAGCCGCATAGCCTCATCGGGTGTAGTGGCCAGACGATGCAGAGCGGGCCGTAGAGGTCCTAGCGTCTGATCTCCCTTGGTGATATCCACGCCCCAGACAATCGCGTCATGGCGCGTCACGATCTCAGCTAGGGCATTCCAGCCAGCGCCGAGCGACTTAGCCGAGCCGATCATACCCATAATCTGTATCTGTAGCCCGAGTATGTCAAACTCGATTTCTGTACCATCCTGATACATGCCAACGGATATCGTATCAGCGATAGAGCCACCTATCCAAGACGGCCCCGGCCACGGGCTAGGGTTCTTAATCGCTCGCGGGTCTGACAGAACTACGTCAGCGATACGCGCGTTGTCTTCGTTAGGCGTTACTGAGAATGTACCCGGTGGCGTCTCACCCGCGCTCTCGATGCTATCGACTTTCTTTAGCAGATCGTCTACCGTCTGTCCTGGTTTGAGAATGATCTTAGCCTCACGGCTCACGCCTATCGGCGTGCTACGTTGCTTCCCGACTTTTGGGGCGTCGGTGATCACCTCAACCTGCTTGGTCTCAGCGGGCTTAGAACCGCGCGAGAATGGAAGCGTCATCCTCTTGCGCGTTTCACCGGGCAACGGCTTAACGTGCATCTTGGCACCCTCGACCCCTGCCGACTCAAACAGCTTGTTAATGTTCGCGCCCTGGCTTTCGTCGTGATGCCTCACAACGTTACGCATCGACCAGGAACAGCAGATAGCGAATACGCCGAAGATCATAAGGAACACGGTAAACCGTGTCCATCCCATAGCATCGACTAGTGAGAACAACGCGCCATAGGCCAGGATGGTTAGTACCATGTGCTCTGACGCCAAACCCTTACGGTCGTGCGTCAGGTACCAGCCGAGCCACGCGAACGCTACAGCCATCGTAGCTATGAAAGCCAGGACCCACATGTTATCGGGCCAGAACTGGTGAAGTACGAAAGCCATAACCAGCGCGATAGGCCAGACGACAAACGGGGTTACAACGCCGACTTTCTTAGCTAGCTCCGACATAGCAGCGTAGCCGATTGTCGGCCCTTCAATGTGTAGCGCTTCGCGCTTTATCCCACTAGCCAACTATCTCACCTCCCATCTTTTATCCCTTCCAGTCCAGACCGGTCTTAGTAGTCTTCTGAGGCTCAAGCAACGGCGCGTACTCGGTTTTGAAAGCTCGCGCCAACTGGACACCGCACACGGCCATACCGCGTTGATGGTCGGCCGCCTTGCGGATCATGTTCGCTACTTTCTTAGCCTTTCGCTTAGCTTGGGCACGTTCAAAGACGTTACCACCCGACACTGACAAAACCGCTTGCAGCTCATCGGCCGCTGTGTGCAATTCCATCTGCTCAGCGCGGCCAACCTTCCGCATAGTGTCGCCGTACTTGATGACATCGGATGCGCGTTCAAACTCGATTGCCGCAAGCGGGCTCTTATACGCTGGCTGACGATCTGCCATTTTCCCTAGCCTCATTCCTTAGTTGCAATGCTTCGTGCATGTTTACATTCTGCTCACGCATGATGGTCTGTACTTCGTAGGCGATAGGCTGACCGCATCCCAGCTCGGTACGGATAGCCTTGATACCGGGTACCACTACGGGCACTGAGCCGCCGCTTGAAAAGACGGGAGTAACGTGAGGTACTGCACCGCCCGTCGCATAAACCGGCGTGCGGCTCGGCTGAGGTAGCGGGCCGGGTGAAGCGGTCTTAACAGGTGGCCCGGTTTGCTCAGATTCCTTACTAAATACAGGGGTTTTCTGAGGCTTCGGGCCTGTCTGGTCAGTCTGTACCGGGCTAGTCCTGACACGCTGTTTCCGCTTAGCTTTAGCAAGCTGCATCACGGTCTCGACCGTCAGCACGAAACAGACAGCGGGCCACATCGACACAAACCCCGCTAGCCAGCCCTCAGGCAGACCGTAAGCCAGGTTGCCCGCCACGGTGGCCAGGATGCCCGCCCAGAGCGCTACGCGGGCTAGCGGGAGCGCTGAGAGCTTCGCGCGGCTAGCTGCCAGGAGTACGAGCGAAGCGGCAACCATCATGCCGTCAACACACAGCGGCAAGAGAGCTTGATGATGGCTCAGTTCGTACAAGTGGGTATAGCTGATGATCGCGGCAAAGGTGGCTACCGCTGTAACGGTCAGGCCAGTAGCCCACTTAATGAGCTGGTCAATACCCATACTTCTTAAACCGCCTTCGGTAATAGAAGAAATCAAAGAGACGGGCAAGCCCTGACCCGATTAGCAGGCCAACAATGAGCCATGCAAGGTTCATTACATTCCAATCAATAGCAGTACGGAAAAGCCGATAGTGGCTATCACAGCAAGCGGCCGGATCAACCACCATTCGCTAGTGTGATGCCCCTTCTTTTTCTCAAGTCCAGTTGTCACAAGGTGGAGACCGAATTTCGTTTCGCTGATAGGCCAGAGCAACGGGCAACCCTCGCGGGTAAGCATGTCGGCTACTACATGGCTAGACCAGCCAATGACTACAGCAAAACCGATCCAAGGGATGAGGTGTAGTGAGCTAATACAGCCAGCTAGTGTCAGCATTACCAAGCCCAGACCTAGCAGACTATGCGTGATCTTCCTATGCCCGCCAAAGAGCTTACGGATACCGAACGAGATAGCTTCGGTTACCGGTCCTAGGCTCTTGGACGCCATAGAATTCTTAGTGTCAATGTCTGGCACGAGAGCGGAGACGGTAGCGATAGCCCAGCCGCCCGCTACCATGCCAAGGCTAAGCGGCGCGTTGCCAGCGACGTTAGCCGCCGACAACGCACCAAGCCAAGACGCACCGCCGATAATCCAGTGCGTATGTCCCATCATTACGTATCGTCACCCAGACTACGCCACGGATAGCTAAACGACAGCTCCGCATCAGTGAGGTGTTGCCAGACTCGCTTAGCGATTGGTGATTCATCCATGCGGATAGTCACGACCAAGCCGGTATCGGTTATCTGGGAGTCGGTGATCGTACCAACCACGTACCCGCCAACCTTGACCGGAGGTTTATGCTTAGCCATTACTCAGCTCCTACTTAGGTGGGTACACGAAAGACACATCGGTTTGGCTGAGCCGTCCCTGTACCTGCTTAGCGAACGGTGAATCGTTAAACTCAATCTGGACGCACAAGCCGTCTTCGTATTCCCGTACGTCGGTTACCGTGCCGATCACGGTGTCTCCGACCTTGGCCGGGATACCTACCGCACCCGCGATGGTCTCGTTTTCCACTTCAACTCCTGTCTTGGTTGGGTACAGCTACAAGTTTCACAGTACACGCTCACATCTGACGATGCAAGCTACAGGACTTCACAACTATCGTTACTGCAATACCTCTCACCCTCAGGCTCTAGCGAAGTACCGTACAGAGCGTCCCAGTCAATCGGCCGCACAGCGTCGTACATCGCTTCCCAGTCGGCTTGACTAACCCGGATGTAGGGATCTTGCGCGTAGACCTCTTCGTCAGGGTCGGGCAGGAAGCTAAGCGCCTTGAGCTGACCTGTAAACGCTCGGATGACTGGCCCGATCTGCTCACCCTCACGCTCAGGGTTGAATGTAGCCGTCACCGAGACGCTGTTGTCAGACCAGTACCGTTGACAGTGAGCGGCTAGCGCTACCTTTTCCCATACGCTCACGTCGCGCTCAGCTCGCATGTCCGGCCCTACTACGGGCAAGTAGATAACTACTCCATGCTGAGGGTTCATCTTGTTAGGCTCAACCCTGTAGCCCGCTGAGCGCATCACCGCAACAATCGGGTTGGTGACATTCTCACGAACCGTACGGACGTAGTAGCCAGATTCCTTAGGCCAGTGACAGCCAGGAGTCACGCCAAACAGGAGACTGACGGTACCGCTCGGCTTGACCGTGGTAACCCGGATTGACTCGCGGACTCCCAGCCATTCAGAGTAAACCTCATCCCAATCACGGATGACTTGGTAACCCTCGTTCTGCCAGCGCTTAAGCTCTTGCCACCCGCGCTGTTCCGCAAACTGAGCAATACCCGTCATTGACGTACCGATGCGCCGGTTACGAATCATCACCTCATTAGTCTCAGGCCATTGGGTAGCGAGCAAGGTAACCGACTTGCCGTAGAGGTAAGCAAACTTCAAGGTACGGCTGTAATCTTCTAGGGTCTCGTGCTTAGTCGGGTACGTCTCAACCAGTGTGCAAAGCTCGTGATTCTCTAGTGGCTGTTCGCCGCAAGGGTTGACGCCCATAGCCCTGTGATCCTTGGCGTTGTAATCACCGATCCGGCCGTGTGTCCTTACCACATCCATCCAATAAATACCAGGCTCGCCGTTAAGCGAGATGCCCGGTACAAGGTGGCTGAGATCGTCGCCTTGCTCGACAACTACCGAGTTGTTAGACGTGTATCCCCAGCCGTCCGCGCCCATGCGCTCAGGATTGACTTTCCAGTCCTTAAGCTGTAGAAACTCTTGGTCGTTAGGATCTCCTAGCGCAATCTCTGCCGAGCTACGGACATTGGCAGCCACTACACACTTGCCAATCATGTTCATAATGTCCACAATGTCAGAGCTTGTAAGCGTCTGGCCCTCGCGGTTATCGAGTAGACCGGTAAGCATCCGATGCAGTTTCTTAAGCGGCTCGGGACCGGCTGAGGTACCGCCAAAGCCGTTAATCGGTGATCCCTCGGGCCTGATCTTGGAATAGTCAAACTCTGGGATAATCTTGCCCGTGAAATAACCATTAAGCATTGTCTCAACAGACCTACACCAACCCTCGCGTGAGTCGGCTATTGCCCAGCTAATATGCCCACCCTTGGAGTTGTGCAGCGTGATAGTGCCAGCGCCCAGCGTGTCAAAGCCGACGCCGACGCCGAGCATTGACATGTTCATCAAAAGCGCGAAAGGCTTAGCCAGCTCGGTAGCGATAAACTTAGTAGACAAGAAACCGCAGTTTTGCAACGCACTGGAATCTTGCCGCTGGTTTACAAACGGTGTGCCCATCATCCAGAAACCACGGCCGGGAGGGGACCACTTACCGCGAAACGCGCGCTCATAAGCCTCTTCGGCTGACCTGTGTGCCCGGTCCTCATCCCAAGGCAGACGGTTAGCTAGCGCGTGATCTTTCTGAATCGAGTACATGCCCTCAATGACACGCCGCAAGCCCTCATAGAACCGCTCTTTGGTCCCGTCAGCCTTGACACGCGAATACTTGGTAAACCAGGCCCACTCCCCCAGTGTGTTAAACCCGCCCATGTCAAATCCCCAAGCGGGAACCTGGATAATGTAATCATTAACGAATTGGTCTCGCAGACGGAAGCTCAGGTAGGAAAACTCATCGTCGCGCTCGCGGGAGTCGTTAGCGCGCTCTCGGGTAAGTGCCCAGTTCTTAGCCATTAGTTGTCTCACTCTCATCAATAGGCGGGCACCAAACCGGGCGCGCTGACGCGGGCAGTTCTGCTAGTGCCTTACTTGCTTGCTCGAATGCTTCCGTAAGCCCGCCAGGAAACGATACAGGCTCTACCTTGGTGCCATCCAGCTTAACCCAATTAGGCTGATTCTCTGGCGCTCGGCTACGTTCTTCCGCTAGCTCAATAAACTCGCTCTCAAACAATCGCAACGCAGGTGAATCGATTGTGTCGCTAGTCTCCGCTATCAGGTCTAGCACCTCTTGAGCGGTAAACTTGACCTTAGTAAAACTAACCGTCATAGTCGATTCTCTTTCCCTCTCGCCGCTCACGGCGGTTTACCTGACGCTTTATCTTGGCTCGTACACCCGCGCGCTGTAGGTAACAGTAATACTTACGGCCCCAGCGCGAGAATGCGTCTTGTTCTGCCTCACCCTTACGCTGACGCCTCATGTAACCTTCCGGTATTCATAAGTTGTAACCGGCACCCGCTCAACTTCGTAGAATTCAATCTCTTCACCGTCGTACTCAAACGGCACTTCGTCTTGGTTCTCAGTCAAGCCACGCTGATAACAAGCCATCCAATACTTACCAGTAGTATCCTTGATAACCAGCTCGTAAATGCCAGACCAGCGGTTGCTATCGACTTGCTCGTTACGTTCAATCTGATAAAAGCCGTCTGCATTGCTGTAAGCGTAGTCTTGTGCTTGCGCCCTAGGTAGTTTCATGCCGCCCTACTCTCTAGCCAATTCGATATGTCGCGCTCGCGAAACTTAAGCGCCTTGCCTATTCTCAAACCGGGTAGCTTCCACTCGCGCCAGCGCCGGTAGAGTGTATCAACGCTGATGTCTAGCAGCCCTGCCGTAGCATCGGCTGACAAGAGCTGATTACTTCCACCTTTCACCTAGCATCCAATCCACTTGCGCCAAGACTTAGCTTTAGTACCGTCATCGTTAAAGAGCCTTCGGCCACAGCCACGGCATACGATCGCTTCCCATAGAATGTCTATTGGCGGAATCATGCTGGACTCCCTAGTGATCCGGGCTCGGTATGGTCTACCAGGTCTATAAGCGAGCCTTGGTAGATGATTGTCTTGTCTTGCCCGTGGTTATCTAGCTCGTGCTGAGACCAGGTGACATCGCAGTAAATGCATTGCAAGATGCCCTCGGCCCGGCCCCATACGGGTGAGCCTTTCTGCCCGCAGAGCCAGCAACGCTCGGGGTCAGGCGGCAATTGGTTGCTCATCGTCGGCCGCCTTCACTTCCGCGTTATCGGAGACAACGCTTTCGTCAGCCTTCTTGGCTGACTCTTTAGCTATCCTCCGCGCCCGTACCTTTACGATCATCTCGGGCCTGAAAGCAGTAAAGGCACCGAACGGCTTAAGCGCCAG
>Ga0265338_10009209_pt1 | contig 11821 bp, 10 predicted proteins | sample 42126metaG_FD_193579 | JGI IMG/M metagenome (GOLD analysis project Ga0265338, IMG submission 193579) | Rhizosphere microbial communities from Carex aquatilis grown in University of Washington, Seatle, WA, United States - 4-21-26 metaG | ecosystem: Host-associated > Plants > Roots > Rhizosphere... | reverse complement strand
GGGTGATTTCGGACCGCAAGTTGGCTTGGAGGAAAAAGGCGGGAAAAAATTGAAAGGGCCGTGACATTGGTTATGCCCTAGCTGCTCGCTCCTGCGAGGGAGCTTACAGCGTGGGAGCATGCACCGTCACAGCCCCTTGATGCGATCACTGCTTTCGCAGTTCCAAACCCCAACTGCCCCTCGCAGAGCCGTCGGTTTTTTCAGGTCCGGTCACCCCGCGGGTTACCCCGCTTGGCTGATCACTCAGTCTACTTCGGACTGGCTCGTTTTATTGTGCCAACCCTTTCGACCGTCGACGCAAACCACCTTAACAGAGAAATAGAAAACGTCAACGCAAACTATTGGTGCAATAGCTTGCGGCAAAGCTGTGCATAACCAAAAATGCAAATGGTTGCAATCGCAAAACTTATTCACAGGCGATTTTGATTACTCCCGCTTTTGCACAGAGACTTGCACAGCGCTGTGCATTCCGCAAAACGATGAAAGGGAACCAAATAATCGTCTTGACGACAGATCGAGATGAGCGCATCTTGCAGAGAGGGCCGCGAAGAATCGATTTGATGTCAGAACTTGTCGCCTATGTGGACGGTGGTTGCCTGGGGAATCCGGGACCCTCGGGCATTGGCGTCGTGATTGATGGGTGCGCGAGCGGGACAGTGCGGATCGCGAAGTGGATTGGCCGCCAGGACAATAACGTCGCGGAATACGCCGCGCTGATGGAAGCTTTGCAGTACGCTGTATCTCTCAAGGCACGAACTCTCCACGTTTACTCCGATTCGCAAGTCGTCGTACGGCAAATGACGGGAGAGTATGTCTGCCGTAGTCCGCGTCTTTATTCTCTTCACTGGACCTGCCGCAAGCTGGCGCGCTCGCTGAAATTTTCCATCTCGCACGTGCCGCGCGAAGACAACGCAGAGGCGAACCGGTTGGCGCAGTCGGCATTGCGGCAGCGGTCGGTGTAGAGAGGTTGCTCGCAACATCCCCAGGGAACTTTTGGTCATGCACCTTCGCGTGGCTGGTTTCTTGACACTGTTACCGGCTGCGAGCGAGACTCCAGATATTGCATCCTTAATAGTTAGTGCGGGGTTGTAACGGACGCAGCGCGCGCTCCGTTTGAGCCCGACAGTCGAAGCGAATCTGGAGCAGGCAGTGCCGCAGGGGAGCACAACCCGGACTCCGCAGGCCAGCATATCGGCGGCTCTTGCCGCGGCGAGTGCGGGCACGCATCCTACCTTGAGTTCGCCTCTACGTTTTCCTGGAGATGATGGCGGCCGGTCCCTGGCCGAGATGGCACAGAGCGACCTTGATGCAGCCCTCCAATTGCTGGCTGATCGCGCGCAATACATTACTGGGGCCCATGGAGCGGCGATCGCCCTCCGCCGCAAGGGAAAGAATGACATGCTGTGCCGCGCCAGCACGGGATCGAATGTCCCGGAGCTGGGCGCGCTGCTCTCCACTGAATTCGGGCTCTCCGGCGAAAGTGTGCGGACCCGGCAGCCTCTGCGATGCGATGACACCGAGCGCGATCCGCGGGTGAATCGCGAAGGTTGCCGCGAACTGGGAATTGCGTCGGTCGTGGTGATGCCCGTCGTAAACGACGACGAAGTGCTGGGCGTCTTCGAATTGTTTTCGGGCAAGGTAAATGCGTTTGGCGAGCGCGATCTCTCCGCACTGGTGCGACTGAGCCAGATGGTCGAGACCGCGGTCCGGTTGGCGCGTGCGGCCGAAAGCGTTCAAGGGAAGTTGATCGCCGCGGATGTGCCGGTTGAGGATGTTTCGGCCTTGGTCGCGCAGGACGACGAGATCCTGGACGACGACATTTTGGACGACGACATTCTGGGTGACGAAGTTCTGGAAGCCAAGGACGTCGCCCGGGAACCGATTGTTGAAGTCGAGGCCGAAGTCGCGCCGGAGGTGCCGCTCGCGATCGTGGAGGAGGCTGCGGCGACGCCGGCAGTGGTTCCGATTCGCGAGGCGCCAGGACCTGTTCCTGCTGCGCAGACCGAGATGCGGACTGAAGTGCAGCCAGATGTGCAGCCAGTTGTACCGGCCATCGTGAAGCCCGATGTGCAGGCGGCTGAGCAGACTTCGCTTTCGAAAAAGCCGCTGTTCTGGTCGGCTGCGATGAATCCGGTGGCCGACGCTGAGAAGGCTGCTGAGCCGGACCAGAGCAACGTTCCACCGTCGTTAAGGAATTTGAGAACCTGCGAAGCTTGTGGCTTTCCGGTTTCGCCGGGACGCGCGCTCTGCGTGGAGTGTGAAGAGAAGAAGTGGCGCGGGCAACTGAGGCCACGGCGGGCCGCTGCGTCTCAGCCGGTGACAACTCCGGTTGCGCCGCCATCGAGTCCAAAAGCAACGGCTTCCCAGAGCATGCCCGTGGCGCGTGCATTCGCGGCTGCGGCTCAGTCTGCGTCGGTTCCCGTCACCGCTCCGCCAGTTGTTCCGGCCGTGGACTCACTCTCATCCAGGCTGGCAGCTGCCAGACAGAATCCGCGGGTGAATGAGTCCGCGGACGTGGTGAGTTCTCCGGTACGCGAAGTCTCGCCTGCCCCTGTGGCGCCGACTTCGAAGGTGGCGGCCCCTGATTTTGTGTTGAGCGCGGGGCTGGCGCCGTCGCAATCGTGGATTGCGGCTAACAAGTACGTGCTGGGGACGCTGTTGTTGGTTGCAGCAGCCGTTGCCGCCATCGTTTTCCTTCGCTAGAACAGCCCTTCCCGGGGCCAAGTGGGGCACTTTCCCGGCGCCGAATCTCTTGACAAGATTGTCAACTCTGCTAGAGTTCGAAGCATAGGTTTGCACTCTACGACACAACGCGCAGGTGCCCTGTCTATGAAGAACGTCTACGAAGTGCTGCGGCAAAAAGAGATGGAGTTGACCCGCCTGGAGAAGGAAGTGGAGGCGCTGCGACTGGTGGCTCCCCTGCTTTCCGAGGAAAAAGAAGCATTGTCGGACATGGGGAAGCCCGCCCTGGCCACCGCAGTTAACGGACCGCAGCCGACGGCGCGGATCCCAATACCGACGTCGCCATCGATTCCCGCGCCGCAGCCCGTACGCGCTGCCGGATGGGAAGATACCGCCAAGCGCTGGCCATAGCGGCGTCCAGCCCGGTAACTGTTCTCAGGAGAACGTTTATCTACGGCCCGGGATACCTCCCGGGCCGTGGTGTTTTCGGGGTGAATGCTGACCCTGAGCAGTCGTCCGTCCCCCTGGCAGAAAACAGCCCGACTGTGCAAGAACCTTCATCTTGACAGGCAGTCGAGAGACAGGCAGCCTTCCGCAAGTTGAGACGGGAGGGGGCGAAATGAGAAACATTTTTCGGCTGAGTCTGTGGGGATTCGTGTGTCTGGCAACGTGGAGCAGCATGGCGCAGCAGAGCGCTCCGGGTGCGGCCACGCCGGGCGCGGTGCCGAACAGCGGATGACGGAGCATCGGGCAAAGGCGGCTGCGTCTTTGGCCAAGGTGGCGGCCAGATCAGGGAAGAGCACTCCGTAGGGATATCGTGAGAATCGGGCGCTTAGGCAGAGTAGAATGAACGCCGATTTTGCATGGCCACGTGTCCGGGCTTTTTTCGATTGAAGGTCACAATCCAGGCAGCGTGTGGGAGGGGCTATGGCAGGTTTCTGCGTTAGTTGTGGTGCGCCGTTGAGTGGTGTTTTTTGTAACAGGTGCGGTGCGCGGGCGCAGGCGCCGAGCGTGTCGCCGCAACCCGCTGTGCCGCCGGTGACCCAAACTCCTGTAGTAGCCACGCCGCCTGCCGCGCCGATCGCGGCTCAGGCGGCAGCGCCCGCCGCTGCGGCTGCGAAAGGATCGGGACTGGGCAAGGTTCTGGCGATCGTGGGCGGAGTCTTGTTGCTGTTGTTTGTCCTTGGGGCAGGCGCAGCCATTTATGGCGTGTACTGGGTGAAGCACAAAGTTTCAACCTATACCTCGGCGGTGACCGGCGAATCGCATGAGACCGTGAAGGTGGTCACAAACGGTAACAGCTGCCGGTTGTTGTCGACGGCCGACCTGCAACAGGTGCTGGGCGTCCCGATTGAAAAGAGTGCGGAAATCATGGAAGGCGATGCTCCGGGCTGCGCATACTACACGAATCCCGCCGCATTCGCGCAACTGCAAAAAATGTCGCTGGAGTTGGCGCGCAAACAGACGGACGAAGTGAACAACAAGCCTGGTCCCAAGCCTGATAGTCTTCCGGCGCTATTGAAGAACGCGAATCAGCTGGAAGGCGTCGTAAAAACGCTGGGTCTGACGCAGCCGCCGCAAGACGGGAAAGTGTTTTCATTTACAGTGGAGCGGGATGCAGGCGCGGACAGCTGGTCAGCGATGCGCCTGACCGAGTCGGCCGTGCCCGGTTTCGAAGAAGTGCCCGGAGTTGGCGATCATGCAGCGATCGGATCGTTCGGCCACGCGTTTTATCTGCTGAAGGGAAACGCGATGATTCATCTGGACACGATGTGGGTGCCGGACGCGCGGAATCGCGGATCGGCACTCGGCGTGAAGATCATTGGCAATCTGTAGGAAGAATCTGTGAATTTTCTGGACAAGGTTTTCTCGAGCAAGCCCTCGCAGCGCGAATTCGCCGAGATCGTCATCACAGCGTTTGAGAAGTCGGGATCGCCCGGCCTGGCATATTGCGAATCTGACTTTACTCTCAGGTTTCCCGGCAGGAACGCGACGATCTTTCTCCATAATTCCTACACCAGCTATTGCGAGGTTCCACGAAGCGGGCGTCAGGAAGTCATTTCGAAACTGGTCGCAGGCTTCGCATCAGTTCCGGAGATTCCCTCCGATTTTGCGTCTGCACGCAAGAACCTGATGCCGGTAATCCGGGACGAATCCTATGAAGGAATGATGCACCTGATGGGGGAAGGCGAGGCAGACGATCCCGGCCTGACCCGCCAATACAAGCCGTTTGCCAGGCGACTGCTCGCGGGGCTGGCCTACGACACCGAGCACAGCATCACGTCGGTGAATTTCAAAACGCTGCAAGCGTGGGGAGTGGACCTGGACCAGGCATTCGCCGTGGCAAAAGAAAATTTGTGGGACCGGACGCGTCCTGACGGCTTTGAGGGCGCGAACGGTGTCTACTGGTCACGATGGGCAGATTCATATGACAGTTCGCGAATGCTGCTCACGGAGTTGATTTACCGGCTGTCGGTGGATGGCGACCCGGTGGCGTTTGTGCCCAATCGCGATGCGCTGCTGGTGACCGGAACGCACAATATCGCTGGACTGCGAGTGATTCTGAATGCGGGCGCAGAGAGCCACTTCAAGCAGGGACATCCGCTCTCCCCGGATTTATTTGTGCTGGACGATGGAGTGTGGAAACACCACATTCCCGCAGATGCTGAGCTGCGCGAGATATGGGCGGGAATGCGGCGGCAGCGGGACGGCATCGACTACAACCACCAGAAAGAATTGCTGGACAAGTTGCACGAGAAGCAAGATGTGGACATCTACGTTGCCGGCTATCAGATCGCGCAACGCGAGGGCCAAAAGGCATTCAGCATTTGTGTGTGGTCGAGAGGCGTCGACAGCCTGATTCCGGTGACGGAGCAAATTGCCTTCATGCTCGACGCTGAGAAGAGCGACTTCTTCACGGTATCGTGGGACTCGACCGTCGCGGTCGTCGGCGATTTGATGGAAGAGGATCCACAACTGATTCCCAAACGAATGCGAGTGCGCGAATTTCCTGACGCGCAGCAGATCGCGCAACTGCGTAAATTGGCCAAGTAGTCTAAACTTCGACGATTTCGCGCAGCGCTGCGATCAAGCGGTCCACTTCTTCCATGGTGTTGTAGTGCACCAGGCCGATGCGGAGGAAGCCGCCAGATTTTTCGACGTCGAGATGCTCGGTCAGATTCAGTGCATAGTAGTTGCCGTCCCAGGTGAAGAAGCCGCGGTCGCCCAGCTTGGTGGCGAGTTCGAGCGGCGTGTGGCCGTCAATTCTCACAGCTAGCGTACCGCAGCGCTCGTGGAGGCGAACCGCATCGGTGATGCCGTAAATCTTAAGTCCGGGAATTTTGAGCAGGCCGGCGATCGCGCGCTCCAGCAGGGTGCGCTCGTGCTCATGGATGGCAGCATAGGCGGCCTCGATGGCCGCGCGTCTCGTAGCTACTTCGGGGTGGGCGCGGCGGCCAAGGTCGGCAAGATATTCCACGCACGCCGTGATCCCCGCGATCGATTCATGCTGCATCGTGCCCCACTCCCAGCAATTCGGAATCGCGTTCGTATTCGGGCGGACTTTGTAGGGACGCAGGCGCTTCAGGTGCTCGCGTTTGCCGAAGAGCACCCCCATGTGCGGGCCGAAGAACTTGTAGGTAGAGCACACCAGGAAATCGCAGTCGAGCGCGGCCACGTCGATCAGGCCGTGTGGGCTGTAGTGGACGGCATCGATGTAGGCAAGGGCCCCGGCTCTATGGGCCAGTTGAACGATTTCCTTCACCGGATTGATCGTGCCGACGGCGTTTGAGGCGTATCCGACCGCGACGAGTTTCGTTTTCTGGGTGATCTTCGAGGCGAGGTCAGACATGTCGAGCGTGCAGTCTTCGTCGTGGATCTCGGCCCAACGGACGGTCACTCCTCGGTCTTCCGCCATTTGCAGCCAGGGAGAGACGTTAGCATCGTGGTCGAGGCGGGTGACCAGGATTTCGTCTCCTGGGCCGAGTTCGCGGTCGTCTATTCCTCGACCAATGGCGCGGCTCATGGCGTACGTCAGCGACGTCATGTTCGGACCGAACACAACTTCGTCGGCGCCGCAGTGCAGGAAGTCGGCCATGGCGCTGCGCGCTTCTGCGATCATCGTGTCGGTACGGCGGCTGGTGGCGTAGGCTCCGCCGGTGTTGGCGTTGTCGTGGCGGAGGTAGTCGGCGATAGCGTCGATGACGCGCTGCGGAACTTGCGTCCCGCCGGGGCCGTCGAGGAAGGCGGCGGGGTGTCCGTTGACGGTCTGGGCGAGCGAGGGGAACTGGGAACGGACGTAGGGAACGTCGAGGGCGGGAGTGGCTTGTTCGGTGGTCGGCATAGGGTCTTCATATTTTTATCACGAGGCGGGGCCCATGGACGGCTTGCTGGCAGCACGATTATCTGACCGCGAACTGAATTTCGGCTCACATTCCTTCGCGATGGGCGTCACTAGTGCGGAGAGTGCAAATGAGAGAGCGAGACAGTTTCAGTGTGAACAGGACCGCTGTTATGCGCGCGAGTTTCGTATGGTTGATCCTGTCGGCCATAGCGTGCGCGGCGACGCCAGCGGCTCCGGGGAAGTTAGTCGATTTGGGAGGACACCGGCTGCACGTGAATTGCACCGGAAAGGGAAGCCCAACGGTTGTCGTGGAAAATGGTTTGGGAGATTTCTCCTTCGACTGGATTTTGGTGCAGGACAAGGTCGCTGGCTTCACACGCATCTGCACGTACGACCGGGCGGGATATGCCTGGAGCGATCCCGGTCCTAAGCCGCGAACGTTTGCCCAGATCAATCTCGAGCTGTGCGATGCTCTGGCAAAACTCGGGGAGCATGGGCCGTTTGTGCTGGTTGGGCACTCCTACGGAGGGCCGGTCATCCGGAACTTTGCGCTGACCTATCCGCACGATGTTGCAGGCATGGTTCTGGTCGACTCGGCGTTTGAAGGGATGCGTGTGGGGATCGGAGGCGGCAAGACGATTCGCTTGGGCGACGACGCGAAGGGGAGAAGCGTTCCGCTGCCGAGGGAGGAGATGAAGGACTCGGACAAACCGGCGGCACAGCCTGATTCGGCTCCGGCAACGCAGGAACCACTCGATGCGATGTACAACGTGCTTCCTGCGGCCGAGCAGAAGTTACAACTTTGGGCGCAGGCATTGCCCGGAATCCGGGATGCTGAGGGCAGCCAGATGGATTGGTCTGGCGAATACTTCGGCAAGTGGCTGGCAAAATCTCAGTCTGGGGTGTTGGGATCCATGCCACTCATTGTCTTGAGTCGGGCGGAAGGTGGATATGACAACGGTCAGGACGTTCCCGCGGCACAGTTGGAGAAGGAGCGGATGGAGGGACAAGCGAAGCTGGCGGAGCTCTCCACCAACAGCAAACAGATCATTCTGAACTGCGGGCATAACATGGAGTTGCAAGCACCTGAGGATGTTGCAGGGGCGATTCAGCGGGTGGTCGAGGTGGTGCGCAGACGCGGCAAGTTATGACGCAGAGGGCTCACTTTGGACCGCCCGTACAAAATCTGCAAGCAGGCCGTAGGCCGTGGCGTACAAGCCGGGATTTTCCTCGGTGATGGCGAGGGCAGGGAAGATATCCGTTTCGAAATGGATGTAGGAGGACGTGCCGGTAATCTTGCCCATCGGCGAGGTCGCCAGCACTCTTTCCGGCGCGACGCTCGCCTTTACGCCATCACCTTCTCGCTTGGCGCGGCAAACCAGCTTAAACGGCCAACCGTCGCGTCGGGCGTTGCGCGCCGCCTGTGTCGTCACGTCGCGGATGCCGTCGCGTTGAATGTCTTCGATCTTCACCGGAACGTCCATCAGCACAGTGATCAGCGCGGCGGTTTTCACGGCGGCGTCCCAGCCGTCGATGTCGTGGGTGGCGTCGGTTTCGGCGATGCCCAGTTCTTGCGCTTTCTTCAGCGCTTCGTCGAAGGTGAGGCCGTTTTCCATTTCGCTCAGGATCACGTTCGTGGTCGAGTTGAGGATTCCGTGGAAGCCCTGCAGGTGAATCGCGGGCAACTGATCGAACAAGGAAAAGATGGGGACGCCATCCATCACCGTCGATTCGAAAAGAAATTTCTTGCCGCGCGACGCAGCCAGATCGCGCAGTTCGCGGTAGGCGTGGACGATGGGGCCCTTGTTGGCGGTGATGGCGTGGGCTCCGTGCTCGAGGGCGGCGCGGATGTGGCCGACGGCGGGCTGGCCGGTTTGCACGTTGAGCGATGTGGCTTCGAAGAGGACGTCGGCGCGGGCGGCAGCTAGCCAGGAATGCACGTCGGCGGCTAAAGCCGCATCATCGTTCTTGGCGTCGTCGGTGCGGCTGAAGCCGCTCCCTTTCAAATCCAGGACACCGCTCCGCAAATTCAATCCCTTCGGATCGGCGATCCATCCCAGACGGCGTGAGGCCACTCCAGTGATGCGGAATGAAATCCTGTGACGTTCGCGCAGTTCCAGGGCGCGGTTGTTCAGTAGCTGGACCAGAGTCCGGTTGACGTTGCCGAAGCCGAGGAAGCAGAGGTTGTAGGTTTTGATGGGATTTGTCACAGGGGCATGAATCTAATGTGCTTCAACGCGCCGCTGCTGCAGCGGCCCAACCGGCCTGGGCCGTCGGCCAGCCGAGGGCGGCTGTCCTCACATGAATGCCGACCGAGACTATCCCATCACCGTGGTGTGTTCGGGTTTGATTTTGTAGAGCACACGCTTTTCGCCGGGCTGGCTGTAGGGATACTTGTCGACGCCCAGATATTTCTTGGCCAACTTGTCGATGCTGGCGTCAGCACCATCTTCGGTGATTTCGACCACGGTGCCGCGGATTTCGAGATAGCGATACGGATTCTCCGGGTCCACGACGGCCAGTGACACACGCGGATCGCGGCGCACATTGCGGTCTTTCTGGCGTCCCTTAGCGGAGTTGAAGATGACGTGCTGGCCATCGAAGTCCACCCACACGGGCGTGACCTGCGGCCGGCCGTCGGGCATCAGCGTGCCCAGACTGGCGAATGCGCGCTTCTGAAATAAATCGGCGTACTTCTCTGGGATGACTTGCGACATAGGGGGGACCTCCGAGAATTTATATTGCAACAGCATTATAGACCGGGTTTCAGGCGCGGCAGCGCTCGGGGCTTCCCGCTCTTGGCAATCTTTAATTTAGAATGCAACCTTACTCAAATTCAGCAGACTTCGCTGTCTCAACGCGCAGGCGGATGGACGCCACCAGGTAAACTCTATTAGTCTGGTAGACATTCAATGACTTCCATGCGGAGGATCGCAATCATGGCCCTAGGGCAATGTGTCCGGAAATCTTCAGCGCACCACGCGATCAGATGCCTGATTGCCATTCTCATGCTTCTGGCAGCGGCTTCTGGGGTGCCGGCGGGCGCAAGCGATGCGGCGCAGAAATATCCACCGACGATTGTGTTCATGACTGACTTCGGCGTGGTCGATGACTCAGTCGCGATCTGCCGCGGGGTGATGTACTCCGTCATGCCGGGCGCCCGCATTGTCGATCTCACACATCAGGTTACGCCGTTTTCGATCCTCGACGGCGCACGCTTCCTGTATGGAGCCTCGCCCTACTATCCGGCGGGAACAGTATTTGTGGTCGTGGTCGATCCGGGAGTTGGCAGCACGCGCAAGGCGATCGTGGCCGAGTCGAAGCGCGGGCAATATTTTGTGTTGCCCGATAACGGACTGCTGACTCTGGTCGAGCAGCGCGATGGAATCGAGGCAGTTCGTGAGATTACAAACACGGAGTGGATGATCGGCAGCCGGCTTTCATCCACATTCCATGGACGCGACATTTTCTCGCCGGTCGGAGCGCACGTCGCCCGGGGCGATGACTGGACGAAGGTCGGCCCGGAGATCGCTGTCAAAGATTTGGTGCGCCTGGAACTGAAGGCTTCGTCATTGGACGAGCGCGGCCTGAGCGCCACGGTGATCGCGACGGACGGGCCATTCGGGAATCTCGTCACCAACATTGATGCTGACGACTTCCTCAAACTCGGCTACCAGCGCGGGCAGGAGGTTTCGCTTACGCTCGGCGACAAGGAGATGAACGTCAAGTTCGTGAAGACTTTCAGCGATGTGCCGCTGAACCAGCCTTTGTTGTACATCGATTCGCGCGGACATTTAGGACTGGCGGTAAACCAGAATAGTTTTGCCGCGACTTACGGCATCAAGCCGCCCGTAGCGCTGTTCATTCGGCGGTTGAGAAAGTGACGGGAAACAAAGCGAGCTGCGTTTCCACGAGGAGGGCTTCTTGAAAAGCAATTCTTTTGCACGTGTAATTCTGCTGGGTGTGTTGCTGCTGATTCCTGCCGTGCTGCTGAGCCAGAGTTTCCGCGGGTCGATTCGGGGCAAAGTAACGGACCCAAGCGGTGGCCTGGTCGCCGGAGCGAAGGTCGCGGTGAAAAATGTCGACACGGGACTGAGGCGCGACGCCGTCACGAGTGAAGAAGGCACGTTTGTGCTGGCTGAATTGCCGGCAGGAACGTACACCGCGACCGTCAACGCGACCGGGTTCGCGCAGGTAGCTCAGAATGTAGTGGTCAACGTTGGTCTCGACACTGCTGCTGACTTCGATTTGCTCAAAGTGGAACAGCGTGTCGAGAATCTCACCGTTTCCGAAGAGGCGCCGCTGGTGGAGGCGTCCCGCGACGTGCTCGGCGAAGTGGTCGACCAACGACTGGTTGCCGATCTTCCGCTGAATGGACGCGACTTCGGCAAACTGGTGGCCCTGGTTCCGGGCGCGACGGTCGAGCCTTCCGGAGTGGCCGCGATCCAGAGCGGATTCGGGCAGTTTGCCATCAACGGCAACCGCGACCGTTCCAACAACTACACGGTCGACGGTACCGACAACAATGATCCATTCTTCAACAACTCTGCGTTCAACCAGACGGGCATCGGCGGAGCGCCCGCATCCTTGCTGCCGATCGACGCGATTCAGGAGTTCAACCTGCAGGCGAACTTCCCCCCCGAATACGGGCGCAACAGCGGGTCGGTGGTCAACATTCTCACTAAATCAGGAACCAATCACTACCACGGTTCTGCCTTCGAGTTTCTGCGTAACAGTGCGTTGGATGCGCGCAACTATTTCAACCGCGCCACTGATCCTGATACCGGGGCGGCCGCG
>Ga0265338_10009208_pt1 | contig 11824 bp, 8 predicted proteins | sample 42126metaG_FD_193579 | JGI IMG/M metagenome (GOLD analysis project Ga0265338, IMG submission 193579) | Rhizosphere microbial communities from Carex aquatilis grown in University of Washington, Seatle, WA, United States - 4-21-26 metaG | ecosystem: Host-associated > Plants > Roots > Rhizosphere >... | reverse complement strand
TGAAGGCCGCCGGGGCCATGGACAAGGGTGTCGAGAAAACATTCAAGGATGTCCACCCGGGCCCAGATGGCAAGATCACGATCCGGTTCACGGCGTCCGTCCAGAACGCCAAGGTCTGCGCCATTGAGGTCCTGTCGAAACGATGAGTTCGGGGCCTTGTGGTCCCCATGAAGGTTTTTCCCATGCAATGCCCGGAATGCCGGTTGGAAAACCCACCCACCTCGATCCATTGCGATTGCGGGTACAACTTCGAGCGGGGACGGTCCGAGATATCGGCGGAATCGGCCGATGACATCCGCCGAACCCTCAGGCGGGTCAACTGGATCAGCCTCTTTTGGTGGCCCTTGGCGGTGGTCGTCCGCCTAGCCTTCGACTTGAGTCTCCATTCGAAAAATCCGGCGCTTTATCCCCTACTCCTCACCTTGTCTTACGCCTTGAAGGCAGGGGTGGTGTTCTATGGGTTGGTCCTTTTCCACGCGGGTTGGGTGTTCAAGACCAACCGGGTTGTCTGGCTGTTGTGTTTCGTTCCTTTTTTTTGGCCGGTGGCTTGGTTCCTCCTGAACCGTTGGGGGAAGAAGGCCTTGGAGAAAGCCGTGGTAGCCTGATCGAACCCTGCTTGACGGGATAAACGATCCCCATGAAATTGCTCACCCTCACCAACGGCCGGTCGATGCCCGCGCTCGGCCTCGGTACCTGGGACCTGAGGGGCCGCGACTGCCGCGAGGCGGCGGCCCTGGCCCTCAAGCTGGGCTACCGCCACATCGACACCGCCGAGATGTACGGCAACGAGGCGGAGATCGGGGAGGCTTTTGCTGCCTCGGGCGTGCCCCGCGGTGAGCTGTTCGTCACCACCAAGGTCTGGACCAACCACTTCCGAGCCGCCGAACTGAAGAAGGCCGCCGAAGAATCCCTCCGTAAGCTCCGCCTCTCCCATGTGGACCTGTTGCTCCTCCATTGGCCCTACGACGCCGTGCCCCTGGCCGAGACCTTGGGGGCCCTTTGCGCCGAGGCCAAGGCGGGCCGCGCCCTGGCGGTGGGGGTGAGCAATTACGACCTGTCGCTCCTGAAGAAGGCCGAAGCCCTGGCGGACGTGCCACTCGCCTGTAACCAGGTGAAGTACAGCCTGGGGGACGACCTGGGGAGCCTCTTGCCCTACGCGCGGTCCAAGGGCGTGGTCATTACGGCCTATACGCCCCTGGATCGGGGGAAGATCGTGAGGAACCGGGCCGTCCTCAAGGTCGCGGGGAAGCACGGCAAGACCCCCGCCCAGGTGGCGCTGAACTGGTTGGTTCGGCAGGAGGGGGTGGCCGCAATCCCCAAGGCTACCGGCGAAACGCACCTGCGGGAGAACCTGGACGTCCTCGGGTTTGAGCTGGACAAGGGGGACTTAGCGGCGCTGGATGGCGACTGACGGCTGTCATAGGCCGTTTTTGTTCCCTTCAAAAACCGAAATGCAAACGCATGCAACGCAATGGATTTAAACGCCCGTCTTTCTGACGTATGGTGGTACCCTTTGTTCGTTCGGCCTGGAGCTCCTGACCGGAAACCCTGAACCCATGACCCATCCCTTGGTATTTAAACTTTGCCCCGCGCCTCCCCGTGGTTTGGTTCGTCCGTCCCGGGCCTTCCGTTGGGCGGCCCTTTGGGGCGCGCTTCTTCCTTCGGTGCTTTTCCCCCCAACGCCGGTCCGCGCCGCGCCGCCGAACCTCTTCGCGGACTCATCCCCCCAAACGCCCCTTCGGACCTGGGGCGCCCATTCCAAGCGCGCACGGGTTGTTCACCTTGAGGAATCCCACCTCTCGAGCCTCCCGTCCCGGATGACCCGCGGGACCCAGGGGCCCTCGGTCCGGTTCAACCTTTTTCCGGGGGTCGACGCGGATGGGACCCTGGACCGCGTCCGCCGGGGAAAGGACGGCGCTTGGTCGGGTTGGGGCCACGTGGCCGGAACCGACGGCGGATGGACCGTGATGGCGTACCGCGCCGGGGCTTTCCGGGCCGCCGTCTTGGTCCCGGGGCGCGGCCTGTTCGAGGTCCGGTCCCTGGGGGGCGGCCTGGCCCAGGTCGAGGAGACCTCCCCGGAGGACGGTGGCCATTGCGAGGCGGTCGGGGGCGCGGGCCTACCCCAGGAAGGCCAACCCCTCTACGTGCCGTCGAATTTCCCGCAGGGTTGTTCCTACGGCGCCGCGCCCACGGTCCTCGACCTGCTGGTGGTCTACACGCCCTCCGCCCTCAACGCCGCGGGAGGCCTGGAGGCCCTCCAAACCGATATCGCCTTCGAGGTGGCCTACGCCAACATGGCGTACTTCAACAGCGGGGTGTCCGCCGAACTGCGGCTGGTGCACTCGGAACAGGTCGCCTACACCGAGTCGGGGACGGTCCAGACCGACGTCGGTTACCTCCAGGCCCCCGCCGACGGCCGGATGGACAACGTGCAGGCCCTCCGGGACGCCTACGGCGCCGATATGGTCTTCCTCTGCTTGGGCCCGCCCGACCCCACCGCGGGTTACGGGTACGGCTCGGTCTATGCCGCCGGCAACCAACCCGCCTACGCCTACGCCGGGGGCAACCTAGGCTACACCGGGGTCATGGCCCATGAGCTGGGCCACGTCCTGGGCTGCGACCACGACGCGGCGAACGCCTCGGGCACGGCCATGTATTCCTATTCCCATGGTTGGCGCCTCACCGCCCTGGGGGTCCAATACCGCACGGTCATGGCCTATGCCCCCGGCATCAGCATCCCTTACTTCTCGAGCCCCTTGGTCGGGTACGAGGGGGTCCCGACGGGGGTCGCCACCGCCGACAACGCCCGGACGATCAACCAGACCGCGCCGATGGTGGCGGCGTTCCGGGCCCCGACGGGGGCCGACTCCCCGCCCTCGGTGTCCATCACGGGCCCGGGGGAGGGGTCGTCGTTCACCAGCCCCACCACCGTGACCGTCACGGCGGACGCCTCGGACAGCGACGGGACCGTCCAACAGGTCGATTTCTACGCGGACGGGGTTTACCTGGGCACGAGCGCCTCGGCGCCCTACGCCTTCACCTGGAACCTCGTGCCGGACCAAAGCCATTTCCTCTCGGCCCGGGCCTGGGACAACCAAGGGGCCTTCGCGACATCCTGCCCGGTGAGCCTGTACGTCGCCGGTTCCCTGCCGTCCCCCTGGGTGGAACAGGACCTCGGGAACCCCCGGGTCCCCGGTAGCGCGAGTGAAAGCGGAGGGGTGTTCACGGTCAACGGCACCGGCGGCCCCATGAACTACACCACGGATTCCCTCCAGTTCACAAAACAGACCTTTTGCGGCGACGGTTCGATCACGGCCCGGGTGGTCTCGGTGTCGGGGGGAACCGCCGCGGACCAAGCCGGGATCATGATCCGCGAGACCGGGACCTCCCCCTCGGCCTTTGTCTTCGTCGGCGTCACCCCCGGTGGGGAGGTGGTCATCCACAGCCGTCTCACGCCCGCTGGGGTCGCCACCACGGCCTACCCGGACACCCTGGGCCTCCCCTGTTTCCTGCGCCTCACCCGGGTCGGCAATGTCTTCCAGGCCTCCTGGTCGCCCGATGGCCTCACCTGGATCTCCGCGGCCGCCGTCACGGCCGCCCTGTCGGCCAACACCCACGCGGGGATGGCCGTGACCGACGGCGCCAACGGACCGGCCCTCTGCACCGCCGTCTTCGACCAGGTGGCCGTCGCGATGTCCTGCCTGCCCCCGACCTGGACCCCCTCGCCGACCCCCAGCTTCACGCGCACCTTCACCCCGACCTTTACCCCTTCCTTCACGCGGACGAACACAGGCACCCCCACCGACACCCGCACCCCGACCAACACCTTCACCGTCACGGATACCCGCACGCCGACCCTCACCCCTACTTTCACGAACACCCGAACCGACACAAATACCCCGACGGATACCCGGACCCCAACCCCGACCTTCACGCCCTCCTTCACCCGTACGGACACCCTGACGCCCACGGTCACCCTCACCCGGACCGAGACCTATACCCCCACCTCGACCCGAACCTTTACCCCGTCCTTCACGCCTTCCTTCACGCGCACCCAGACCTTGACCCCCACGGAAACCCCCACCCGGACCTCGACCTATACGCCCACCTCCACCCGGACCGAAACCGGGACCTACACCCCCACCGGGTCTTGGACCCCCACGATCACCTTGAGTTTCACCCGCACCTGGACCCCGACTTACACGCCTACCTTCACCCGCACCTTTACCGGCACGCCGACCCACACCCACACCCCGACGGCCACCCGGACGGGGACTCCCACGTTGACCCCGACGGCTACCCGAACGGCGACCCCCACCTGGACGGCGACCTTCACCCGCACGGGCACCCCAACCCCGACCCCGACGGTGACCCGAACGGCCACAGCCTCCGCCACCCACACTTCCACCGGTTCACCCAGCGGCACGCCGACGGCGACGCCCAGCGCGACAGGACCCCCGGCCAATACTTCAACACCCTCCCCAACCGGGACCGCGTCCCCCACCCGGACCCCGAGCGCGACTTCAACCTTGGGAACGACCGCGACACCGGCGGAGACCCCCTGGTCCCCGCCAGCCCCGGTCCTTTGGCCCAACCCGGTCCGGCAGGGGGACCAACTGACGGTCCGCCTGGTCCTCCCATCCCCGGGGCCCGTGACCCTCTCCATCTACACGACCGCCTACCGGAGGATCCTCACGAGGAACTGGACCTCAGTGCCCAAGGGGGTGGTGGATTTCGGCCTGGACCTGAGGGACCTTCGGGGTAAGCCCCTGGCCGACGGGGTGTATTACGTCCGGGTGGCCTCACCAGGCGGCCGTTCGGTCCTGCCGTTGGTCCTGGTGAGGTGAAAGCCGGGAGAGGGGAACTGTTTACCGGGGGCCGATCCCAAGGCTTTCACGATGAACGTCCGCACGATGATTTAAGGGCTTTTTCGCGTTTTGTCATATTTCACGGGTGTTAATTAACGGGCGGCGGGGCATCCGCCGAACCGGAGGGGTTTAAACTGCAGGTCCCTGGTCGAACCTGTTCCCCGGAGGATTCCCATGGCCGATGAAAGGACCCTCGCCTCGCAAACCCTGAAGACCCGCCTGAAGGACTACGTGATCGACGTCAAGAAGGGGCCCGAGGAGGGATGGCGGGTGGTGCTCCGGTCCGTCTTCAAGGACCCCTCCCGCAACCGGGATTTTGAGGTTCCCGAGGAGGACTTCGACCGCCTGATGAAGACCCTCCAGGACGTCACCCGCCTCCTGGAAAAGACCAAGAGGAAACCCTCCCAGGACCCCCGGGACAAGGGGCATGAAAAGCCCCACCGGGCCTGGACCGACGGGGAAGCCAAGGCCGTCGGGGCCGCGTTCCACGATGGGGTGTCCTTCAAGAAGCTCGCGCTCGAGTCGGGCCGCTCCGTCGGCTCCATCAAGACCCAACTCACCAAGATGGGCTACCTCTAGCGGTTGGGTCGAAGCCTGTCCTATGACAAAAAAGGAACAACTATCCATGGGGCCCCACGGTGAAACACCCACCAGGGCGGACGGGGCCGGCCGGAGTCATTTACATAGCCATTACATGACTATAACTTGACATAACGATGGGTGGGTTAAGCTCCTGGACAGTCCAACCGGGAGGTTTCCCATGTTCATGATCCTCGCCTCACCCGACGTCCTTCTCGTCCGGGCCTTCCAGTCGGAGATGTCCCGCCGTGATACCCTCTTGGTTTGCGCCTCCCCGAACCGTTTGGCGGCCCTGGCGCGCTTCCATAAGCCGGACGCGGTCGTGGCGGCCTTCCCGGCCTTCGACCCGGGGGTGACCCGGGTCCTGGGGGAGGTCCGGGGGGCCGACGCCCACCACACCCTCGCGGCGCTGGGGCCCTTCACGAGGATGGACCAGATCGAGGCGGTCTTCGGGGCGGGGGCCGACCTGTTCCAGGCCCTGCCCTGCAACGCCCACCACGTCATGCGGCGGGTCCGCGAGGCGGGCGGAAAATCCCTCGCGGCCGGTTGACCGGAATCCTTACCTCACATCCTTCGGGTTCGCGCCCTCCCGGCTTGGTTCCTGGATGTCCCGGCCGGATAAAAGGTCCCGGTACAGGGCCCGGTCCTCCGCCGTCAGGTATTTCGAGGGCGGGGGCGTCCGGTAGGGCCGGTCGTCCGGTTGGTCGGCGAAGAGCGAGAACATCGGGGCGGCCAGCGCGTCGTTCATGTTCATGGGGTCCAGGCCGAGGATAAGCTCCAATGTCTTCAGCAGGCTCAGCTGGTCGTAGAGGTCGCCCACCACCGCACCCCGCTTCACGGTGGGGCCGGCGGCAAGGCAGAAACTGCGCATGGCGTCCACGTGGTCCGGCCCATTCTGCGAGTCGTCCTCGATGCAGACCACCAGGCTTTCCTTCCAGACCGGGCTCTTCGACAGGGTGTCCAGGACCACCCCCACAGCCGCGTCGTTCTGCGCCACGAGTTGGTTGGGGTTCAGGGACTTGGGATCCATCCCCGCGGTGTGGTCGTTGGGCAGCCAGATATATTGAAGGGGCAACACCTTTCCCGCCGCCACCTGGCGCCTGAAGTCCGCCTGCCAGGTCCCCACCCGCCTCAGGTCCGAATAGGCCAGGTCCCAGCCCTTGAAGTCGAGGGAGCAGTGGTACAGGAAGGCCGCCCACTGGGCCTTGAAGGCCGGGTCCCCCGCGATGGCCTGGGCGAGCCCCAGGTCGCCGCAATAGAAGGCCGAGAACTTCGCGAGGAAGCCCGGGTCCTCCAGCAGTTTTTCGCAGTCCCCCGGGGTGCCGTTGCGGCCCCGGAAGGGTTTCATCAGTTCCTGGAAGGCCCAATCCCGCGCCTTGTCCTTGGACAGCTCCATGAACCGGTCGTAGCAGGCCCGGGTGAGGGCGCCGTCCTCGCCGAACTTGTCGGTGAGGATCCGGTAGGGCTTGCAGAAGAAATAATAATCCTCGCCATAGATGCGGTAATCGACGCCCTTCGCGTCCAGGGCGTCCCACAGGTAGGCGGGTGAGAAGGTGAAGGGGACGGTGCCGAAAGGCCAGAAGTCCTCGTTCTTGCGGGGGTTCTTGGCGTCCTTCGTGCCGAGGCGGCCCGAATAGTCGTCCATGCCCAGCCACTCGAGGAAGGGGCTGGCGTAGCCGCTGGTGGTGTAGCTGTGGCCGAGCACGCTGATCTCGCCGTCCACGTAGAAATTGTCCAGGTCGGCGAATTGCGACGCGAGTTGGTGGTGGTTGGGCGTGACGTCCTTCCCGAACAGGCAGAGGTCCTTGTCCCCGTTGCCGATCCCCAGGTCCCCCAGCACCTGGTCGTAGGTGCGGTTCTCCTTCACGAGGTAGAAGACGTACTTGACCGGCAGCTTGAGTCCCCGGGCCGGGTCGTAGACCGGGGAGGCCTCGGCGACCGATTTCGTCCAGTCCGCCAGGTTCGCCTCCAGGTCCCCGAGGGGGACCGTCCCCAGGCTCCCTTTCAGGAGCGTGAGGACGTAGCCGGGTTCCTCGCGCTTCTTCGTGGGCTGGGGCCCATTGGGGTTGGGGCGGCGGGGGCGGATGCCCTTGGCGCTGAGGGTGAAGAGGTTCTTTCCGTCGACCACCGCGTCCGTGGGGTACCAGCCCGTGGGGATCATCCCCAACTCACGCCCGGTTGCCTGGTCCAACACCGCCACGGCGTTCACGCGGGACAAGGTGACGAACAACCTGCCGCCCGCCGCGGCGGCCGAGGTGGGGGCCGCGCCGAACTTGGAGGACCCCAAGCGGACGCTCCAGGTGGCCAACTTCCGGCCGGTGAGGGTGTCCAACACGGTGATTTCGTCGGAGTTTTGGTCGACTACGTACAGCCGGTGGCGCGCCGGGTCGGCCGCCAGGGCCGAGGGGCCGGCCCCGACCGGGATGGGGGCCAGGGCCTTCAGGCGGCCCGCCGCCACCTGGTAGGGGACCACGGCGTTGTCCTGCAAAAGGGTGACCCAGAGCTTGCCGTCCTGCCATTCGAGGGCATAGGGCATGCGGCCGCAGTCCAGCTCGTCCTTCACCTCCCCGGTCCCGGTGTCCACGAGGGCGAGCCGTCCCCGGGACTTGTAGCCCCCCTTGCTGTCATCCATCAGTAGGTAGGCCACCGCGAGGGTCTTGGCGTCGAGGGGCACCAGGCCCGAGGTGAAGCCGTTCACCGTGAAGTCCCTCACCTCCTCCATCCCCGGGTCGTATCCCCGGATGGTCTGGTCGTAGCCGCCGCTGACGTAGAGCCGCCCGTCGGGGCTCACCCGGGCGCAGGGGAAGAGGGAAGGGGTGGTGAGGGTCTTGAGGACGGTCATCCCATCGCCGGAGACCACTGAGATCTCGGGGTTGGTCTCGACGTAATAGCCGTTGTCCAGAACCACCAGGTTGCCCGCGAAGGGGACGACCACCAGGGGGTAGCGCCCCAACTCCAGCTGGTGGCCCGCGGGGGCCATGCGCCAGCCCGTGGGGAGGACCATGTCCTTGGGGATTTCGGCCCGCGAAGCCTCGTGGAGGGCCGCCAGCTTCTTCTCGACGGGGGCGTAGGACCCCTTCTTCGCGAAGCGCCAGAGTTCGGTATTGAGCCGGTTCGCTTGGCCCGGCACGTCGAGGCCGGGGGTGTCGTCGTCATCGTCGGCGAGGGCCGGCCGGCCGAGGACCGCCAAGGCGAGGAACAGCACCATCGCGCGTTTCATGGTTTCTCCTTAACCGGTGGGGGTGGGTCGGGGAAAGGCCATTATCCGGTCGGGGAGGGAAGCGGGGGTTAAGCCGGTGTTAACGTTGGGGGAGGGAAGGGCCGGAACCCCGCTGGAGAATCGGCAATAGGCCGGGGGATTTATCCAAGAAGAACATCCCCCCGAAATAGGGCCGGACCCCGAGGATTGGGTCCACTTCATCGTCCAGCCCCGCCGATCAATGGCGGCGAACCCGGGGTTATATTACCGATTTATCCGGGTGTTTTCGGACCCGGTCGTGTGACTGTTGGATCTTCCTTTCCCGCGGGGTTCGCCCCGTTTTAGGCCCTTCGTCGTTCCGAACGAAGTGGCTTGTTCCGCTTGGCGACGCGAAGCCGAAAGGGATCCGGTTTCGCGGTTTCTTGACCTGGACCGTCGCTGACGGCCGACCGCTGGGAGCCGGCCTTCGGCCCCTAGGGCGTCGGGGTATCCGTCGGCGTGGAGGTTTCGGTTTCCGTATCGGTCGGCGTATTCGTGACCGTCGGGGTATCCGTCGGGGTGGGGGTGTCGGTCGCGCTCGGGGTTTGGGTGGGTGTGTCCGTGTCGAGGGTGATGGCGCTGACCAGGGTGTCGGACACCTTATAGGAAGCGCTGGTGGTCCCCGCGACCTGGGTGGTCGAATTGGCGCAGGAGGTGGTGAGGGTGAAGATCCCGCCCCCGAGGTAGGCCGTCACGGGGATCGTAAAGGGCGAGATGACGGTGGCCGAATAGACGGAGCTGTCGTAAGTCAGCAGGGTGCCGAGGCGCACGGCCACCTGGTTCTGGGACCCGCCGTAGGTCCAGTAGACCTGGGACCCGTCCACCACGTTGGTGATGTTGCCGGGGGCCGTCAGGGTGGCGGCGGCCGAAAAGGGGCCCGACCGGGTGGTGAGGACCATCGTTTCCCCGGGACCGTAGAGGAAGCCGTTCGCCATGTACGAGGCGTAGACGCTCCCGTTGGTGACGAGCCCCGAGAAGGCCAAAGGCACGGGGGAAGAGAGGCCGGACCCGGTGAGGGTCACGCCCACGGTGGAGACGGCCGCCCCGTTGAGCGTCAGGTTGACGTCGGCCTGGTCGGTGATGACGCCCAGGTCCTCAACCCGGTAGACCTCGGCGATGTTCCAGGTGAAGCCGGGTCCGGGGGTGGGCGTGGCCGGCCCGACGGGGGCCATGGGGCTGTTCTTCTTGGAGCAGTTCACCAGGGGGAGGGCCAAGACGGCCAAGAGGAGGAAGGGGACCAGGCGGTTCGGGTGTTTCATGGGGCTTCTCCGGGTGATATTGGAAGAGGCGAACTGGAACTTCGGCTTGGGCGGGAGGGCCTTCAGGTCGTCGGCCTCCCTGGAGGGGGCCCGGGGTTCAGCCCGGGTGTGAAAATATTAACCTGGAACCGTCGCTTTGACCAGCCGTGAATGACCGGGCGCGCCCGTGGATCATGGGAAACGGCTATTGGCCACCCTTGTCTTAAGTCCCCGGGCATCGCCGGCAACCGACCGGGACGATCCGGTTTTGGCCCCGCCCCCGCCTAGGTCAGCAGGCGCGGGTACATCACCGAGGCCGCCCAGAGGACGACCCCCGAGGCCAGGGCCAGGAGGGCCGCGTCCAGGGGCAGGCCCGCGGCCGAGGGCCCGACCATCAATCCCCGCAGGCCGTCCACCAGCCGGCTCAAGGGGTTCACCAAGGCCACGGCCCTCAGCCAGGGGGGCATGATGGACAACGGGTAGAGGGCGCTGGAGGCGAAGAAAAGCGGCAGGGTGACCAATTGACCGATGCCCATCATGCGGTCCCTCGTCTTGACGATCGCGGCGATCAGCATGGAAAGCCCGGTGAAGAAGGCCGATCCCAGCACCACCATGAGCAACACCCCGGCGGCGCGCCCGAGGCCCCACTCCAGCGGGATCCCCATCAACAGCGCCAGCAGGAGGATGACCACGAGCTGGGACAACGACCGGAGGGACGACGCCAGCATCTTGCCCAGGACCAGGGCGGACCGGTGGATGGGCGTCGTGAGGATCTTGTGGAGGATGCCCATGTCCTTCTCCCAGATGACCGCCAGGCCGTTGAAGATGGACACGAAGGCGATGGCCTGGGCCAGGACGCCCGGCAGGAGGAACGCCAGGTAGTCGACCCCGCCCGTGGGGATGGCCTGGGCGCGGCGCATGGCCCCGCCGAAGAGCACGAGCCAAAGCGCGGGTTGGACGCTTCGGGCCAGCATCTCGGTGGGGTCCTTGAGGAGCTTGAGGGACTCCATCGAGAGGATGACCCAGGTCTCGCGGGCGTAACGGAAGGAGGGGGCGACCCCCTCACCCGAGGCGGCGGGCGGTTCGGCGTTGGCTTCGGACATTCTTGAAATCTCCTTCCGTCTGCTCGGCCCCGCCGGTGAAACGGGTGAAGAGCCGGTTCATGTCGGCCCGGGGCATGCGGGCCTTCCGGCGGAGCTCCGCGAGGGTTCCCAGGGCCGCCAGGGTCCCCCGGTTCATGATGGCGATCCGGTCGCAGAGCCCCTCGGCCTCCTCCATATAGTGGGTGGTGAGGAGGATCGTGGTGCCGTGCTCCCGCCGCATCCAACGGATGTGGCCCCACAGGGCCTCGCGGGCCGTGGGGTCGAGCCCGACGGTGGGCTCGTCGAGGAAAACCACCGCAGGACGGTGCAGGATCGATTGGGCGATCTCCAGGCGCCGGATCATCCCGCCCGAGTAGCCCGACACGGGGCGGTCGGCCGCGCCGGCCAGGTCGAAGGCCGCGAGGACCCGATCCACCCGGCCCTGGAGGTCGCGGCCGCCCAGGCCGTAGAGCTTCCCGAAGAAGGCGAGGTTTTCCCGCCCGGTGAGGACGCCGTCCACCGAGAGGGACTGGGGGACGTAGCCGATGGAGCCGCGGATCCGCGTGGGATCGCGGGTCAGCCGGAAGCCGTTGACCTCGGCGTCGCCCTTGTCGGGCTTCAGCAGGGTGATGAGGATCTTGATGGTGGTGGACTTGCCGGCCCCGTTGGGGCCCAGGAGCCCGAAGCACTCGCCCCGGGCCACGTCGAAGGAAAGGTCGCGGACGGCCTTGACGTCCCCGAAGGATTTGGAAAGGCCCAGGACCCGGATGGTCGGGCCGACGGGGGTTTGGGGGGGGTGGTGAGGCATAAAGGTTAGAC
>Ga0265338_10009206_pt1 | contig 11825 bp, 6 predicted proteins | sample 42126metaG_FD_193579 | JGI IMG/M metagenome (GOLD analysis project Ga0265338, IMG submission 193579) | Rhizosphere microbial communities from Carex aquatilis grown in University of Washington, Seatle, WA, United States - 4-21-26 metaG | ecosystem: Host-associated > Plants > Roots > Rhizosphere >... | reverse complement strand
CCGTCGTCATGGTAAGGCTGATTTCCCTTTTCCGGCAATCGGATCGCGACGTTGACGAAGTGGTTCAGTTGATGAGCCAGGATCCGTCGCTGACGGCAGAAGTGCTCAAGCGCTGCAACCGCGCGGACGTCGGCGCGGGCGAACCTGTCGTGGATATTTTTGACGCCGTGATGCGCCTTGGTTTTTACGAGGTGTACCAGACGACGGTGACGATGCTCGGATCGCAAACGATCCAGGGCGCGCATACCAACAACGCGATTCGCGCCGATGAGTTGTGGCGCCATTCGGTGCTGGCCGCGGCGGCGGCGGGCAAGATCGCCAAACTGGTTGGCGAATCGGAGGGGATCGCCTACACGGCGGCGTTGTTGCACGACATTGGGAAGATTGTCCTGGCCTCGGCGGAAGGCACGAAATACGCCGCCCTTCGCAAAACGGTCGGACGCAACGGACGCCCGCTCGAAGATGCGGAGACAGGGTTGTTCGGCTTTGGCCATGGCGCCATCGGCGCGCGGCTCCTGAATCAGTGGGGCGTTCCGCTGGAAGTTTCCATGCCCGTCTTCGGCCATCATATTCCCGACGAAACGGAAAAGTTCCAACAGCTTTCCGCGATTGTGAGTCTCGCTGATTTTGTGGCGCACCGATTCGACGACGGGGCCGACGACCAGCCCTGGAACCCCGTCGATTTCGTGCCGTCGACCTCGCTATTGAATTGGCAGGAGGGCCAGGTCACCGCCCTGGCCGAGAGCGTCCGCGAGGACCTCGCCCAACTGGAGCAGGATTTTGGCGCGGCCATGCACGCTTAAAAAAGTTTGCCAGCCCCGCGCGTTGGGTGTTGAGTCTAACGCGCATGAAGATTGTTTTGGCATACTCGGGCGGACTTGACACGTCAGTCCTGCTTTCGTGGGTGAAGGAGAAATACGGCGCGGAAATGATCGCCTTCTGCGCGGACATCGGCCAGGAGGAGGAATTGAAGGGCCTGTCCAAAAAAGCGCTGAAGACCGGCGCGTCCAATATTTATATTGACGATTTGCAGGAGGAGTTCGCGCGCGATTTTATTTTCCCAATGATGCAGGCCGGCGCGATCTACGAGAACCAGTATTTCCTGGGCACGAGCATTGCGCGCCCGCTCATCGCCAAGCGGATGATCGAAATCGCCCGGCGCGAAAAGGCCGGCGCCATCGCGCACGGGGCCACGGGAAAAGGCAACGACCAGGTGCGCTTTGAGTTGACAGCCGCGGCCCTCGCTCCCGAATTGCAGGTTATTGCGCCGTGGCGCGACGCTTCGTTTCGCGCGCAGTTTCCGGGGCGCGCCGAAATGATCCGCTACTGCGAGGAAAAGGGCATCCCGGTGCAGGCGACCGCCAAAAAGCCGTATTCGATGGACCGCAACCTCCTGCACATTTCGTTCGAGGCCGGCATTCTTGAGGATCCGTGGCTGGACGCTTCGGCGCCGGAGCACAAGGGCATGTATAAATTGAGCGTCGCGCCCGAAGACGCGCCGGACCGGCCTGAATACGTGACGCTGGATTTCGAGAACGGCGATTGCGTGGCGGTCAATGGCAGGAAGCTCACGCCGCTTGGAGTGATGAAGGCGCTCAACAAGCTGGGCGGAAAACACGGCGTCGGCCGCGTGGATCTGGTCGAGAACCGGTTTGTCGGCATGAAGTCGCGCGGGGTTTACGAGACGCCCGGCGGCGCCATTTTGCATTTCGGCCACCGGCAGGTCGAGAGTCTCACGATGGACCGCGAAGTGATGCATTTGCGCGACTCGCTGATTCCGAAGTATGCGGAGCTCGTGTATTACGGATTTTGGTTTGCGCCGGAGCGGCTGGCGTTGCAGGCGCTGGTGACCGAGAGCCAGCGGAACGTGACCGGCCAGGTGAAACTGAAGCTCTACAAGGGCAACATCATCACCGCGGGCCGCAAATCTCCTGTGAGCCTTTACAATCCGCAGATCGCGACGATGGAAGCCGACGCGACGCAAGCATACAACCAGGACGACGCGACGGGTTTCATCCGGCTCAATGCATTGCGGCTGAAAGTCGCGGCCAGCGTTCATCGGCAAAACCGAAAGTAATATCAAACGGGGAGCGGTCATCGCCGGCGCCTGCGCGGCATTGGTTTTGTGCGGTTGCTTCACGCGCGGCGCGCGCTCCAACGCGCCGCAATTCCGGGCTTACACGTTGCAGGCCGAAAAATCGTGGCAAATGAATTTGCCCGGCGGCCAGCGCTTCGACGCTTCGGGGCTGTTCCTGGAACCGTCGGGCGATTTATTGACAGAGAGCGACCAGCAAATCGGCGTGTGGCGGATTCGCTTTCGCGGCGGGGATTCCAGCGTCGACTTGGAACCGGTCGCGGATTGCTTCACCGCAGCGCAGCTTGCGCCATTCGCGCGCGAAAAATTCGGGCGTTACGACTGCGAGGGCGTGACCGAGGACGCGGAAGGCCGGATTTACCTTTGCGAGGAGGCCAACCGCTGGATACTTCGGTGGGATCCGCGCAATAAAATGGTCACGCGCCTGGACATCGATTGGAGCCCGGTCGAGAAATATTTTTCCGACGACCGCAACGCGTCGTTCGAGGGGATCGCCATTCACGGCTCGACGATGTATGTCGCCAACGAGCGAAAACGCGGGCGCTTGATGGCCGTCGATATGAACACCTGGAAGGTTGTCGACAACTTCGCCCTTCGCGCCAGCGAGAGTTTCTGGCCCGATCCGCACTATTCGGATTTGTGCTGGCATGAAGGCGCGCTCTTCGTCCTGATGCGCGAGGACCATGAGATTCTCAAAGTGGATCCAGCGCGGCATAAAGTCCTCGCGGAGTATGATTTTTCAGAAATGGAAAACGCGCCAGACGCCGCATACCACAAAATCCTGCCGTTCGTGGGAGTCATGGAAGGACTGGCTGTCAGCGACAACTATTTCTGGCTTTGCACGGACAACAACGGACGGGACCGCAAACGCCATCCGGGGGATCGACGTCCCACGCTGTTCCTATGCCGGCGGCCGGACGCGCCGTAGCCCCTGCGGGCGAGGCTACTGTTTGGGCGCGAGGAGGACGGAGCCGGAGTTGGAGGATCCAGGGAAATAGCCGGCGACGTGGGCGGCGTTTTCGGCAAGGATTCCGTTGTTTTGAACCAGGACGCCGTTGAAAAGAATCGTCTGGGAAGGATGCAGCGGATTGGCGAAGGAGCCGCTGACGACGCCATTGGTCGGGTTTATGGTCAAGACGATTTTATTCGTGTTCGGCGCCGCGACGGTGATTTTGTTCTTCGCAGACACGGTAAACCCATTGGTGATTAGATTGGGGAGGTCGCCTCCTTCAAGGCTAATGATGCCATTGGTGAACCCGAACAATGGCCGGCTGGTTGAGTCATACCAGGAAGTGGTCGTCTTCGCGGCCTGGTTGGTGAACCCGGCGCCAAGCATGGCGGTCCTGGCGGCATTTGTGGCGTTAATCCAACTCGCGTCGGGACTCTGGAAAATGAACCTGTTGCGGACGATGTTCCACGACCAGAGAGAGCCTTTGCCGCCGTAGAGCGAGACATACATTGGCCAGAAGCCGTCCCTGGAAACGACGGTCGCTTGGCTGACAGGCGTCCCATCGGCCAGCGATCCGCTGAAGGTGATGTTGCCCACGGAGTCGATCACAGCGACGCCATAGCCGGCGCCGAACGGACCGATGGTTGGATCCTCGGAACCGGGAATAACCACCGTGTAGCGCCCTGCCAAGTTGGTCGCTTTGTGGATTGCGCCGAAGATGCCGCGATCACCGTTGACTTGCGCGGTGAAGCTTCCGTCGCTCAGAGCGCCGGACACGGATTGATCGGCGAAGTCCAGGGCGAGCGTGAGCGTATTGGTCTTTCCCGTGCGCAGGAATCTTGCGGTCGCCGTGCCGTCAACGGCGAATTTCGCGGTCCACAAATTGGTCGCGGCCCCCAATATGATTTTGCCGGAAGCCGTGCCGTTGGTGGTTAGCGCGAAAGTGAAATAGCCGGAATTGGTTTGCTCGCGCGGAGCGCCATCGACCACGAACAAGCCATGGTAAGCGCCTTGCGCGGCGAGATAGGGATTGCGGACGAAATCGGCGACAAGCACGAGGTTGGGTTGCATCGAAAACGTGTATGCGGGGCTGGAGCTTAAAACCGAGTAAGGCAGCGCGGTTCCGCCAATCCAGTTGGAAAACCACCAACCCGGGAAAGCCGTCGCCGTGAGTGTGTAATTGGTCCCCAGAGCCAGCGACTTGGCATTATCGTCGGGCGTGATAAAGCCCCGGCCGACTGCATAGACGCCCAGGGTCGCCGTGGGGACACAATGGAATTGGATTGTCTTCGTCGGGGAAAAATTGCCGACGGAGTCGACGCAGAAAACGCTGAGCGTGTTGATGCCTGGAACGAGCGAAAGGCTTACAGTCCAGGACGAGCTGCCTTTCATGGTGGCCGGGGACACCGGCGAACCGTTGAATTGGCAATAAACGCCCATCAAGGGGACCTGATGGCGGACCGTTCCTTTCGCGATGAAAACAGAATTGCTGATGCGCTGGCCTGACAGGGGCGCAGTGATTTGAATAGCCGGATTCGTGATGACCGTCAGGATCGCATTGGAGCTGACGACATGGCCAAAGAGGTTGCTGACCAGCACGGAATAACTTCCGGCGTCGCCTGGCTTGACTGATGAGATAGTCAAGAGGGCCGTTTTGGAGCCGGAGACCCTCCCGCCATCGCTTACGGCGGCCCCGTTCTTGCGCCAGCGAAAAAACAGCGGCGGGGCGCCGTACGCTTCCACGGCGATCCCGGCTGCGCCGCCGGCGCCGACAGCCACGCTGGCAGGCTCGACGGCGAGCAGAGGGGGAAGGTGATTGGCGCCGCCGAACGCCACACCGCCGGACATTTGCAAAACGCCGGGTTCATCTGAGATCGGGAAGTTCTGTATTGCGGTCGCAGACGCCGTCATAAGAAGAGCGATGCAAAAGGCGGCCGCTAACAAGGGACGTTTGGGGTGGTCCATAGTTCAAGATTAACGACTGTCCGCTCCGGTCGATCAAATGCAAGACCAATCGGCGCGGACGCGGATAGGCGGCTTAGGCCGTTCAAGCCCGGCGCCGGCGCGCGGTGGCGCTACCGCGCTGTCAATGTTTGGGCACGAGGATGAAGGCGCCGGAGTTGGAGGCGCCGGGGAAATAGCCGGCGGCGTGCGCGGAGTTCTGGAGCAGGACGCCGTTGAACTTGTTGGTTTGGGAGGGGTGGAGCGGATTGGCGAAGGAGCCGCTGACAACGCCGTTGGTGGGGTTGATAGTCAATACTATCTTATTCGTGTTTGGCGTCGTCACGGTGATTTTGTTTTTTGCGGACACGCTAAACCCATTGATGATTTGGCCCGGGAGATCGCCACCCTGAAAACTGGCGACGCCGTTGGTGAAGCCGAAGAGCGGATTGTTCGTCGCGCTATACCACGCGCCGACGACCGCCGCGGCCTGATTGGTGAAGCCGGAACGGAGCGCGGCGGTTTTCGCGGAATTGGTTGCGTTGATCCAGCTTGCGCCTGGATTCGCAGAAATGGACTTGTTGGCCACCACGTTCCATGACCAGAGGGAGCCTTTACCGCCGTAGAGCGAGACATACATCGGCCAGTAGCCGTCCTTGGATACAACGGTTGTTTGGCTGGCCGGCGTCCCATCGGCCAACGATCCGCTGAAGGTGATGTTGCCCAGGGAGTCAATCACGACGACGCCATAGCTTGTGCCAAAGGGCGCGATGGTTGGATCGTCGGAGCCGGGAATGACCATTGTGTAACGCCCCGCGAAAGCAGTCGCTTTGTGAATCGCTCCGAAGATGGCGCGGTCGCCGAGGACTTGCGCGGTGAAACTTCCGTCGGTGAGAGAGCCGGAGAGGGATTGATCGGCGAAATCCAGTGCGAGCGTGAGTGTGTTGGTCTTTCCCGCGCGCAGGAATCTTGCCGTCGCCGTGCCGTCAACTGCAAATTTTGCGGTCCACAAATTGGTCGCGGCTCCGAGAATGATTTTGCCGGAGGCCGTGCCGTTGGTGGTGAGCGTGAAACTGAAATAGCCGGAGTTGGTTTGCTCGCGCGGAGCGCCATTGAGTGCGAACAAGCCATTGTAACCGCCCTGGGCGGCGAGATAGGGATTGGGGACAAAGTTGGCGACGAGCGCGAGGTTGGATTGCATTGAAAACGTGTAAGCGGGGCTGGAGCTCAAAACGGCGTAGGGCAGCGCGGTTCCGCCAATCCAATTGGAGAACCACCAACCCGGAGACGCCGTGGCCGTCAGCGTGTAATTCGCGCCGATGGCGAGGAGCTTTTTGTTGTCAATCGGAGACACAACGCCGTGGCCGTTTGTGGTGACGCTCAGCGTGGCTGATGTAACAAAAACGAAACCAACCGAATTTGTGAGAGAAAAATTGCCGGCGCTATCGATGCAGAAAGCGCTCAGCATGTTCGCGCCCGGGCTAAGCGAGAGATTGGCCGTCCAATTCGTGGCGTGGTTCGCGAGCGCGGCCCGCGACCATTCACCGCCATTGAGGGAATAGTAGACGCCGGTGACGGCGACTTGATCGTGGCATGTTCCGTGCGCGACAAAAACCGAGTTGCTGGCGCGCTGGTTCAGCGCAGGCGCCGTGATGGAGAGAACCGGGTTGGTGACGACTGTCAACCAAACATTGGAGCTGACGACAAAGCCGGCGAAATTGCTGGCGAGAACGGAGTAGAGGCCGGTGTCGGCAATCGTGAGGCCCGCGATGGCCAGGCTGGTGGTGGACGAGCCGGTCAGGCGCGCGTTGTCGGCAAGGTTCGCGCCGTTCTTGCGCCAGTGATAGAACACGGGCGGGCTGCCTGCGACGCCGACATTGAAGGCGGCCGCGCCAGTGAGCCTGATGCTTTGCGACATCGGTTGGGACGTGATGTGGAGCGGCGTGGAAGGCAGGCGAATGTCGAATATCGTTCCGTTGCCGGCGAAGCCGGATGCCGACGTTGTGCCGTAGAGGGCCTGGCCGACGAGAGTCAGGCTCCCGTACGGGTTGGCGCCGTCGTTGTTGCCGCCGGAATCGTCGTACGCGGTGAAGGAATACAAGGGGGTGAACTCGGAGCCATCGAGGTTGATGCTGAAGACGGTCCCGTTGCCGCCGGAGCCGCCAAAGTCGGTCGCTCCAAACAGCGTGTCGCCGACGAGCGTCAGGCCGGCTTGCGGGGCGGCGCCATCGGTGTTGATACCACTTGTGTCCATGGCCGAGAATGCGTGGAGGACGGTGTAGTCGGAGCCGTCCGTATGGATCGAGAAAATCGTGCCGTTGCCATTGGCGCCGTCGTAGGTGACGCCGTAGAGGGTTTTGTTGACAAGAACAAGGCGGCCGTAAGGACTGGAGCCGTCGGTGTTAAGGCCGTTGGTGTCGGCGCCCGGAAAGGTGTAGAGGGTGCGGAAGTCGGAGCCATCGGTATTGACGGCGAAGATCGTGCCAAGTCCGTTCGGGCCGGCGTTTGGCGTCACACCGAACAACGTGGAACCGGAAAGGATCATCCCGTCCTGCGGCGCCGCGCCGTCGTCGTTAAGCCCGTTGGAGTCAACCATGGAAAACGTATGCAGGAGGGTAAACGCCGAGCCGTTGGCGCCGATGCTGAAAACAGTTCCGCCGCCGCCCACGCCGCCGCTGGAAGCCGTGCCGTAGAGAACGCCGCCCGCGAGGGCTAGAGAGCCGTCGGGGCCGGCGCCATCGAAATTGGTCTGGACGACATTGGTGATGGCATTATTGACAGCAATGTTGACAACATTGGTGATTGGGACGCTTGTGGCAAAGCTATGCAGCAGGCGGAATCCGCCGCCGTTGGTGTTCAAGGCGAAGATTGTGCCGCTGCCGTTTACGCCCCCCGCGCTGGCGCAGCCGTAGAGCAGGTCGCCGCCCACCGTCACGGGGGCGGTTGGGGCAGAGCCATCCGAATTGACCAAAGGTACGCTAAAATTGGCGAATTCGTGTAGGGCGCGGTACCCGCCGCCGTTAGGGTTGATTTTAAACACGGCCCCGGAGCCCGATGCACCATAGTCCGAAGTCGTTCCGTAAAGGACGCCTCCCGCCAAAGTCAACCCGGCGTAAGGAGCTCCATCAAGACCGCCCATCTCAAGTAAAGCGCCGAATCCAGAGCCGTCTGTGCTCAACTTGAAAAGAGTTCCAACACCGTCTGAGCCCCCCGATTGCGCGGCGCCATAGATCACGTTGTCCGCGACAAAGACCCCTGCATTGGGATTGGCGCCGTCAGCGTTAACTCCGGACTGGTCTGTGGCCGAAAAGCTGTGCAGCGCCTTGAAGAAGCCGCCGTTGGTCGTGATTTGGAACACCGTGCCGTCTCCAGCAGCGCCGCCGCTGGGCGTTGTGCCGTAAAGGACGCCTGCGGAAAGAAAAAGCTGCGCCTGCGGAGCGAATCCGATGGTGTTGAACTCATTGGTGTCAGCCCCAGGAAACGTCCCAAGGACCTTGAAGCCCACGCCGGTGGTTTGAAGCTTGAAAACCGTTCCGTTTCCGGAATGACCGCCGGTGGAGGTCGTTCCGTAGAGTGTATTGCCCGAAGCGATCAGTCCCGCGTCAGGCATGATTCCGTCAGAGTTTACGCTCAGCGAATCGCCGAGGCCGTCGTCCTGGGGCGCCGTGAATTCATAGATATTTGTAAAGCCGGAGCCATCGTCCCCAACCGCAAAGATCGAGCCGGTCGAGTTTGTGCCGCCGGCGGTCGTCGTGCCGTAGAGCGTGTTTCCAACCATCACCAGTTCGGTTTGCGGATTGCCGCCGTCATTGAAATCACCGTCCAAGCCGGCGGAAAATGAATAGAGAGTGTTGAAGTCAGAGCCGTCGGTGTTGACGCTGAAAATGACGCCTGACGCGTTATCGCCGCCTGTATAACCCGTTCCATAGAGTATGCCACGGGACAGGAGCAAACCGGCCCCGGGTTGGGAGCCGTCGTCACCCGTGAAGGTGTGGAGGTTCGTGAAGCCGCCGCCGTTGGTATGAAGCGCGAAGACCGTGCCGTCGCCGGCGGATCCGCCCGCTGAGGTGACGCCATAGATCATATTGCCGGAGACCACGAGGCGGCCCAAAGGGCTCGAGCCATCGTCATTGGAATTCAGCGGGCCGGACGTCTCAGTAAACGTGTGGAGAACGGTGAAGCCGCTGCCATCGGGATTGACTTTGAAGATCGTTCCGGAGTACGCCGGGCCCCCGGAATACGCCGCCCCATATAGAACGCCGCCGGACAACACGAGGGCTGATTGCGGAGAGTCTCCAGCGTCGCCAAATCCGTGGAGCAGGGAAAAGGTCTGCGCCGGGCAGCTTATCGCCAAACCAGCGACGAACACGGAAAGCACGCGCACAATGGTTGAGGAGATCTTCATAGGGCAAAAGCTATTGGTTATTTGGACAGCGGATATAATCAATACTATTCGGCCACCGTCAATCCAAAATTTCGGATTCCAAACCTCTGCGATGAGCGCGCCAGAGATCTTCGACGATCGGAGACTGAGGCAATGAAACGCCGTCGAGCGCTTCGATTTCCACGATGCCGAACGAACTCATCGAGAGAAAGGCGCCGTCCGCCGCGCCGAGCGCCGCAGGGCGCGCGTTGATCTGTTTGACTGGGATGTTTTTCTCGCGGCACAGATCGATCACGATCGAACGGGTCACGCCGGAAAGCGCGCCGGAATCCATCGGAGCGGTGCAGACCGCGCCTTTGTGTATCCAGAAGAGGTTGCTGGTCGTGCCTTCGGCAAGGTAGCCGCGCGTGTTGAGCAGGATGGCTTCGCCCGCGCCGGCGGCGTCGGCTTCGGAGCGCGCCAGAATTTGAATGAGCTTGTTGGCGGATTTGAAACCGGCGAACGGATCGCCGGCAATCAGCCGGTAAGATGCGATGACGACGCGCCATCGCTGAAGCGCAGACCAATCGATGTCCGGGAGCGGATGCAGGCTCATGACGACGGCGGGATTGACCGCGTTTTTTGGAGAGACGCCGCGCGGGGCGATGCCACGAGAAATGGAAATGCGCAGGATCGATTCGGGCATGTTGTTGCGCTGGATCAGCGCGAGCGCGGATTCCAATAGCGCGGCGGGCGCGACGGGCGGCGCGATCTTCAGGATTTTCAGGCCGTGCTCGAATCGCGCGCTGTGCTGGCGCCAGCGAAACGGGCGGCCGCGCGTAATTAACATCGCCTCGAACAAGCCGTCTCCAAACAGAAAACCGCGGTCGAAAACCGAGACGACGGCCTTTTCTTCGGGGACCAATTCACCGTTGAGGTAGACAAGCATGGGTGTGGACGGGGTTGAGCGCGGCGAGGAAGCCTTGCGCCTTGGAGAGGGTTTCGTCGTATTCGGCCTCGGGCGAGGAATCGGCGACGATGCCGGCGCCGGCGTGGAAATAGGCGCGTCCGCGCTGGAAAATCGCGGTGCGAATGGCGATGTTGAGTTGACTCTCGCGATTGAAACCGAGGTAGCCGATGGCGCCGGTGTAAGGGCCGCGCGTCACCGGCTCCAGTTCGTCGATGATTTCCATCGCGCGGATTTTGGGGGCGCCGGTGACGCTGCCGCCGGGAAAGCAGGAGGCAAACGCGGAGAAGTGCGTTTGATCGGCGCGCAAGCGGCCGGAGACGGTCGAAACCAGGTGTTGCACGTGCGCGTAGCGTTCCAGTCGCGCCAATTCGTTGACCTGGACGGACCCGTATTCGCAAACCTTGCCAAGGTCGTTGCGCAGCAGATCGGTGATCATCACCAATTCCGCCATTTCCTTGGGGCTGGTTTGGAGTTCGTAACTGAGTTGCGCGTCGCGAGTGGGATCGGCGGCGCGGGGCCGCGTGCCCTTGATCGGCCGGGTCTGGACGTGCGGCCCGCTCAGGCGGAGAAACGATTCCGGCGAGGACGAGCAAACCTGGAAATCACCCGCATCGATGTAGGCGGCGAAAGGGGCCGGCGAGACGGCGCAAAGTCGCTGAAAAAAAGGCCATGCGCCAATGCCGCACGGCGAGGACAGGCGGTGGGCGAGGTTGACCTGGTAAATGTCGCCCGCGCGAATGTAGCGCTGGGCGCGCTCAACGCGGCGGAGAAACTGATCCCGCGTGAGGTTGGACGCGGCAGAGCAGGGGACGTTGGCGCGGCCGAATTGGGCGCCTTTGCCCGGCAACCCGGCCAGCGCGGAGCGCCAAAACCTCAACCTTTCCCGAGCATGCGCCGCGTTGCGCGAGCCGTCGGGTTGCAGGCCGGTCGACACGATCCACGTTTTGGCCAGTTGATGATCGAAGACGACAAGGCTGTCATAAAAGCCGGCCCAACAATCCGGCAGATCCAGGTCGTTGACGGCGCGCCGCGGCAATTGGGGTTCGACAAAATTCTTCAGGTCGTAGCCCCACACGCCGAAGCAGCCGCCGAGGGGAAAGGGGAGATCGACCTCGTCGAGCAATTCAAAACGCGCCATGAGGCTGTCAAGCAAACGCCACGGATCCCCGTATTGCGCCCGCCCCGGCCCGTCCAGCTCGCACCGCGATCCGAACGAGCGGAAGACCTGCAGCGGACGCGCTGTCAACAACGAATAGCGAGCCTCCTTCGCGTCAAACAGCGCGCTGTGAAGCAGCGCCAGCCCCGGTTCGCCGCGGATTTGCTCGGCGAGCGTTTCCGGCGTATGCGCGGAGGCGACCTCTTCGACCAGCGTCATTTTGCCGGGTTGTTCGTGGTGTGAACGACGTTGGTTTGGCCTTGGTAAAAGTTCTGCGGCAAGGTCGGCGCGCCTGCGGCGGGCAGGCCAAGTTCGGTGCGCAAGCGGGCGCGATTGTAAGGCGAGAGCGGG
>Ga0265338_10009205_pt1 | contig 11825 bp, 17 predicted proteins | sample 42126metaG_FD_193579 | JGI IMG/M metagenome (GOLD analysis project Ga0265338, IMG submission 193579) | Rhizosphere microbial communities from Carex aquatilis grown in University of Washington, Seatle, WA, United States - 4-21-26 metaG | ecosystem: Host-associated > Plants > Roots > Rhizosphere... | reverse complement strand
ACGCACAGGGTAAGCCAAATCGTCGGCTACCGGATTGCCAGCAATGCGGTCGATCACCCGTCGATGGCAACTGATAGCGACGGAAGATCGGGGCGTGACCGAGGCGGTTAGGATCGGCTGAGAGCAGAGGCGCGTCCGATTGCCGGCGGGATAATGCTGGGTCACGGTCACGTGATATTCTCCTGCCCGGTCAGACCATAGCCGAGTCGCAATGGCTTCCCCTCGTGCGAAGGCGTATGTCCGGGGCAAGGACAACCACAACGGGAGCAGAATGCGCCTTTATGGACGAAGCGTGGACCTGGGGGATGGTGGCGGCAATCGCCATTCTGATCACCGGCTCAATGATTGGCGTCGCCCCTTCGGTAATCGACCGTGCGCCGAAGCTAGGCTGGTGGCTTGTTGTAGTGGCTCCCCTTCCACTCGTCATTTGGGACATCCTGTGGGTAATCATGGTGAATCCTCCAGATAACACCCGGCGGGCACTCTCGCTGATAATCGGCGCCCTCGCGGGCGCGGTCATGTTGTTCGGGGTAACTGAGATGCTGAAACGCCCAGCGAGCGCTCAAACGGTTACGCCGGGGCAACCCTCCGTCTCGGGCAATGGCAACACCAACGCGCCAAACAATAGCGGCATCATTGCCCCGAATAGCCCAGGCAGCATCATCACGCAGGGCCAGCACGGGGACAACTATCTAAACAAGGACCCTAGGTCATGGGGATTTGCACAGCAGCAGTGGGACGCGTTCAAAGGGGCTTTAGCGCCGTCGGACCACCCTATCGTCGTGTATGTACGGTTAGACGATCTTCTCGCCCGCGATTTCAAGAACCAGCTTGTAGGCTTGATAAACTCAGTCCCCGGATGGAAGGCCAACGACTTTGGCGATAACGCAACGAACACGCTAGGCGTGCGCGGAATAGTAATCAGGGTGCCCGATGCCAATCACCCACCGCCAGAAGCACAGACCTTGATGAGCGCCTTTCTGGCCTCTGGCATCCAGCCGTCGCCTATTTTTGCGGGCGACTTCGGCGCAGTTCAGATTGCAATAGGTTCCCCACCACAGCATTGAGGAACGGTCCCGCCAACGCAGCGGGACACGCGCACGAGTGACGGAGAACGCGAACGGTCGCGCAGGTGGTCGCACGGCCGCGTTGCCAGCGGTATCACCGTCCGCCGATCGACGTTCAACTGGTCAGCACGATCGGCCCTGCGATCACCGCCAACACTGCGGGTGCGGCGATCCGGCTACGATTGGTTGAATCTCCCGGCTTTGCCGACAATTTCTGCCCGCGCGTCCAGAACCGGGCTGAACCGTGACGATGGTCTCCGCTATCGTGGTGGCACGGCAGCCGGAGCGGCGTTAGCGGAGCCGGCAGCCGTAAATCGTGCTTAAGGCGCGGATTTTGGTGGTCGCAGGTGACGCGTCACCGGGTTCGCAAGCCGTCGATTGACGCTGAGAGAGCGCAAAGGCAGCTTACCATTGCCATCTCGCGCGGTGCAGCAACGTCGGGATTGGCAAAATTGCAATTCCCCAATCCAGGCATCAGGGGTAAACTCCACCATCCAGCACGAGTCGCGGTACCTGACGTTTGTTGTGAGTTACCTCTCGCCCTGGCCCATCGCTGACAACAGGGACGGCTACTCGTGATCCTGACCGCCTATTTCGACGAAAGCGGCACGCATGACGGCTCGCCTACCGCCGTCGTTTGCGGGGCGATGGCCACATCACGACAGTGGGAGAGAGTCGAATTTGGGCTTCGTAAACTCAAGCGGAAGTATGGGTTTCGCATTCTCCACGCGACTGATTTACGAACTGGCAGCGGAGATTTTCATGGTTGGTCCCAGCAAAAAATCGTCGATCTTCTGGGTGACGTTGGGTTCTTGTTGGGCGGCAACGCCATCATGGAATACGCAGTTTGCACGGTGGACGTGGCAGCATTCCAGGAGGAATATCGAGGGGAATGGATAAAGAAACCAAGACTAGACACGCAATATGGACTGGCATTCCGGTCTTGTCTCGTGCACCTTGGGCTTGAGATCGAGCGCAGGCTCGGCCATCATAGAAGCTTCTCTGAGACTCGGCTACACTGCGTGATAGAGGCCGGACACAAGAATGCTGGTGACGCTCAAAGAATATTCCATGAGATGAAGAAGGATTTGGAGCGTCACGATATGCAAATGTTTGGCGACTTCACCTTAGCGACCAAGCACGAGCGCGATCCCTTGATGGTCGCCGATTTTATCGCTTACACATCCTATAAAACCGATCTCGCCATACGAGAGCACGGGATGCGAAGCGTGTTTCCAGACGCCATTGCGCCAATCCGCGAGGGTGCTATCACTCGCATCCAATACGCACCCGGTAGTTTGGCAAAAGTGAGGACGGCCTTAATCGAAAAACTTGAGAGGCGACGCAATAAGCAATTCAATGGCCAGTCGGTTTCTTCGGTTCATGGCCCTCGGCGGATTGCGTCGGAGGACGAGGAACCGGCGTCTTGAACGCTCGGTCGGTCGCCTCCGGCATCGCCAGAACCATCTCGCTCTAGCCGACCCGTCTGATCCGGTCGGGGATGTTGGCGCCAGGAGCAATGCGGCTGGCCGTCCCCACTCGCCGCATTATTATCACGCTATGCAGAAATTAGTCGTTGAGGATCGCCGTTCGATCGCCGCCTTCCGTGGCCGGAGTAGCTTCGTTTTCGTGGTAACGGCAAGCGCGGCCAATTCGTCATACGCGGCGGTTTTCAGTCTGTCGGGCGTTGACATCGTGCAACCTCTCTCACTGGCCAGGACAGGCTAACCACAGACGGTACAGGTTGGCGAGGATCACAGATCGGGGCACACGGTTATGGGCGGCACGGCGAGCCCATGGAGCGACCGTGGTACCTTGGTTGCGTGGGGGCGGATTACCGGCCATCGTCCAGAATCACACTCGACACGATGTAGACCGACGCTTGTCCTCCCCCGGCATCGACAGACAACCCGGTGCCGAGCCGAATCATCAAGCGTTGGTATCCCCGCCAGGAAGGCACGACATTGATCGCAGATTGAGGGAAAATGCAGCGTACGGTTCGATTGGGCAAACGCAACGGAGGAAGGGGTAGCATGGGTGTTCAAATAAGCCCTGTGACTTACGTTATCCTTGCTGTTGCGCTAGTCACGGGATGTGGGAGCGTATCGAATACCTATGGCAGTCTGAATGGTGCCGCAGCAATCGATCATCATTGTGAAAATGAACTCGGCGGAGCAATGGCTGTCTGGCAGTGTCGCCAGTACTACGCGCATGAGAAAATCAATGGAGACTGCCTGAAAGAACCTGGGCAAACGGCTATCCAGCAGTGCCAAGAGTTCTACGGCAAGATGTATGCTGAGCTTCACGCCCAACAGAGCGGTGGGCCTGCGGCTGTAGTGGAAACATCGTCGGCTCCGGCAACACCACAGAACGGTACGCTCGCTATACCACTGCGGAAACAGGGGGGCATTTTTGTGGTCCCCGTTTCGATAAACAATGCGATTACACTGCAATTCGCAATTGACAGCGGTGCGTCAGATGTGAGTATCCCTGCGGATGTTGTTCTGACATTGATGCGTACGGGCACCCTTCGTGACGCGGATTTCCTTGGCACGAAAACATACATCTTGGCAGATGGCTCCCCAGTTCCATCTGCGACCTTCCGCATTCGTACTTTGAAGGTCGGTGGCCAGGAACTAGAGAATGTGGTTGGCAGCGTTGCAAGCGTTAATGGCTCATTATTGCTAGGCCAAAGTTTTCTCAGTCGCTTCAGGTCTTGGTCTATTGACAATCAGCGACAGGTTCTAATGTTGCAGTAGGCGCAGCACTTCGCTGGACCCCGAATCTCGACACGATGGCCCAATTAGCCACAATAACAGAGCAGCAGCAGAGGGTGGCGGCAATTCTTGGGTCGCATTTTGGATCGGGTATCCGTCGCTTCCCGGCTGTCGTGGACTGGCGCAGCGATGGTCTGCTGCAAGCATCGCTGGACGAATATCGAGGAACTCCGGTGGTGTTGTGCGGCAGCAGCATTGTGTGTTGTTGGATAGACCAGCCGGTACTGAATACCTGCGTCCGTCAACTCCGCTGCCACTGCATCCTGGGGAAAGTTCGGCCGTACCCAACTGTCTCGCTGATCGGGCCGACCGAGCCGGTGGGAACTGGAGTTCTCGATCGTGGCGGTAACTGCCCGGCTAAACTGTTTGCCGGATCGCCGCCGCCGTGTCGAAGATGCTACGCTCAAGAATTCGGCAACCAGCCAAGATGTCGGGCTGGCGATGATTTCGAGACTGGCGGCGTAATGGACCGACTCATGTGCGTCGAGCAATCGGAGAGGTAATGAGACCCGCAACGAAATCACCGACCCAGCGGTCCGGCAAAGCGATGGGTGCTGACATTGCCTCAAAATTGGAGAAGATCGTTGACGAGATTGCAGAGGGCGGCAATGCGAATTTGACGCGATTGACGGTGCTAAAAAAATGGTTCGAAATACCATCGCGCCTTCTATCATTCGGCATATTCATCGCGTGCCGAGCATCCACGAATAATCGTGAGATGACGGAGGAAGCACGGGAGCTACTTCGTGAGACGCAAGACCTTCTGGCCGATGTTGATGTCTTGCATCCCAGCATCTCACGGAGTGGAGCGGCAAGGTTGTGCGCCCGTCTTCAAGCCTTTCAAAATGAACATAAACGGCTAAAATGGGCATCGGTGCGACTGATTCACAATATGGACCTATTCTTTGCGGAAAGTGGGCTTCGGCTCTATCTAGCGAATGGCGCTTCGCCGGTCGAAGGTTACCGTCTTGCTGCGAATTACTGCGAACACTATGACCCACGCTACGGAACCGGCCTCAATGGTCCCAGCGTCGATAGGATCAAGGAAATAATCGGTTTCATTCTCGCGATAGAGGATTGTGAGAATGCGAGGTGAAAATCGTTCACGCGTTGATTGCAAAGGATGTCGCCAGCCATGATCGACCTTATCACCACCTGCCAGCCGAGTCGAAACCCCATTAAAGACGTCCTTTGGCAGCAGCCTGCCGAAAAGCCTCTGGATCGGTGATCGCCTTCCAATACAGCATAGTACAAGCGAGGCTGGCGGGAAGATTGGGATGCTGGTTCTTGACGGCCACGGCCGCAAATTGGCCCTTCGAAAAGCCCTGAACAAGTTGACCCATCAGCAGGTCTCCGGCTTGTTGCTGCCCGTGGCCGAGGCCGATTGTAGTCCGAATGGCCGCCCGCTCAAGCGCATCACATGGGCTGCTGGTATCCTCGTTCATGATAGGGTAGCCAAAGAATCCCACCCCCGCGACCAAAAGCAGCAGCACCAAACCTTTCATGCACGGTCTCCATCTCAAACGGTATGGGTAGCCACGGATGGACGCAGGCCGGTCCGCGTGGTTGCCCAATGCAGAAGGGTGTCGATCCCGGCCGCGATGGGTTTCCGTAAACCACACGCTTCGGTCACCCACTTCACAGCGTCGTTCACGCTGCTGACCGTGGATGCGGTTATCCGGTCCGCGTCAAGAACAGCGACACCGAACCGGCGGTCACCACCGGGGTCAAAGCCAAGGTAGAGGCTGGACTGCGGTTCCATAGCTACCTTGCCCGACGGGTGGGGGTCTCGCCAGCAGCGGCCAGCATCGTTGCCCTAACTCCCTTCCCGAAATCTCGGCGGCTATTGATGGCCCAATGCTCATCGAACCGTACGGCCTCATACGCAGCGTCGATCATGGCTTCGGTCGGTTTCGCCCGTACCTTAAAGGCAGCATGCGCCAGCCGCCGGTAGCGGGTTGGGTCAGCATCGAATGTGGCTCCATCGGCCGTGGCGAGCGCGCCGGCAAGCTGATCCAGCATGGGCGGGTCGGGGAAGGTGGATCGCTTTGGCATGGATCGTAATCACGCAGAGACTGGAGGTTTAGCTGTCATCGTGGAACACTCACTCCGGCAACCCGGCTATGCCGCATCAAATAGGTCAGCCCGCAGCTTGCGCAGCGTGGCCGCCTCCCGTTCCAACCTGTCGATCTCTTCCCCGACCGCCGCCGCCAGCGTCGATGCAGGTGCGTCCCAACGGAGCTTGCGGAACACGTGCTTGAGATGCAGTTCGGTCTCCGACGAGACTTTCCCGCTTTGCCGTTCCCGGTGGAGTTCGGCAATGAATTGGCCGGCTGCTGTCATCCGAGGAGCATAGGCCGATCCGCCCTCAGCTTCGACCCTACACTGCCTCCAGGACAACAAGCGTTGACGCACGAGTCAGCGCCCAGTCAGGCGGCGATCTGTTCGGCACGTCGAAGGAAATTCCGATTCACGGCGCTGCGTGGACGGGTGCCAAGACGCTCGTGCGCCAGCGACAACGCGACATCACGCAAGCCGCCACGAACTGCCGCCTCGGTCAGTGTCCAATCAACGATGTCGCGTTGGGCGTGACTGCCGCCGATACGCCAGAGATCGAAACGCACTGGTTGTAGTAACGCCATCGCTTGATCGTACGCACCCCGATGGAAAGCCATCAGCCCCTCAACAAGCGGGATGCCGACCTCGCGGTAGCACGACGCGCTCTCGGCTCCGCTCGATGCCGTGTCGCGCATCCAGCCCAGGCGCCGTTCGGCTAGGGATTCCTGCCCGGATCGCAATTCGGCCATCGCCGCGTGCAGATCGATGAACATGAGGCACTTTCCATCGGCGTGTCCCTCCCATTGGGTGAGCAGATCACGCCACCGCTCGGAGACGTCGCAACCAAGTGTGTCAAGCCGCCAGAGCAGCGCCGAGGCATTGCACAGATTGAGGGCCAATGGTCGTAGCGTATGAAGCAACGGGCCATCGTACAGCGCGAGTGCTGCCTCGTACTGGCCCAATTCGAGGTGAAAGAGCGACTTGTGCCACCAGATATGGACCTGGGTGATATTTTCCGGCGCCGACCAGTACGGCTCACGTGCGACCATCCAGCCCAGGCCGTCTTCCGGGCGCCCGGTCATTTCCATCACGTGTGCGACGGTATGATGCGGCCAGAAACTGTGCGGTTCAAGTTCGGCCGCCGCTCGCGATTCGTCCTCGGCGCGGGCGTAATCCCCCGCTTCTTCCAGACCGAATCCATGGAAGGCGAGGATGGTTGCGTAGCCGGGTGTATCCTTTGACCAAAACGGCAATGCCCGCGCTGTCCGATCCCGAACCCACCGAAAGCGTCCAAGATAGCCATCAAGCAAGGTCACGGCCTGATGTGCCACAAGATCGAAGGGATACCGCATCAGGTGTCGGTCCAACACCGAGGCAGCCGCGCTCCGTGCTCCTGTCACCGCCTGCGCGAGCGCCGCGCTGTGCCCGCGTTCCCGCTCATTCATCGTCAGGTTTTCAACGCTCTGAAGCACGGTTCGGGCATGGCCAAGCATGGTCGGGTCGTTCGCGAGTACAAACAACCACGCCTTCGCGAGGTGTGCCATAGTGAAATTGGGCGACGCCTCACGCGCCGCGTCGAACAGGCCAGCTGGGTCGCCGTACCCGAGATTGAAAGCTCGCACCGCCTGATCATACAGCGCCACGGCATCGGCCGTCGCACCGGATATCTCCTGTCCCTGGGCATCCTTGATCATAGTACTCCCTCATCATTTTCGGGGTTGGCTGTGGCGGCGCCGATGCAAGGCTAATCCGTGTCAGCGGTCAGCGTAGGACGATGTGCGAGGCTTGGCGACCCGAAGTGCGCCTTCACCGCCACCTCCACGACGCCCTTGACCAGATGGTGCCGAGATGTACGGCCCATTGGGTCAGCACGCTGCTGACTCAACGCCGTCAATAGACCACGGCAATCGTGGAGCACGATCAATGTTAATGGTGACGCCATGGACCGACATGCACAGGGTATGCTCTGTTCTCGACATGGCACACGACACCGAACACCCACCCGCACCATCGCACCCACGGCTGACCATTACCCGCTCCTGAAGGTCGCAGGCCACTACTGATTCTAGGCCTCGTTGGCAGCATGCGAAATTGACGGCACCATCACACCAGCGGCTGCCGACGACGCTTAACACACGCTTGCGAGTTTCTGCGATGATCGAACCAGCATCGACTCAGGGAGGGACCGGCCGACCGACCGCCGAAGTAGCTGTAATGGCTCTCCGCCGGATCGCGGGAGCATGGGAACTTGATCGATATGATGCAGTCTCTCTGGTCGCTGCGACGGCGGCCGACTTCACTGCGGTAGAATGGACAGAGGATCGTTTGACGCGCGTTGGTTACCTGATCGACCTAGACAAAGCACTGATTGAACTGAACCCCAAGTTTGGCATTGCGCGCTGGATCAGAACTCCGAATCCGGGGCCGTTCTTCTCTGGCAATTCACCACTGCAAATGATGACTGGCAGCACTCGCAGCATGGTGGAGTTGCTCCACCAAGTGAGACGATGGAGCAAGAGCACGGGTCGGTCTTGATTGAACCGATCAGTGAATATTCCCCACGTGCCAACCATGGTCACTCAGATCGTCGCACGCCCGCGTTGCCAGCGGTATCACCGTCCGCCGATCGACACGCAACTGAATCAGCACGATCGCCCCCGGCGATTACCACCAACGGCACGGCGGCGGCAATTCGGCTACCGTTCGGTAGCCAGAGAGGCGGATTGCGGAGTCAACCCAGCTTTACCGTCAGTCAAAAAAAGAAAGGACGGTTTCCCAGCGATTGAAACCGTCCGCCTATCGTTGTCCGAGCCGTTGCCGGCTGCGGTGCGGTGTCATCCACAATCCCTGCGTCATTTGATATGGATCAATGCACACGCCATTGACGTGTGATATCGCGACGGAGACCATTCCGGCAGAGTTATAGGATATTCAACAGAAGACACCGGCGACATGATGACTCATTGCATCCAGACGCGAGTGTCGCGAGTCTCCCCAGCAGGGGAATAGTGATGAATACCACGATATTGGCTGTTGCTTTGGCTGCTGGCACGGTGTTCGCGGCCAATTCTGCCACGATCACATACCAAGAAACCTCGAATAGTCTGAACGTCGTTACGATCGTAGGGGAGATCACGCAAAACGATTCCGATCATTTTGACCAAGTTGTTGCGCCACTCAGTGGCCCGACCGTCGTATTCCTCCAAAGTCCTGGCGGAGTTGTCGGCGACGGCTTAAACATCGGTCTGACCATTCGACGGTTAGGTTATGGTACTGCCGTAGCAGACGGTGACATCTGTGCTTCGGTCTGCGGGATGATCTGGCTGGCTGGTTCCCCACGCTTTCTTACCGCAAATAGTAAGATCGGCTTTCATGCGGCCTACCGTAAAGATGGAACCGAAAGTGGTCAGGCAAATGCGCTCGTGGGTGCCTATCTCAGCAAACTGGGATTGTCATACACCGCGATCGCTTACCTGACAGAAAGCCCACCGGATGACATGAGTTGGCTGCATCCGAGCGATGCTAGCCGGGTTGGCATTACTTTCTCGCTGATTAAGCCACCGAAAGAGCCTGAACCATTCGTGCAAGCGCCGGAATCAATTCCACAACATCAACCGGCACCTCAGCCCAGAGCGCCGATCGCCTCACGAGTCGAACAGCAAGCACAGCGTCTCGTCCTGTCTTACTATGCTTATTGGTCGCAGGGCGGCACCAATGTGGACGCTTTGGCCCCCTATTACAGCAATATGGTGTCATTCTATGGCAACATGATATCACGTGAAAAAGTCATGGAAGAAAAGCGAACATTCTCTGCACGTTGGCCGATCCGACAATATACAATCAATCCTGACAGTCTGTTCGTTATATGCAGCGACAACACTTGCACCGTCACCGGTGTGGTCGCTTGGGACTGCACAAGCCAAGAGCGTGGCATGCATTCAGTCGGCACCGCCAATTTCGCAGTGCGGATCGTAAATGGTGCAATCGTCTCGGAGAACGGCTCAGTCATCAAGAATGTTGCGGCACCCCCCATCATGGCCGCCCCTACTGCTCCTGTTACGCCTGCCGCGTTGCCGTCAGCAGCTAGAATTGGACCGAGCTTCGATTGTACGAAGGCAGATTCTCCGGTAATGCATCTCATTTGCCGGGACGCTGATCTATCGCGGGCCGACGTGTTGATGGTGCAACCATACTATGTGCTTCGCCATCTAGTCGGTCCAACAGGTTGGAAAGCGTTGATGGTTGATGCCATCAATTTCCAGCAAACAACCCAGCAAGCGTGTGGGGTTGATGCTTCCGGCAATTTGCCATCCGATCTAGGTACGTTGAAAGGTTGTCTGATTCGCGCCTACGCTACTCAACGCAACGTATGGATGGCTAGATTATCAGGATCAGGATTGCAAGAAGCACAGCGTCCGATCCAGCAGCATATTGCTTTACAAGCAAGGCTGCAAACTCTGGGATATCTGCCGGCGACCGAGAAGCCCGACGGCATCTATGGGACTACTACACGTGCTGCTATTATCAACTGGCAGCAATCTGTTGGCTTACCCATCACCGGCCTTCTTGGGGATGGCGATGCTGCCCGACTGTAGGAGAAATCGGATGGATACTATCCGCATGTGGTCGATTACCGATGCGCCCACCGGTGCCGGTACATCGACACGATAATGGTAGGAACCGGCCTGTGGCTCATTCGGCAGCACGCGCGGGCCGAACGGCGATGAGATGCAGGCCCCGATGATCGGTGTCCGTAGGATCACCGGCAGCCGTATCTGTGCCGCGCATGGGCTCGCCCAAGCCAAAACGGCCACGGATGCAGACGTGATCATTGCGGATGCAGCTTTCATGGCAGTCAACGTAACACGAAACCGCCACCGTAGACCAACATCTGCATTTCGCCAGAGTCAGCCAATCCCACCGATCGTCGCCAAACCGTCCCGTGGCGACCGTGACTTGATCCGTCTGACGCCGTTTAGGTTGCGTTCGGTTCGCCTCCAACGATCCGTTGGGCGGTCGGTGGACCGTCATCGAGGAGAAACAACGGGTAGCGTTGTCTGCGCGATGGAGGTTCTTCACTTCCTGTCAGTAACCACGGCCCTGCTGCTTTTTGAGCTTCTTGATTCGGTGACGTTGATAGGCTTCTATCTGGCGCGATAGTGGAATCCGGTGGTCAAATGCGAGGTGAGTTATCGAGACCACATGTGGCGTTTCGGTCTCGGGGCCACCTATGTCCAAACCGCAGAGAATACCTCCCACATCCCCAGTGTAGAAAACACTGGTGACGTTGCATTTTTTGGGAATGGTGATCTCGGGAGATCGATCCGCGAGTACGCCGGCCAAGTATGGTGTAATATTGGCTTCGATAGGCAACGACTCCTTCAGCATCGATATAAGCAAGTCGGTCTTCTGGGCATCATCAATCATGGAGATTTCCTTCGGTACGCAGGCGCGGCGGATGGCGGTCTCGTGGGCGATCGAACTTGATTCTCCACGTCGAGGGCGCACGCCAACTGAGCGTTCGTATCGACTAATGCGCTACACGCTGTCCTTCAATTCCTTCGCTGGCCGGAAGGCGATCTTTTTGCTGGCCTTGATCTTGATCGCCTCACCGGTCGCCGGGTTCCGACCCATCCGAGCGGGTCGTGCTCGCACTTGCAGGATGCCGAGGCCGGTCATGCGGACTTTGTCGCCATTCTTGAGATGCCGGCTGGTCGCTGCCACCAGATCGCTCAGCATGGCTTCAGCGTGCTTCTTCGGCAGGTCATGGCTCTCGGCTAACTCGGCGGCGATCTGCTTGAGCGTGACAGTGACCTGGGAAGCAGTCTTTGCGGGGGGCGCCTTCTTTGGTGGGGAGGCTGCCGTCTTGACCGGGGCGGCGGCTTTCTTGGCAGCGGATTTCTTGGCTGGCGGCATGACGATC
>Ga0265338_10009204_pt1 | contig 11825 bp, 9 predicted proteins | sample 42126metaG_FD_193579 | JGI IMG/M metagenome (GOLD analysis project Ga0265338, IMG submission 193579) | Rhizosphere microbial communities from Carex aquatilis grown in University of Washington, Seatle, WA, United States - 4-21-26 metaG | ecosystem: Host-associated > Plants > Roots > Rhizosphere >... | reverse complement strand
AGACCCTGCTCGGCTTTGCCAGGCTGGAGGAAGCCGACCGCGATTTCGCGGCGGCGGGAGAGCTTCTCGACCGCTGCGAAAGGCTCGCGCCCGGACATAGCGGCGTGCGCCTGACCCGTGCGGTCGTACAGAGCCGGACCGGCAGGTTCGACGATGCAATGGCGACGCTGGGCGCGATCGGGGAGGCCCGCGACGGCGGCGTGCTCGCGCCGCACGAGCTGCTGGAGAAAGGCCGCCTGCTCGACCGCATGGGCCGCTACGGCGAGGCCTTCGAGGCATTCTCGCAAGGCAAGGCTCTGCTGCGCGAGATCAGCGGTCAGGAATACCTCGCCGAAGAAGCGCAGGACCTTGCGGCGCGGCTGGCGAAGTTCTTCACCGCGCAGCGCCTCAGGCTGCTGCCGCGCGCCGCGATCACGGACGGGCCGCAGCCGGTCTTCATCGTCGGCTTTCCCCGCTCGGGCACGACGCTGGTCGAACAGATCCTGTCGGCCCATTCGCAGATCTCGGCGGGCGACGAATTGCCGTTCATCCACGAGATCGCCGCGATCATGCCGCGCCTGCTGGCCAGTCCGCTGGCCTATCCCGAGGCGCTGTCCGAACTGTGGATGGGCGACCGCCAGGATGGCCTCGACGACCTGCGCGACCACTATCTGCGCCGCGCCGCAAGGGAGGGATTCATCGAGCCGGGCGCGCGCTGGTTCACCGACAAGATGCCGCTTAACGAAACCCATCTGGGCCTGATCGCCCTGATGTTTCCGAAATCCCCGATCATCCACCTGATCCGCCACCCGCTCGACGTGGTGCTGTCGACCTTTGCCAACCAATTCACCCACGGCCTGCATTGCGGCAACGCGCTCGACACCGCGGCCCGGCACTATGCGCTGACGGCCGAGCTGGTCGAGCACTACAAGGCCGAGCTGCCGATGAACTGTCTCGCCCTGCGCTATGAAGAGATCGTCGAGCGGCCGGAAGAATGCGTGCGCGCGATGCTCGGTTTCATCGGCGCCGCGTTCGAGCCGCAATGCCTGCGCTTCGAGCAGAACCGCCGCCATGCCCGCACGGCGAGCTATGCCCAGGTGAGCGAGCCGCTTTACGATCGATCGCTCTACAGGCACCGGCGATATGCGAAGCAGCTTGCGCCGGTCGTGCCGATCCTGCGGCCGGCCATGGACCGGCTGGGATACGACGTTTCTTCCTAGATCCCCTCGCCGTCCACGCCGACATGGATGCCGCATTCGTCCTTGTCGAGGCCCGACCAGCGGCCGTCGCGGTAGCCTTCGCCGGCCTGGATGCGGCGCGTGCAGGGCATGCAGCCGATCGAGGGATAGCCGTCATCGACCAGCGGATGGCGCGGCAGGTCGTGCTTGGCGACGTAGTCTTCGAGATCGGCCAGCGTCCAGTCGGCCAGCGGATTGAAGCGGAAGCGGCCTTCGAAGAACTCCACCGGCTGCATCTCGGCGCGCTCGCGCGTCTGGAAGCGCTTGCGGCCGGTGATCTGCGCCGCGAAGGGCTCGAGCGCGCGCTTGAGCGGAATGACTTTGCGGAAATTGCAGCAGGAATCGGTGTCCTTCGACCACAGCGTGCCTTCGGGATCGAACTTCGCGCGGTCCGCCGGATTGGGCGCCAGCGAGCGGATGTCGCCGAGGCCGAGCACGTCCTGCAGCCGGTCGCGATAGCGCAGCGTCTCGCCGAACAGCTTGCCGGTATTGAGGAAGAGGATCGGGGTCGCCGGATCGATCTGCGCAACGAGATGGAGCAGCACCGCGGATTCGGAGCCGAAGGAGGAGACCACGGCGCTCTTGCCCTTGAACTCGCCTTCCAGCGCGAGCTCGAGGATGCCGTGCGCGTCGCGGCCGCGGGCCGCGTCCTGGAGCTGTCCGAGCTTGGCGAGGATCAGCGGATCGGGCGTGCCCGCCCCTGCCCGGTCGAAGGCGCGGGGGCTGATGCCGCGGGAGCGGTCGATGACGGTGACGGTCGCGCTCAAGACAGCCAGCCCCTCTCCGACACCAGCGCGCGGGTGCGGCGCGAGACTTCGTCGGGGGCGAGGCCGCTGGCGCGCCAGACGGCGCGGGTGGCGCCGAGATCGGCGAGGCGCGAGGTCCATTCGGGGCCGAACTGGCTCTCCAGCCATTCGCGCAGCCGCCGGGCGAGACCGGGCGCGTGGCCGCCGGTCGAGGCCGTCAGGACGAGGTCGCCGCGCCGGACGATGGCGGGCACGTGGAAATCGCAGAACTCGGGGACGTCCTCGACATTGACCAGGATGCCGACAGCGCGGGCCTCGGCCGCCAGGGCTTGGGCGGCGTTCCGGTCCAGGCCGGCGACGAACAACACGTCCAGCCGCGGCAGGGCCGCCGAGAGGTTCACGGGAACGGCTTCGATCCCGGCCTCGGCCAGAAGGGCGGCGCGGCGGGCATAGCCTTCTCCGCCGCCGGCAAGGCCGATGCGGACGGTCTCGGGATTGAGCAGAATGGGGAGCAAGGTGGCCTCCGCCCCGGCCACCGGGCCGGTTCTACAGCAGAGGTACGCATGGTCCTGCTAAAATGCAAGAACGGGGTGGGGAATGAAATTATTCACATCAGAGCGATGTGGAATTACGTGTAGCCCTTCAGGATATCGGTGATCGAGACGCCGATCTTGTCGCCATGGATGACGATCTCGCCCTTCGCCACGGGCTTGTCGTTGGCGAGGATGAGCACCGGATCGTCCTGCTTGGAGTCGAGCTCGATCACCGCGCCGCGGCCCATGCGCAGGAGCTGATGCATCGGAATCGTGGAACTGCCGAGCACCACCGAGATTTCGACTTTGACGCCGGAGATATTGGAGGACATGAAGGAGCCTATGAGCGATCTGGCGCACTCTCCGGCTTTTATGGTTTCGGACCCGTTAACGCGGCCTGCGGTGGAATGGCGGATCGCGCCCGGCCTCACGCCCTACCCCGAGGCGGTCGCGTTCATGGAGGAGCGCGCGGCGGCGATCGCGGCGGGCACGCGGCCCGAACTTGTCTGGCTGGTCGAGCATCCGCCGATCTACACCGCGGGCACGAGCGCCAAGGACGCCGACCTGCTCGATGCGCGCTTTCCGGTGTTCAAGACGGGGCGTGGCGGCCAGTTCACCTATCACGGGCCGGGGCAGCGCGTCGGCTATGTGATGCTCGACCTCAAGCACCGCGGCTCGGACGTGCGCGCCTTCGTGCACAATCTGGAGGAGTGGCTGATCCGCACGCTCGCCGCGTTCAACGTCAAGGGCGAGCGGCGCGACGGCCGCGTCGGCATCTGGGTCGCGCGGGGCCCCACTTCGAAAAAAGAAGGGCGCGAGGACAAGATCGCAGCGATCGGCGTGCGGGTGCGGCGCTGGGTGACGTTTCACGGCGTGAGCCTGAACGTCGATCCGGACCTGACGCATTTCTCCGGCATCGTGCCCTGCGGCATCAGCGAGCACGGCGTGACCAGCCTGCACGACCTCGGAATTATCGTGTCCACGGCGGATGTGGACGTCGCCATGCGTCATGCATTCGACGAGGTTTTCGGCTAGATATTTTCCGGTCGTTGGGGGGATTCGTCATGCCGCGCGTAGCCGCAGCCTTCTTTGCCATGGGCGTTCTGAGCATTCTGTGCGGCGGTGCCATCGGCATCTACATGGCCGGGAGCAACAACAACACCTTCGTCGACCTGCATGTGCATTTGAACCTGGTGGGCTGGGCGACGATGGGGCTGTGCGGCGCGTTCTATGGGCTGACGCGCGAGACGCTGCCGGTGCGCTTCGCCTGGATCAACTTCCTGGTGCTGACCGCCGGCATCGTGGTGTTCTTTCCGGCCTTCTTCCTGTTCCTCAAGAACGGCAACGATCCGGCCTATGAGCCCTTCATGAAGGCGGGCAATGCGCTGACGGGGCTCGGCATGGTCCTGTTCGCGCTGGCGGTGTTCCGCGAGCTGTTCCGCAAGCGCGCCTAAAGCGACGGGCGGCGGCGGAAGCCTTTTTCCTCCGCCGGATCGGCCTTGTGCATCTCGACATTGCGGATGGTCGAGCCCGGCGGGCCCTTCATGACCAGCGCGATCAGCGCCTCGACATTCTTGTTGGGGCCGGAGACCAGAGCCTCGACCGTGCCGTCGGCGCGGTTGCGGACCCAGCCGTCGACGCCCAGCCGCGTCGCCTCGCCGATCACATAATTGCGGTAACCCACGGCCTGCACGAAACCTTCGATCCGAAGGCGCAGATGGGTGAAATCGTCATCGCTCATGGCGGAGATATGGACGACGACTGGCCGTTTTGCCAGTGCCCGGTCCACCCGCCGTCACAATCGCGTGACGTCGCCAACATGTGTAAGGCAGGACCGCGTTTGCGGCGTATCGATCGCTAGTCGGCAACCAGCCGAGGGGCGCAATCGAGCCATGCGTCCGGCGCGCATTGCCCGATTAGGAACCGCCATCCCAGTTTGGGGTTGGCGACAACATACGACAGATATTGGGGATTTCCGCGTGAAGGTAGTTTGTATGGCGGCGGCGGCAGCGGCATGGCTGGCGCTCGGCCCGGCCCTGGCGGATCCCGATACGGGCAGTGTGCTCAGCTACGACCAAGCCTTCTTCGCCGATGCGCGGCCGAACACGGCCTATGACATGGTCAACCGGCTGCCGGGCTTCACCTTCACCGATGTCGGCACGGCGCGCGGCTTTGCGGGCACTGCCGGCAATGTGCTGATCAACGGGCAGCGGCCGACCTCCAAGACGGACTCCCTGGAGTCGATCCTCAAGCGCGTGCTGGCGTCCGATGTCGACCATGTCGAGCTGATCCGCGGCGGCGCGCCGGGTATCGACATGCAGGGGCTGACCGTCGTCGCGAACATCGTGCTCAAGAAGCAGGACTCGACACGCGTTGTCGCGACCGCGGACGACGCCGTCTTTCTCGACGGCCACATGATCCCGGACGCATCGCTTCAGATCACACGGCATTCGGGCGATTCGACCTATGAAGGTACGATCAGCGCGACCCAGGGTTACGACGATTCCGTCGGGCACGGATTTCACGACGTCTATGACGGCTCGGGCAACCTTGTGAGCCATGATGAGGCGATCAGTCACGGCCTGGGCATCGGCATTTCGGCGAAGGGCGCGGCGACCGTTCCGCTGTTGGGCGGCGAGTTCAAGGCGAACGTCACCTCCCAGAACATCCCTTGGGTCGACAGCCTGCTCTACCGGCACCCTGGCTTCCTCGAGACCTTCGGCGACACCACGCGCGACCAGATCAACGAGCTGGGGCTGCACTGGAAGGGACCGGCCGGGCCGTTCGAGCTCGAGACGCTGCTGCTGCAGCGCCTGGATCACAACAACTCCACCTCCGATTCCTTCGACGGCACGACGGCGCAGCACTTCGTTTCGCTGAGCGACACGGGCGAGACCATCGCGCGCGCGACGTTGCGCTATACGCCGCTGGCCGGGCTGACCTTCGAGACCGGCGGCGAGGGCGCGTTCAACTTCCTGGGCGGCAAGACGGCGTTCCTGGTCAACGGGGTGAACCAGCCCCTGCCCTCGGCGCATGCGCATGTCGAGGAGCAGCGCGGCGAACTCTTCGCGCAGGGCACCTGGAAGATCGATCCGCAATGGATGCTGGAAGCGGGGATGCGCGCCGAATATTCGACCATCATCGAGAGCGGCTCGACGCATCTGACGCGCTCGTTCTTCTATCCCAAGCCGCGCGCGGTGCTGACCTGGTCGCCGGACCAGGATACGCAGATCCGGCTGCGCTATGAGAAGGTCGTCGGCCAGCTCGATTTCAACAATTTCATCGCCTCGGCCAATCTGTCGGCGACGGGCATCACGGTCGGCAACGAGAACCTCAAGCCCGACCAGCATTCGCAATACGAAATCTCGTTCGAGCGGCACTTCTGGGAGAAGGGCGCCTTCGTGCTCACCTTGATGCACGAGGACATCAAGGACGTGGTCGACTTCGTGCCGATCTTCAGCCCGAGCGGGACGTTCGACGCGCCGGGCAATATCGGCAACGGCCAGGACAATCAGATCACCGTGCAGGTCACGTTGCCGCTGGACAAGCTGTTCATCCCCGACGGATTGCTGACGACGACGAGCATCTTCAACCTGACCTCGGTGCGCGATCCGGTGACGGGCATGAACCGCGTGATCTCCGGCCAGCGGCCGCAGAACATCAATGTGGCCTTCACCCAGGACGTCAACAGCCTGTCCTCGACCTGGGGCGTTTCCTATTACAATTGCTGGGACGAGGAATATTACCGCCTGCAGCAGTTCCGCCACCGCAAGGTCACGGCGCCCTATTTCAGCGCCTTCTGGGACTACAAGCCGAGCGCCGAATGGACCTTCCATTTCGAAGCCGACGACATCACGGGGTTCGTCTATCACGACGTGCGGTACAACTACGCCGGTCCGCGCAATGTCGCGTCGCTGGACAACATCGACGCCTTCACCGCCAACGCGATCCCGCATTTCGATTTTCAGATACGCAGGACGTTTTGAGAGCTGCCACTTGTCATGGCCCGCGAATGCGGGCCACCCAGGTGGTATTCCCCGATGCTTGCAGCAATTTACAGATTTCAACTGGGTGGCCCGCATTCGCGGGCCATGACAGTTTTGGCGTTGCCGCACCGGACCGTCAGGCAAATTCCAGGATCACGTCGTCCAGCGCGAGGCTGTCGCCCTTCGCGGCGTTGATCTTCTTGATCGTGCCGTCGCGCTCGGCGGTCAGGACGTTCTCCATCTTCATCGCCTCGACCACCGCCAGAGTCTCGCCCGCCTTGACCTCCTGGCCGATCGCGACGTTCACCGACACGATCAGGCCCGGCATCGGGCAGAGCAGCATCTTCGAGGTGTCGGCCGCGACCTTCTTGGGCATCAGCGCCGCGAACTGCGCGGCCTGCGGCGAGCGCACGACCGCGGTGACGGTGCGTCCGCCCTGGCCGAGCTTGTAGCCGCTCTGGATGCGGCTGATCTGGATCGCGTGCTCGCCGTCGCCGCCCGCCAGATGCATGATCGGCTGGCCCGGCATCCAGTCTGTCATCGCGTCATAGGGCTTGCCGCCGATCAGGAGGCTGAGATTGCCGGCCGCGAGATTGGCATGGCTGACCGCGAACGCCTCGCCGTCGAGCGAGACGACGAAATCGCCGGCCAGGCGGTGCGCGCCGTTGAGCGTGCCCGTGATGCCGCTGGCGCGCAGGCCGCGGGTCAGGCGTGCCGCGATGGCGGCGGCGACGAAGCGGCGCTTGTCGGACTCGTCGAGCGGGCGGCCATGGAAGCCGTCGGGGAATTCCTCCGCGATGAAGGCGGTGGTGAGCGACCCGGAGCGGAAGCGTTCGTTGTGCATGATCGCGGTGAGGAAGGCGATGTTGTGGTTGATGCCTTCGATACGGAACTCGTCCAGCGCCTCGGCCATGGCGTCGATCGCCTCGAGCCGCGTCGGCGCATGGGTGCAGAGCTTGGCGATCATCGGATCGTAGAACATCGAGATCTCGCCGCCTTCATAGACGCCGGTGTCGTTGCGCACCGTGACGTCGCCGAAATCGCCTTCGGCCGGCGGACGGTAGCGGATGAGCCGCCCGGTCGACGGCAGGAAGCCGCGATAGGGATCCTCGGCATAGACGCGCGTCTCGATCGCCCAGCCGTTGAGGCCGACATCCTTCTGCGCGATCGGCAGCTTCTCGCCGGCGGCGGAGCGGAGCATCAGCTCGACGAGGTCGAGGCCCGTGGTGAGCTCCGTCACCGGATGCTCGACCTGCAGGCGCGTGTTCATTTCCAGGAAGTAGAATTTGCGGTCCTTGTCGACGATGAATTCGACCGTGCCGGCGCTGTCATAGCCGACCGCCTTGGCCAGCATCACCGCCTGCTCACCCATCGCCTTGCGGGTCGCGGCGTCGAGGAAGGGCGACGGCGCCTCCTCGATCACTTTCTGATTGCGGCGCTGGATCGAGCATTCGCGCTCGTTGAGGTAGACGACGTTGCCGTGCTTGTCGCCCATCACCTGGATCTCGATGTGGCGCGGCTCGGTGACGAATTTCTCGATGAAGAGGCGGTCGTCGCCGAAGGCGGCCTTCGCCTCGTGCTGGGACGACTTGATCGCCTGGACCAGCTCGTCCTCCTTGTGGACGATGCGCAGGCCCTTGCCGCCGCCGCCGGCGGACGCCTTCACCATCACCGGATAGCCGATCTCCTTGGCGATCTTGCGCGCATGGGCGTCGTCGGTGATCTCGCCGATGAAGCCGGGAACGGTGCTGACCTTGGCGGCCTGGGCCAGCTTCTTGGATTCGATCTTGTCGCCCATCGCGGCGATGGCGTGGTTGTTCGGACCGATGAAGACGACGCCGGCCTTGGCCAGCGCCTCGGCGAAGGCCTCGCGCTCCGACAGGAAGCCATAGCCGGGATGCACCGCCTCGGCGCCTGTGTCGCGGCAGGCCTGCACGATGCGGTCGATGACCAAATAGGACTGCGCCGAGGGCGGCGGGCCGATATGGACGGCCTCGTCCGCCATCTCCACATGGAGGGCGTCGCGGTCGGCGTCGGAATAGACGGCAACGGTCTTTATGCCCATCTTGCGGGCGGTCTTGATGACGCGGCAGGCGATCTCGCCGCGATTGGCGATGAGTATCTTCTTGAACATCGAACCCCGAAGCGGCCGTTGATTTGGCCTGACGGAGCAAGGTTTTAGGGGAGGCGGCGCTTGCCGTAAACCGCCCTTCTCGTTTACGGGAGGGAAGACATGTCGCGCTTCCCCCGCACCCTGCATTCCCTGCTCTACCGCCCGCATCTCGAAAACGGGTTCGCGGCGGCGGCGGGCGTGTCCCTGGCGGGGCTGGCCGTAGGGGTCCCCCTGGGGCTGGCGGCCGGAATAGCGGCGGCGACGGGCGCGCTGTGCGTCTCGATCATGGACCAGCCCGATCCCCTGAACGAGAAGCCGCAGATCCTGGCGGCCGCGATGACGATGGCCTGCATCGCCACGGCGGCGACGCTGGTGGCGCGGGCCACGCTATGGGGCGAGTTCGTGGTCACGGGCGCCGTCGGCCTGTGGGCGGGGCTGATCTCGGCCTATGGCAAGCGGGCGGTCGGGCTGGGCGTCGTGACGTCTTTGGCCTTCGTTCTGGCGCTGGCCGCCGATCCCGGGAGCGCTACCGCCGCCTTCGCGCGCCTGGCGCTGTTCGTGGCGGGCGGGGCGATCTACGCGGTCTATGCGCTGGTCTTCGCCGTCATCTTCGACGAGCGGGTGCGCCGGCTGCTGCTGGCGGAGGCGCTGCGCAGCTTCGCCCTCTATCTGCGGGCCAAGGCGGAACTGTTCGAGGCCGGGCGCGACGATCCCGGCGCCTTCACGGCGCTGATTGAAGCCCATGCCGCGGCGGTGGAGCGCATGCAGATCGCGCGCGACGCGATCTATGCGCGCACGCAGAAGCCCTGGCAGCACCGACAGGCCCGCGCGTTGGTCGCGGTGCTCGATGCGTTCGAGACCATCCTGTCGAGCGATGCGGATATCGAGATCCTGCAGCGGTCCAAGCACCGCCATCTGATGCGCCGGCTGCGCGCGATGACGCTGGCACTGGCGGAGGACGTGGAGCGGCTGGCACTGGCGCCGGCCGAAGTGCTGGCCATCGAGCCGCACCGACGCGAGCGCGACGCCATCGCGGCGGAGATCGCGCGCATCGCGCCATCGGCGGCGGGCGAGGAAACGGAATTGCTGGCGGTCGCCGCGTTCCGCTCGACCGCGGACAAGATCGCGCAGTCGGCGCTGCGCATCGCGGCGATCGGCGCGGAGGACCCGCCGCAGCCGCATGCCGATCTGAACCTGTTCCGCCAGCAGGGCCCGCGCGGCTTCGGCCATCTGAAGGCCAATCTCGGCTTCGGCAAGCCGGCGTTCCGCTATGCGATCAGGCTGGCGCTGGCGATGAGCACCGGGCTGGCGCTGACCGTGGCGTTCCCGCGCTTTGCCCATGCGAGCTGGATCCTGCTCACCATCGCGCTGATCATGCGGGCGAATTACAGCGTGACGCGGCAGCGCCGGACGGACCGCATCATCGGCACGCTGGCGGGCTGCGTGCTGGCGGCGGGGCTGCAGGCCTTCGTGCCGGTCGAATATCTGCTGGTCATCGTCGCGTTGGCGACGGGCATCAGCCACGCCTTCGGGGCGGTGAATTATCGCGTCACGGCGGCGTCCGCCTCGGTATCGGCGCTGCTGCTGATCCATTTCCTGCAGCCGGGCGCGCATCATTTGCTGACGGAGCGCGTCGGCGACACGCTGATCGGCGCGGCGCTGTCCTATGTGTTCAGCTTCCTTCTGCCGAGCTGGGAGCGCAACGAGCTGCCGCGCACCATCGCCACGCTGCTGAAAGCCGATCGCGATTTCGCCGAGCAGGCGATGTCGCGGCGGCGCGTGGAGCAGGCCTATCGCCTGGCGCGCAAGCGGCTGTTCGATGCGGTGGCGGCGCTGTCGGGCGCGGTGCGGCGGCTGGCCGACGAGCCGAACACGGGCAAGGAGCTGCTGGCGCGGCTCAACGCCCTGCTGGCGGCGAACTATCTGCTGCTGTCGGATCTGACGTCGATGCAGGTGCTCTATGCGATGCGGGGTGCGGAGCTGGACAAGATGCCCAATGCCGAGACGCTCACGGCCGAGATGCGCGGGCGCGTGCTCGAGGTCCTGGGATCGGCGCCGGCGCAGAAGGCGCCGCCGCGGCTGAGCAAGACGACGAAGGACGACCTGCTGCAGCCCAACAGCATGTCGGTGCTGAAGCGAAGGCTGGTGCATATCGAGCACGCGGCGCGACGGGTCGCGGGGCTGGCGAAGGAGGTGGCTTAACCTCTCCCGCGAGCGGGAGAGGTTACCTCCCCATGCTCTTGTCGCGGATCGCGCGGAATTCGTTGTCCTTGTACCAGTTCGGCCAGCGATCGGAATTCGCCAGCGTGTCGCCCAGCGTGTAGAGCGCTTCCAGATCGTCGATCACGCCGGAGATGTCCCAGGCCGGATTAAATTCGTCCGAGGGCTGGTGATAGTGGTGCTCGCGATAGTCGTCGCGGATCGCCTTCGCGGCGTCGGTTCCGCCGATGACCAAATCGTTCGCGCCCGCCGGGTCGAGCATCGGCACGCCGACTCTGGACAGCGAGATGTGGTCGGAGCGGTAGAAGCCGCCCTTCTCCGGCTCGGGGTCGGGCGAGATCGTGCGGTTCTGCGTCTTCAGCACATCGGCCAGGAGGTCCTCCATCTCCGAGGCGCCGTTGCCGACCAGCACGAGGTCGCGGGCATGGCCGTGCGGCAGGCCGCCGTCGAGGTTCACGCCGCCGACGATGTGGTTGAGCGGCCAGACCGGATGCTGCGCGAAATATTGCGAGCCGAGCAGGCCCTGCTCCTCCAGCGACCAGTCGATGATCGCGATGGTGCGCTGCGGCCGCTGGCCGTGCGCGAAGGCCTCGCCGATCTCCAGGATCGAGGAGACGCCCATGCCATTGTCGATGGCGCCATTGTAGATCTTGTCGGGACCGGCGACGTCGGGCTTCACGCCCAGATGATCCCAATGCGCGGTGTAGAGCACGTACTGGTCGGGATGCTTGGTGCCCGGGATGATGCCGATGATGTTGCGGGTGTTGAGCGTCTTGAAATCGGAATGGGCGTGGACGTCGAGAGTCTCGCCGGTCATGTCCACGGCCTTGAAGCCGGGCTTGTTGGCGGCGGCCTTGAGCGTGTCGTAGTCGAGGCTCGCGCGCTTGAAGAGATCGCGCGCGGTGTCGAGCGTGATCCAGCCCTGGATCGGCACCATCGCCATGTTCTTGTCGGCGGCGGCGAGCCACAGCTTGTTGCCGGAGTTCGAATTGCGCACGACCTGCCAGCCA
>Ga0265338_10009203_pt1 | contig 11825 bp, 13 predicted proteins | sample 42126metaG_FD_193579 | JGI IMG/M metagenome (GOLD analysis project Ga0265338, IMG submission 193579) | Rhizosphere microbial communities from Carex aquatilis grown in University of Washington, Seatle, WA, United States - 4-21-26 metaG | ecosystem: Host-associated > Plants > Roots > Rhizosphere... | reverse complement strand
TAGTCGATAGAATGAGCAATAGTGCCGTGAGAAAAAAGACTAGCCGAAGAAGCTCTAGCCGAAGAAGAAAAAGAAGTTACGGAAGAAAAAAAAAGAAAAAACAAGTAGATTCGTATATGATTTGGATCATACACTATATATGAGAAAAACCAAACCAATGAAAATAATACACTATTTAAGAGAAAAGAAAAGAAAGACTTTCGGTTCCGCTCGCTCGTTCCACTTACGTTCCACTCGTTGGTAAAAAAAAAGAGACTTATCCAAAGATCGACTAGGATAGGCTGACTGAAACGGCATATCAGTAGCATTAGATTAGTTAGCACTCGCTTAATTAGTTTGCGGTAAAGATAAAAAAGGAAAAGGAAATAACAAAGGGGCCGGCCACACTCACTCAGAACTTGGAACTCACTTAATTCTAGGTAAACCTCCCCGGGCGGTATGAATTTGATTCTCCGCGATCCTCCGCGAGGTCTTTGCGGAACACCTCAATTTTGTCCAAATTTTCATAACAAAATTGATCCAACAGAAACTTCTTTATTTCTAGAGCTTGTAGGGCCCTTTGCCCTTCTTTGGTACACAATTCGTATGCGGGCAACAATCTTTTTTTCTCCCAAATTGGTTCTCGCAACCAAATATTTTGAATCCGGGTTTCCAAATCCTCAAAAAGAGGTTTTGCTTCCGGTGCGATAGTGACGTTTGACAACAAAGCTGCTATTTGGGCTGTAGAGCCGTTAGAAACGAGAGCCGCAATTTCAGCCGAAGAGGCGCAGGGAACTACCGCCTTAGGAAATCCAGACTCCCCCGCCGACAAATTGAAAACTTCTTGACCATAGAAGGTTCGAAGTTGATCGAGGTGTCGGTCAGTTATATCCGAAAGAAGCTCGGGAATCATGCTCAATTTAGGATCAAGAGGAGGAGGGGTTATTACTCCCCTTGAGGACGACGCCCCACTTTGTCTTCCGCTCGCTCGTTCCACTTCCGTTACACTCGCTGGGGCAACGACGCTGCCTAACGAGCCCTCCTCCTGAGCCGCCGCGGTAGACGCGTAGGTGCTGGAGGAGGCCTCCCCGTGCATTTTGAGAATAAGGGAATGCTCAAAGAATAAACAGGGTATTCTAAACATTAGACAAGGGAAGGAAAAAGGCCAGAGTATTTTGCAACTACTAAATACAAAAGCACGTATTAACCACCCATGTAAAATGGAGAAATCTGCGCCTAAAATGCAAAATAAAAGAAAAGCACTACTCATTGAAAGAAATAGAAAGAATACTCAAATAAATAGAATAGAAAAAGAGAAGGTTTTCATTTGGTTTTGGAACTTACTTTTGAATAAAAACACTTTACTTCACTTTCTTTTCTCCGATTCCAAATGACTCCTACGAGTGATTGCTTAGGGACCTTAGCGTACGATCTGCCTGTTTCGATCGTTGAATAACACCAGTCCAATCTCGATGAGGAGGAAGGGACAAAAGAAAGGGTATTTCCCTCTACTAGACTCCGCGAGTTTCTCGGTGGCTCAAGTGCTATCTCTGAAGATGGAGACTTATACTTACTAGCTGGATACTGAGACAAGGCTGGAGCTTGAGACTGAACTTTTTCTAGAAGCCGAATTGCTTACCTAAATAAAGTGAGTTGACCAAATAAACAAGTTTGATGTTGATGCTCCGCAGTAGCTAAAGAGCAAACTTAATTTGGCAACAGGTATTTTTCCTTGTCATTCTCATTTTCCAGTCATTACTTGGACTTGGCTTGGTCAGCCTGACACTAGAGCACCTGCAGCCATGCCCTTACTAAACTGCTACCACTCACGGCACACTTCAACTATTCCAACTTATCCGCATCAATGCATTCACTACCGCGGAGCAGTCTTTTCAAGAATAAAGTCACAGTCAAACCGAAACTACTATTAAAAAAGCTACCGATTCTCACCTTCAACTACCTTTAGAGTCAAGCTAACTGCTGCGCTTACGCCTCCAACAGATGAAAGCACGCCGCTCGTCGTCTTCCCGAGAACCCGAATGGGATTGGCGAACAGGAACAGAAAAGAGGTATGCTCTTTCCCCCGAATACCAATGAGAAGCATAAGTGAACCATTCCTACCTTAGATAGAAGAAACTGATTCAATACCACAAAAAATTCCAAAAAAATCAACGACTTGTTTTTATTGTTGGCAAAACCCACTCCCACTTTTTCCCACCTCGGTGTACTGCGCTAGACCACAGAATCACAGGCCCACCGAGGCGCCTCGGGCAAGGAACCAAGTCAAGCCGAGCGGGGAGGAATACATGTATTCCCCACTCGAGCAGGGAATGAATACTCCTTTGAGGACGGGTTTGGCTGAAATTAGCTTTCTTTCAACCAGGGGCGACACAGCTACATATCTATATTCAATGGACAGATCAAATCGTTCTTGCTGCGGTCGGGGCCCCTACAAGAGAGAAGTGGGTCCTTATCAAGATAGGGGGGGAGTCCTTGTTTTTGAGTTCGCTCCTGAGTTAGAGCTGTTGAATTCCAAAGTGAAGTTTCTTATGCTTTCTTCTTATCCGCTTGCTTATTCTTCTTTTTAGGTCAAATAAAAAAGAACAGCAGTTCTCCAGAGGCATAAGAAATAAGAATAGAAGCTTAAAGAGTCGTAATATCCTAAGAAAGAAACTCTATTTCTATTGCTTACTTCAGTACCAGGTACTCTATTTCCGGTCTCACTTCGTAAGACACTTGAACTGAGTAAATTCTTGACCTAGAAAGAAAAATAATTCTTGTTCTGGTCAGAGCCCGATTCTTTCACTTTCTAGTCTTTCTTCCTTAGAAAATGACTTTTTTTATGTATGGCCTTCGGTACGAGTGAACTGAAATAGCAGTATTTCTGAGTGAGTTCTGAAAGGGGAAAGGAAGGGATTTGAAGGAATGATGGAGAACACATCTCTTCCCCCCATGACATGACTTTATTTACTTGACCTCTATCTAGCATTCATTCGTACTTTCTTTCTATTTTGATTTGAAAGAAATCAAGCGAGCTGCGCAACAGGCTAAAACAACAAGGGCGGTCTCATCTTTCCCGCTATGATGCTTTTCAGTCAGGTTCAGAGTCATCCTGTGTTCAGATTGGAGGCAAGTAATTCCTCTAATGAAAGCGGAATCCATCTTTTGATGCATTTGTTGTCGAGAAGCCTTTTTCTTATCAGCTTCATCTTGAATCGACTTTTCCTTCTTAGCTGAAGAACTATTTTCAGCGCCAGATTTTTAGATCTTTACTGCCGCTACCGGTGCCGGTTGCCTTGGCCGGCGTGGCACTTCTTTCCTCTTTTTCAAAGCGGATAGAATTAGGCCGAGCACGAGGGCTAGTGCTGTGGCTTAGGATAGGAAGGCGTGTCAACAAAATTGTTGCGGCAATAGCACCTTTGGTCCCATTACAGAGCTTTCAACGACTCGACCGAGCCGCTCGCAGCCACCTTCTTTCATAAACTTCTTACTTTCGTTGATAGACCTCACGACAATATCATATTCAGTAGCTCAGTAAAAGTGGACTGACCTAAGCATGAAATTCAACCCAACCAGGGGAATCCGTAATCAAAAACAAAAAGTACGAAATGAATTCAAGTTCTAATCGTTCCTTAGCAGACTTCTTTTCTTTACCTTTTTTTCACTATAGATCCCAACTCTACGTTTTCCATACCATCATTCTTGATTTAGGTACAATAATTATTTTCTCTATAATAAAGAAATGGTACGATGATCTACGTCAAAGTTACGAATTTTATTCTATGTACGGTACTGATGCTGATAGTGAATGTGATAGCGAGCCTGACCTGCTCATCATGGGTTTGCTAGAAGAACATCAATCGAATCCTGTTACTATGAGAGAAGTACCCTTTTTTGGTTGGTATTCGGTAGCTCTTACCCAATTTCGAGTACCATGGATCAGTGCTAGAGCTCCACGTGGGACGACCCTTTATTTACATGGTGTTATGTACCTCACCTCTGTCCGCAGATACTCACTCTGGAGATGGACTTTGAAACGGACGTGCTATATCCGTCACATCACAAGTGTTTTGATGCTTTTGATGTTTCTCAATGTAGCACTAAGTCCCTGGGTTCTAATTATCTCCCCCATTTCACTAAGAATGAATGCAGAGAAATAGGGGTTTTACCCTGAATCAATTCGAGTGCAATGCTTTTGGATATGGCGGAGGTCTAAAGGGGTTCTGGCCACTCCCGGCTCGTTGTGACCTGAACACTTTAATGCTAAATTTGAGAAGTTGCCCTTTCGATCTTGTTCTCAGCTACGGGCGAAAAAACCATTGTCAAAAGCAAGAGAATTTCTTCTTAGGTATTCGAGGAATTTGACAAAAGAAGATCGATCCACACTTCGATACTAAGAATTATCCACTGATACAGCTAGCTACCATGTCTATACCCGCCTTTAATCGTTAACAACGTCTACTTCAATCTCAATTCTAGCTATCCATATGCCCTATTGGGCATAAGTTGAATAGTAAACCTATAAAAGGACTGGCCTTCCTTTCATTTCCCACTTTCTATCTTTATATATAGGATGCCAACCTCCCGCTACATCAATAGGCCGTCCAAGCTAGAGAACATGCCTAGTAGTAAATAGAACTTCAATTCGTTCATCCCTCTTCAAACAACCTTTGTGGAAAAAGCAAGAAAAACAGTTATTTACTGCTCCCCGGACTTATGAAAGCTGTGCCTACAATAACTTTCTGGAATTCCTAGTCACCACTTTTCTTCAAACAACCACTACATTACTTAAAGGTGTGCCTATTACTATGCCAGGTGCCTAACGTGCGTTTTATTTCCAACCGAGGGAAAACTAGGTTCTATCTCCGTTCTTGCGTACGTAAATAACTTTACTTATGAAACCTAGCAATACGATAACTAGGAGGAGGAGTAGCCTATGCCTAGAAACTTGATTATCTCGATTATGCAATAGCCCGGTTCAGAGAGACAAGCCGCCTATTTCAAGAAAGACCTATACCATATGGTTCTCTATCCCCGCCTAGTTCTTTATTTTTCAATACATACGGTCATTCCAAGGGTAATATGGCATTCAACACAACGTTGGTATGTCACTCTATTAAGAGGCCGCCCATCCAAAGAGAGGGACTGGGTGGGCTTTCCGGTCTTCCGCTCGCTCGTTCCGCTGTAGTTACACTCGCTGGGTAGAAAGAGCTTTTAGGTTGAGAATAAGCGTGCCAGTATCGTTGTATTCGAATTCCTTCTATGGTAGGTAAGAAGAAGGAAGGACAGACACTTTCATAAGGAGAAAGAAATGGAAGTTGACTCGAACGTTAGGAACTCTGAAGACTAGACCTACTGTACAAATAGGAAGGTAAGTAAGATCCCAGAAATTCTGGTTTTTTTAATATTCCTCTGGAATAAACGTAGTAAGAGAAGAAGAGCGAAATAATAAGCCACAGTATCAGCACTAGGGGGGCTGGTCTGGAATGACATAGATAAAGACATTGACTTTCACTTGGCTGTCTATGTTGACCGTAATGGGATGACCCAGGAGCTTTTTATCTACTTTCTTCAGTAAGGAAACTGTATCGACTCACTGAACCGCATGAAAAGGTTTTGGAAGATTCCCAAGAATGAGAAAACATGCATGAGCCTCGTATTCTATTCTTCTTTCTTCCAAAAGAAATCCATCTGTCTATCGTAGACAGGCAGGTGATTAAAATTCGGAATCCGCCTAAAGTGACCCTCCCAATGAGCATTTACTTCACACGCCCCTTTCTCTTGGTTCAACCACGTATTCAAGTCGTCCTCTCTTTTTTTCCTATCAAAAAATCCCATACATACGATTAGGCATAAAGATGGCTTGATTCACAACTTGATTGATATACGAAATTGTTCTATCCTCATTCAAACTTCTTTTAAAAACCGGTGAGTCGTTACGTTAATTAGTGGAAGCGAAGGTACCACATCTTTTCTTTCCTCAACATAGAAATATGAAACTGAACCAGCAGTCGAAACATTGTTAGGCTTCCAATTTCACCCTTGCTTTGCTTTCCTAGTGAAATCTCCCCATCCATTGCTTTACCAGGAAGAATAGGTGCTTATCCCTCTACTCTAGCTCGCAATCCAGGCGGTAGGTTCATTAGGCTTTTCTACTCGAAATAGAAATCCCTTCCTTAGGCTACTGAGAATAACTCTATTCTTAGCGACAAGACAATCCACTCCAAACTGGCACTTTGCTTATTCACTTCCATCCAATAAGTGACAACGATCTTGACAAACGTTGAGAATGAGGAGGAAGTATTCCCTACATAGAATAATTAAAAAAGTACCAGGAACTTTTTTTGGAGTAGTGGTTTGAAACGTGGTGAAAAAAATGAAAGCATTAAAAAGTCACGCATTTGTCGGTCGGTGTTACCAGAGAAACAGGTATCTGTACCAAGTCAAGAAATCCTTTTCTAAAACTACAGCTGTGCAGTCTCATTTGATCTATATATGATTTTCATCAAAAAAAAAGAAAAGAAAAAGAAGAACAAAGAAGCTCTGAGTCACTCCTTCCTATCTACTGCTTTTTTTTATTTACTTTGGAACCTTATAAAGTCGACGTAACTGGATCTTAGACTCTCGGCAAATAACAGGGATTCTGTTCCAATCCGGATCGCTTAGGAAGATTTGAATACGCACAACTGGTGGCCTATCGAGGAAACTCCCTTTTCTTTGCAAAACCTCATTTTGGAATAAAAAGCGGTAGGTATTGACAGCACTTGAGCTCATACTCGTTGAAGGGAATGTTAAGTCGAAAAGTGTTTGTTGGCAAAAAAGGAAAGTAGGGCATTGGGATTAGGTCACGATAGTCTTTTTCGCTAGGTCAAAGTAATAGGCGGAGTAGGGCAAGTAGGGCGGCTAGGGTTGTTAGGCAGCAGCAGGTATAGATTTATGTATGGCATAGTCGACGGAGTGAGTGGGTATACCTCCCCCAAGAAGCAGGTTGGTAGCGTTGTCGAGCACACAGCGATGTCGGTAAGCGTTCGTCAAGAAGAAAACATAAGGATAGGAATGCCAGAAGGCAGAAGACAAGTTATTTAAAATTTCAATTATATACATGGTAAAGACAGCAGAGAAACCAAGACCAGACTCACATCTCAGAGTGCTGCTTGGCTCTTCTTGGATCTGCCCATCGGAGAAATAATAGCAACATACGCCGGTCCAAGCTGCAGTGTTTGTTTCATTCTTTATTTCCACGGAATAGAAGGCAATCAACCAATAGGACAGGCACAGAAACAAGAGCAACAGGAACAGAAGGCGAAGAAAGAATAGTTCTACTCGGCAACCACCGAAACAAAAACACGTATTCCGATTCAGGGAGGTACAAATCTACCAGGAGATGCTTTAGGCGAGACAGCAGAATAACAGGAATAACCCCCCGATTCTCTAAATACGCCAAGTGGGCCATCCGAATCAAGAATTCAAAGAGAGAGATCCGCAGGCGAGCGAGTTCGGCAGGCAAACAAATCAAGTGAAAAGAAAGATCAAAGGCAAAGAGCAGAAGAGAAAGCAACAGATCCAGGACTAAATATACCAACAGATCAAGCAGATAGAGAAAGAACAGAAGATACAAACTCTCCACCAGGCTAAGAGAGCAGAAAGAGAAAGAAACCACTTCCACTCCTATGTCTTCAAACTTGTCTCCACTTCAAATTGTTACTACCACTCCCGTTACACTCGCTGGCTCCGAGCACTTACGTTACACTCGCTCTTTGTGGCTCGCGTAATTCCGTAGCTCGCGGCTCGTTTCACTTCCGTTTCACTCTGCTCTTTTGGCTCGTTCCACTTCCGTTTCACTCGCTGGAGAGAATTTCATGTTTTGAACTCTCTTGAGTTCTTATTCTATTGGCCTTGGTTCTACCAAAGAAAAAAAGAAATGCTGTTCGGCTCGAGTCACATCTATCGACTCTTTGAGAGTCCACTATTTACGATAATATGCGATCGCTCGATTTGCTACGATCCACTGCCCCCCCTTATAGAGAAAAGGAAGAAAAAACCAATTCATCATGCTGGCCTATCTCTACGCACGGACCAAGCCAGGAGAAGACCCCACCTTCACATTAGACAGACACACGGGTGGGACTCTTTCTTTTGGTTGCCAGCACGAGGTACCCGGGCAGTGGGCCCAGACCTGACTTTGTACGCCCGCACAGGTTTGGTGGTTGAACTGTGGCCCTGCCTCTTCCAGTGCTAGAGGCGAGGTTTACCTCGGGCTACGCATCGTAATTGAAGGTGCTCTAGCGCGTGCTAATGCGAGAGAAACACCATGGAGAGGTATCTTCTTTGCTGGCGCCGGACAGCACTCCGGAAAGCGAGTGCTGCCTCTTGATGAGCTTGCGTTGGGGGTGATTGCAACCCAAAAGCACCACTTGCCGGTGTTAACAAAAAAAGAGTTTAGAAGCTGAAAAATGATTTGAATGAAGAAATTTTATTTATTCTCTATACGTGGTCGTACCTACATCACATCAGTCCCACTCCGCTGTTCTTTTTCTACAGGAGTTGGATTAGTTACTACAGAAGGGCTGGTTGCGGAGCGTCGAACGGACGTTAATCGCGGGTTGTTGAATTGAGTTTGAAAAAGGTGGTGGACTCCGGGAATGCTCAGTTATTAAATTCACTGATATTGCGAGCGATTGTCAAGCATTTTGATCCGGTTATAGACGGCTATGCAACACTGACAATTACTGTGCTGTGAAAAAGGAAGATGTGCCCGGGTCGATGAAATATACATTCACTATTTAAAATGCAATGGCTTTAACAAATCACAGTGGAGAACTTATGCCTAACGAAATCTCAGGCCAGTTGTTGTACCAATTAAGTGAGAAGCTTTTTACTCGAGACTCAGGAAAAGGTATTATTAGAGGTATTATTCTGAGGCTGTATACTACCAGTGTCAAAACTTTGAAAGTTTTGTATTCTAATGAAGAGGTTTATATGATAATAAAAGAAAAATTTCATAGCAGTAGCTCAACCACCATTAGAAGAAGAAGACGCTAAAGAGAGGGTATAAACAATAATTAAAAGGTTAAAACCTAGCAAGAAGACAAGATCATCTTTCCTAGTGGCTTATATTGAGACAGTGCTAATTGAAAACGAGGATAAAATAAATCATGTTCCATATGCAGCGGGTTTAATGAGGGTTATCCCAGGTGAAATGCTTCCACCTAAACTAAAGATTCAATCATCTATTGGTATAGTGAGGATTTTATCACCGAGGATAGCTTTGCTTCAAGGAGTAAGGCAATGATGAATTCATTTCTCAGATTCATGGGGAAGATGGTGAAAAGAGAGAAAAGGAAGAAGATCATATATTTTAATAACTTTTCTCGCTTCGATGGTATTATATTAATAAGTCATATTATCACTAATATTCCAGAGTGGGAAGTGAAACCGTTGATGATAAATAATGAGCTCTACCAGTTAGAAGTGTTTTCAGGAAAGAAGAAGATCATGACATTTCGCGATTCATTGAAACTTCTCCCAGGTAGTCTCAAGAGTCTTGGCAACAGTTTATGCCCAAGGAGGGAAGGGCGATGTTGATCATACCGCGGTTGGATTGCATAATATAGGTTCAAGAAGGTCTGAATTGCTGTCATATATGAAGCAAGATATATACTTGTTGGGTGGTATCATGTTGAAAGCACAGGATATTTATTGGAGCGAATACCAGGTAGACATAACAACTAAAATTACACTCCCTTCATTAGCGCTCGCTATATTTAGGCTAAACTATTATAACGAGAAGGATACACCTATTGGAATTCCTAATGACAACGCTGATTATCCGTCGTGGGTACTACGGTGGTCATGCTGATGTCTATATATAAACCAAGGGGTGAGAATCTTGACTACTATGACGTGAACTCTTTATACCCTTTCGTAATGAAGGAATTTCCATTACCAATAGGAAATGGAACCTGACATGGCAATTTAAGTGAGCACAAGCTTGAAGACTTGTTTGGCTTTATCGAAGCCTTTGTGAGTTGTCCTCCATCAATTCGCAATCCACTACTTCCCTATCGAGACCAAGATAGCGACGTGCTTCTCTTTCCAACTGGTCAATTTAGGGGAGTGTACTATAGTGAGGAGCTCAAGTATGCGGAGAAGATCGGATACACTATAATACCGCTAAGAGGGTATCTTTATGAAAAGGGGTACGGTATGTTTGAAACCTTTTTTAAAGATCTCTTCAGTGGCCCAGAAAGAGGGTAATAGTGGACTATCATACGTGTATAAAATCCTAATGAATAGCCTTTATGGTAGGTTTGGGATCAACCCTCGGAGTACAATAACTTAAATCACAGATTTCTCTCGTTATCAAGAGTTAATGATGTTGAGTAGCTTCCAGGGCGCCGACCGAGCCCTTGAAAATTCCTGGTTGGTGTCCTACAAATCGTATGATAGCGAAACTCAAGAATACTATTCTCACCCAAGGAACGCTGCTGTTCAAATATCAGCCGCTATTACTGCTGGTGCACGCATACACATGTACCCCTACATTAGCCGTTCAGATTGCTACTATACCCCGATACCGACTCCGTTGTTCTTAGCCAGCAACTACCAGATGAAGTAGTAGGTAGTTAATTAGGAAAGTTCAAGCTAGAGTATAAGGTCAAGGAAGGGATCTTCCTAGCCCCTAAAAGCTATTGTTTGATTCTGAGACAAGGAAATCAAAGTGCAAAAAGGTGCTGTCAAAAGCACAGTAACTCGGGAATGGTATAAGGCACAATATGAGGACTTGGACTTGAAACAGACAGTAACGATCACCAATCCCTTCCGTGTCTCAAGGAAAAGCATGACCATCGAGGAGAAATCCTCATCTTTCCTACTCTCATTGCCAGCATCCACTAAAAGGCTCAGAGTACTTGATGGCTCCTAAAAATGGGTGGATACGGAGCCTATTCAGTTAGATTTTAAATTGTCTTTAAATGTTGAAGCACTCTCCTTACTAGCACTAGCATTTTGGGAGAAAATAAAACCTCATGTCTCCGGGGAAGTGCAAACGGAATCTAAGAATAGACACTCTTCTTATAAGAAATGCCTTAAGAAAGATAGGAGCACAACTAGCAATAGTAAAAAAAAAGTAAACCGTACGGGTCAAAAAACCACCAAACTAGGTGAAATGAATCAAACCTACTGGCCGACGAAAGCGCCTCCCTCCGCCGCTCTTATCCACCCTGAACCAAACAAAAGTATTTCTGCTTTCAAAAGAAGCTAGAGCGTCAAATAAGGAGGAAAAGGCTAGTCATGGCGGATCCGCATGCCTCATATATAAATCACATCGACGATCGCCTGCTCTAAAGAAGCTATATCAATGAACTTCAACATTGTGCGTTGGGCACCCAAGCTCTACTTTCACGAGAAGGCTGTTTTCAAGGCCTAACATGGCATGTTTATGAGCCGGTTGAACTATACGAAGAGTCCTCCCCATTCCATTGCTCTAGGCCAAGGCTGGCAAAAGTTTTTGACTGCATCTCTGTTCGCTTGAAAGTAAATCCTTTCTTGCAGAACCTGCAGTTATTCGTGGCGTGGAAGTAGTTTCGAAAGAGAAGATGGAGTAGTGGAGTCGGGATAAGGAGAGAGATGCCTTTGTTAGGTAATGGAATTGTGTTCTAAGTAAGTGAAGTGCTCCCTTATTCTTTGAGAGTTATTTTTTTGTTGTTGTTTTATATAGATGCAGCAAGAAGTACTTAAGGCACGTGAGGAGGCTAGGATTGCTCAAGAAAAAGTTTCATTGGTAAAGTCATTTGAAGAAACCCTCACTAGTATGATTTCTCTTTTAGCTTCTTCTATAAAACATA
>Ga0265338_10009202_pt1 | contig 11826 bp, 11 predicted proteins | sample 42126metaG_FD_193579 | JGI IMG/M metagenome (GOLD analysis project Ga0265338, IMG submission 193579) | Rhizosphere microbial communities from Carex aquatilis grown in University of Washington, Seatle, WA, United States - 4-21-26 metaG | ecosystem: Host-associated > Plants > Roots > Rhizosphere... | reverse complement strand
GTTTCACGCGGGCCGTTTCGTGGGGGCGTTTCCCGACTTTGAATCAGCGGCAGGATGCGCCGTCGAACGCTTCGACGAAGGCCCCTATCTGATCCGGCAAGTCGGCGCTCCGCCTGTCCAACTGCCCGGGGGCATGGTCTTCACACCGGCGCACGCCCTTGGCGCAGTCAGGATTTAAGAAGGGGCAGCACAAGCTCACCTACGACGGCGGCAGCGGTCAGGTCGAATTGCTCTGACCTTGGACTATCCCCGCCGGCTCCACCGCTTGAACACGGCCAGTTCCAGCCGCCGCCAGGCGTTGGAGCGGAAACCCAGGACGGGGTTGAAGGGGTTGGTGCGCATGTAGACGTAGATGGCTCGGCGGGGGGTCGGGTCGTGGGCTTCGCCGCGCTTGTGGAAGCCGACGGTGTCGGCCAGGACCAGGGTGTTGGCGCGGACGGTGACGGCGACCGGCTCGGCCAGGCCCATGGCCGCCAGGTCTTCCGGTCCCGCGCGGAAGGAGCCGGCGGAGACGTGCTCGTCGGGGTTTGAGCGCGCCTTCAGGCTCTGGGCGTACTCCCAGGCCAGCCGGCGGCGGGTCAGGCGGTGCGAGCCCGGGACATAGTGGAACGGCCCCTTCTGCGGCCCCACGTCGTCCAGGAAGAACCAGCCCTTCAGGGTGGGATGGAAGGTGTCGGCGTGCAGGCTCTTCTGCGGGTCGCTCTGGTTGGCGCCGAAATCCCGTTCCAGCACCTGCACCTGGCAGAAGGGGTGCTTCAGCCGCGAGCCCACGTAGTTGCAGAGGCCCAGGAAGCGCCGGTCGCGGATGAACCGCTTCAGGTTCGGGGCTTGGGCCAGGGCCTCGTCGTCGACCAGGGAGAGTTCGGTGCGGGTGTCGCCCTCCTGGATGCGGCGGGGCCCGGCGGCGGCCAGGGCGGCGGCCTCGGCGCGCAGCGCCTCGAACTGGTCGGCCGGCAGGAAGTCCGGGATCACCACATAGCCGTCGCGGCGGAAGGCGGCCCTCTGGGCGGCGGGGACCAGGGGCGACAGGGCCACGCGCCGCGCGGCGGTGAAGCCATGGGCGGCGGCCTTGCGCGCCACATGCAGGCCCAGCCGGTTCAGCGTGCGGCTGCCGATCACGCCATTGGCGCGGAACGACTTGGCGCCGGTGAAGAGCTGGAGCGCCCAGAGCGGCGCCGACGCGATCCGAGCCGCCTTCCCCATCCGCCAAATCCTCCCGTGGCCGCCCGCGGCCGATCATCGTCCATGCGGGCGATTGAGCCAATCGGTCCGCGCCGTGTTTCCTCTGGGCGGCGGCGGCGGCGCCACGCTAAGAAGCCCGCAAGCGGCGGCAAGCCCATAACCTCGGGGAGACGACCATGGCCTGGCGGAAGGACCACATCGACCACCTGACCCAGGTGATCCAGGACGACATCAAGCGGGAGCTCTACTACGGCTGCGTGATCAAGGCCGCGCAGCACGGCGATGCCGGCATCGAGATGGCGTTCGGCACGGAGCAGGGCGGCCTCTCCAAGGCCCTGAAGCTGGACAGCGTGTTCTCGATCTTCTCGGTGACCAAGGCGATCACCAACGTGCTGGTGTTCCGCTGCATCGAGCACGGGACCCTGGCGCTGACCACCAAGATCTCCTCGGTGATCCCCGAATTCACCGGCGGCCTGCGCCAGAACCTGACCGTCTTCGACCTTCTGACCCACGCCTCGGGCCTGCCCAGCGTGTTCACGCCCCAGCCGGGCATGAACATCGACAACCTCGACGAAATCGTCGCCGCCATCGTCCGCAACGTCCATTCCACCGAGGAGCCCGGCCGGCGGGTCGACTATTCGCCCATCGCCCACCACGCCCTGCTGGGCGAGATGGTGCGGCGGGTGGACCTCAAGGGCCGCTCCTACCGCCAGATCGTCCACGAGGACCTGTTCGATCCCTTGAAGATGACCTCCTCGGCCATCGGCCGGCGCCAGGACCTGGCCGACCGGCACGTGGTCCCGGTGTTCCACGGCAACGCCCCCACCGAGCACAAGTCCTCACGCGTGCCCGGCCAGAACGGCGCCTTCGAGGATCCGGATGCGGAAATGCCCTGGGTGGGCGCGGTCTGTTCCGTGCCGGACCTCTGGCGCTTCGCCGAAATGCTCCGGCGCGGCGGCGAGCTGGACGGAGAGCGGATCCTGGGCCCTGCGATCATCGAGCTGGCCACCCGCAACTGGACCGGCGACAAGCCCAACGAGCTCTACAAGGGCGTCGCCAACCGCGCCGGCTGGCGGCCGTTCCCGGCCTACATGGGCCTGGGCTTCGCCCTGCGCGGCGAGGGCATCCACCACGCCCTCTACGGCACCCTGTGTTCGCCCCAGACCTTCGGCAACTACGGGGCAGGATCGTCGCTGTTCTGGGTCGACCCGGTGCGCGGCGTCACCTTCGCCTTCCTGAGCGCGGGCGTGATGAACAGCGCCGAGAACATCGAGCGCTTCCAGCGCATCTCGGACGTGGTGAGCGCGGCGGTGGTGTAGCCCCCTCCCCCGTCACGGGCGAGGAGAAGGGGTGACCGCTTCCACGACCTCGTCCACCTGGGCTTCGATGGACTGGCGGATGTCGATGACAATGGGGTTTTCGTCGGGCGTCGGCGCCTCCAGGGTCTGGAACTGGCTGTCCAACAGCTCGGGGGGCATGAAGTGGCCCTGGCGGGCGTCGACCCGCTGGCGGATCAGGGCCTCGTCTCCCTTCAGATAGACGAAGCGGACGGCGGGCTGGCCGTCCCGCAACCGGTCGCGATAGGCGCGCTTCAGGGCCGAGCAGGTGATCACCCCCGAACGGCCGGCGCCGGCCTGGGCGTCGATCCAGGCGCGGACGGCGTCCAGCCATGGCCAGCGGTCGGCGTCGGTCAGCGGATGGCCGGCATGCATCTTCGCGATATTGGCCTCGGGATGCAGGTCGTCGCCTTCCTGGAAAGGCCAGCCCAGCCGCTCGGCCACCGGCCTGGCGATGGTCGACTTGCCCGAACCCGAGACGCCCATGACCACCAGGACGACCGGTCCGTTCACGCCCCGGCTTCCCGGATACGGGGCAGCAGGACCTCGGCCACCGCGCGGGCGAAGCCGTCATCGTCGTTGCCGGCGGGACTGACGGCCTTGGCCGCCGCCTTCACCTCGTCCGGGGACTGGCCCATGGCCACCGAGAACCCGGCCACCCGGAACATGGCCACGTCGTTGAACATGTCGCCGATGACGGCCGTCTCGGCGGGGTCGATGCCGAGCCGCGCACAGATCGCCTGCACCCCGTGCCCCTTGGCGGCGCAGGGGTGGGTGACGTCCAGATAATAGGCCTGGGACTGCTGCACCTCGGCCCGGTCGCCCAGCAGCCCGTTCATCTCGTGACCCACGCGGCCCAGACGGGCGTGGTCGTCGGACACCCCGACGATCTTGTCGATGCGCCCGATGACGTCCTCGAAGCCCGACACCACCTCAGGCCCGAAGCCGATGGTGTGGCGCTCGTGATCCACGTGCGGTCCGTGCGGATCGGTCAACTGCCAGGCGCCGTCCGCATAGACCCAGACCCCCAGGGGCTGGCCGCAAAGCACGTTCAGCGTCTCCCGCGCCACCGCCGCATCCAGCCGATGGGCCTCGATCAGGCTCTGATCGGGTGCGAACAAGGTGCCGCCGTTGAACGCGGCCATGGGCTCGTCGACCTCCAGCGTGCCGGCCACCGACGCCATGCCGCGTGGCGGACGGCTGGAGATCAGCGAGAAGCGGACCCCGGCGGACCTCAGGTCCTGCACCGCCTGCACAGCCGCCCCTGTCAGCCGCTTGTCGGTGGTGACCAGGGTGCCGTCGACGTCGGAGATCACCAGCCTGATCGGCGACAAGGCCATCAGCCTTGAGACTGCGTCTCGACGTGGCCGCCGAAGCCGAAGCGCATGGCGGAAAGCAGCTTCTCGCCGAAGGTGTGCTCCAGCCGCGACCGGAAGCGGGCGTAGAGCGCGGCGGACAGCACCTCGGCCGGCACCGCCTCCTCGATGGCCGCCTCGATGGTCCAGCGGCCCTCGCCGCTATCGGCCACGGCGCCGGTGTATTTCTCCAGCTTGACGTCGCCGGCCAGGGCCGAGGCGGTCAGGTCCAACAGCCACGAGGAGACCACGCTGCCCCGCCGCCAGACCTCGGAAATGTCCGCCAGGTTCAGGTCGTATCGCTGGTCTTCGGGCAGGTCCTCGGCGTTCTTGTTCTTCAGGATGTCGAAGCCTTCGGCATAGGCCTGCATCAGGCCGTATTCGATGCCGTTGTGGACCATCTTCACGAAGTGGCCGGCGCCCACCGGTCCGGCGTGGATATAGCCGTGCTCGGCCCGTGTATCGGCGCCCTTGGTGCGGGGGATGGTTCCCATGCCGGGCGCCAGGGTCTTGAGGATCGGCTCCACCCGCTCGAAGGCTTCGTCGTCGCCGCCGACCATCATGCAGTAGCCGCGCTCCAGGCCCCAGACGCCGCCCGAGGTGCCGACATCGAGATAGGTCAGGCCCTTCTCCTTGAGCGCCTTCGCCCGGCGGATGTCGTCCTTGTAGAAGGTGTTGCCGCCGTCGATGACCGTGTCATGGGCCTCCATCAGCTCGCCCAGGGCCATCACGGTGTCCTCGGTGGGCCCGCCGGCCGGCAGCATCACCCAGACCGCGCGCGGCGGCTCGAGTTTCGCCACCAGGTCCTTGAGATCCTTGGCGCCGGTGGCTCCGTCCTTGGCCAGGGCGTCCACCGCCTTGGCGTCGCGGTCGTAGACCACGCAGGTGTGGCCGTCCTTCATCAGGCGCCGGGCGATGTTGCCGCCCATGCGGCCGAGGCCGATGATCCCGAGTTGCATTCCCCTACCCCAATGCCGCTTCGACCGCGTCGGCCAACCACTTCAGCCCGCCCTCGACGTCGCGTCCCAGATCGATGCGGATCACCCGCCGGCCGCGCTCCACCAGCACGCCCATGTCGCCGCGCGCCTGGGCCGCCTCCACCACCTTGAAGCCGTAACGATGGCCGGGGACGGCGATATCCTGGGCGGGCTCGTGGGTGATCTGCAGGAACACCCCCGAATTCGGCCCGCCCTTGTAGGCCTGGCCGGTCGAGTGCAGGAACCGCGGCCCGAAACCCAGCACGGTGGCGAGTGTCTTGCGGTCGCGGATGCGGGCGCGGATCTTCTGCAGCGCGTCGATGTGCGGATGGCTGCGATCCAGGTAGGCCAGGATGCCGACGTAGTCGCCCTCGCCGGCCCGGCGCAGGTGCGCCTCCAGATAGGCGGCGGGGGTGCGCGCGCCGGCCAGCTCCTGCAGCGCCTGGGCATTGGCCGGATCGGCGAAGATGGCGATGCCGCCCTCGCGGACGAAGGCCGTCTCCGGCTCCAGCGCGCCGGTCTCTTCATACTGGTCGGTGAGCTTGCGGGTCTTGATCTTGCTGGCCTCGACGTCGGGCTGGTCGAAGGGGTCGAGCTGCATCACCGCTCCGGCGATGGCCGTGGCCACCTCCCAGCGGAAGAACTCCTGGCCGATGTCGCCGCGGTCCTCCAGGTCGATCCAGACCAGGGGATGGCCGGCCTCGGCCAGGCCGTCGGCCAGGGCGTCGAGTTCCGGCTCGTCGTGGCCCTCCAGGCGCAGATAGGCGAACACGCGGTCGTAGCTGTAGGCGCCCACGGGCCCCGGCCGTTCGGCGTCGACCGGGATCAGGGCCTTGCCCTGCTTGCCGGTGGATTCGGCCAGCAGCTGCTCCAACCAGGCCCCGAGGTCGGCGATGCCCCTGGAGGCGAGGATCGAAACCTTGTCCTGGCCGCCCTTGGCCGCGGTCCCCAGGATGCAGCCCAGCTCGACCCCGGGATTGGCCTTGGGCGACGCGTGCGGGCCGCAGGCGGCGACCATCTCGCGCGTACTGGCGAAGAAGCGATCCAGGTCCACGCCCATGGCGGCGGCCGGAACCATGCCGAAGTTGGAGAGCACCGAATAACGTCCGCCGATCTGGGGCTCGCCGGCGAAGATGCGGCGGAAGCCCTCCTGGTTGGCGAGCGTCTCCAGCTTGGAGCCGGGATCGGTGACGGCGACGAAATGGCTGCCGGCGGCGTCTCCCACCGCCTCCTTGGCCGCGGCCCAGAAATGCCGCTGCAGGATGTCGGGCTCCAGGGTCGAGCCGGACTTGGAGGAGACCACGAACAGCGTGCTCCTGGGGTCGATCTGGGCCTGGAAGCGCCGGATCTGGTCCGGGTCGGTGGAGTCCAGCACCAGGAGCTGGGGAAAGCCCGCCTGGGCGCCGAAGGTCTGGGCGAACACCTCGGGCCCGAGGCTGGAGCCGCCCATGCCGATCAGCAGCACATGGGCGAAGGAGGCCGCATTCACCTCGGCCTGGAAGGCCTGCAGGGCCACGAGATCGATGCAGCCGCCGCCGCCGGCGTCCAGCCACTTCAGCCACTTGGCTTCGTCCTGGCCGGTCCAGAGGCTGGCGTCGCGGTCCCAGAGCCGCTCGGCCCAGCGCTCGCGCCCCGCCCGCTCCAGGGCCTCGTCGACCTCGGCCTGCAGTCCCGCCGGCAGGCGCGCCAGATGCTGGTTCACGCCGCCTTGCCCATCATCTGATCGCGCTTGGACCTCACCGCGCCCAGCAGCTGATCGAAGGACTCGGCGAAGGACTTCACCCCATCGGTCACCAGCTGCTTGGTGACGCCATCCAGGTCGAGGCCCAGCCGCTTCTGGGCGGCCAGCACGTCGGCGGCCGCGTCGACGTCGGCGGCCAGGGTCGGCGCCACCTTGCCGTGGTCCTTGAACGCCTCGAGCGTCTTGGTGGGCATGGTGTTGACCGTATCCGGCCCGATCAGGCTCTCGACATAGAGCACGTCGGAATAGGCCTCGTCCTTGGTCCCGGTGGAGGCCCAGAGCAGCCGCTGCGGCGAGGCGCCGGCCTCGGACAGGGCGTTCCAGCGGGTGGTCCCGATCATGTCGATGTAGCGCTGATAGGCGATCTTGGCGTTGGCGATGGCCACCTTGCCGCGCAGGGCCTTCAGCTGATCGGCCTCGGCGTCGCCGGCCTTCACCCGCTCGTCGATCTTCTTGTCGATCTGGGTGTCGATGCGGCTGACGAAGAAGCTGGCCACGCCGTGCACCTTGGAGACGTCCCCGCCGCCGGCCTTGAATTGCTCCAGCCCCGCGACATGCGCCTCGGCCACCGCCAGATAGGCGTCCAGGCCGAAAAGCAGGGTGACGTTGACGTTGATCCCCTGGCCGATCAGGTGGCGGATGGCGGGCGCGCCCGCGTCGGTGCCCGGCACCTTGATCATCAGGTTCTGACGGCCCACCGCCTTCCAGAGGCGCTCGGCCTCGTGGATGGTCTTGTCGGCGTCCAGGGCCAGGTAGGGGGAAACCTCCAGGCTCACATAGCCGTCCACGCCACGGGTGCGGTCCCACACCGGCTTCAGCTGGTCGGCGGCGTCCTGGATGTCCTTGATCGCCAACCGCTCGTAGATGTCCATCGGCTCGGAGACGCCCGCCGCCAGGGCCGCCTTGACCCGATCGTCGTAGTCGCCGCCCTCGCCGATCGCCTTTTCGAAGATCGAGGGATTGGAAGTCATGCCGGTGACCGCGTCCTCGTCGATCAGCCGCTTCAGCTCGCCGCCCTCCATGAGCTTGCGGTGCATGTAGTCGAGCCAGATCGACTGGCCGGCCTCGGCCAGCTTCTTCAGTGGATTGGTCATGCGGTCTCCTGATGGCGCGCGCGGTCCAGCTGCCGCCGGGCCGCCTCCAGCACCTTTTCCGTGGTGAATCCGAAGTGCTTCTGCAGCGCCTTGGCCGGCGCCGAGGAGCCGAAGGTGCGCATGGCGATCACTTCGCCGTCGAAGCCGACGTAGCGGTCCCAGCCCATTTCGGCGGCGGCTTCCACCGCCACCCGCGCCTTGACCTGCGGCGGCAGCACCGAGCTGCGATAGGCCTCGTCCTGGGCCTCGAACAGGTCCCACGAGGGCATCGAGACCACCCGCGCCTTCACCCCTTCGGCCTTCAGGGTGTGAAAGACCTCCAGGCACAGGTGCATTTCGCTGCCCGTGCTCATCAGGATCACCTCCGGCTCGCCGCCGCCGTCCGCATCGGCCAGCACATAGGCGCCTTTTGCGACACCTTTGGCGGAGCCGTACTGCGAGCGGTCCAGCGTCGGCAACGCCTGGCGCGACAGGCTGAGGCAGGCAGGCTTTCCGGTCTGGCTCAGCACCACCCTCCAGGCCTCGGCGGTCTCGTTAGCGTCGCAGGGGCGCAGGGTGATCAGGCCCGGAATGGCCCTGAGCGCGGCCAGCTGTTCGATCGGCTGGTGGGTCGGGCCGTCCTGGCCCAGGCCGATGGAGTCGTGGGTGAAGACGAACACCACCGGGACCTCCATCAGGGCCGCCAGGCGCGTGGGCGGGCGCATGTAGTCGCTGAAGATCAGGAAGGTGCCGGTGTAGGGGCGCAGCCCCGCCAGCGCCAGGCCGTTGGAGATCGAGCCCATGGCGTGCTCGCGCACCCCGTAGTGGATGTTGCGGCCGCCGTAGCTGCCCGGCTGGACGTCCGCGGCGCCTTCGATGGTGGTCTTGTTCGAGCCGGCCAGGTCGGCCGAGCCGCCCATCAGCCAGGGATAGCCGGGCGCGATGGCGTTCAGCACCTTGCTCGAGGCCTCGCGGCTGGCCATGCCCTTGGCGTCCGGCTCGAAGGTCGGGATCTTGGCGTCCCATCCCTCGGGCGGTTCGCCCTTGAGCAGGCTCGCCAGCTCCTTGGCCAGCTCGGGCTCGGCCTCGGCGTAGCGCCTGAACAGCGCCTCCCAATCGGCCCGCGCCGCGGCGCCCCGCGCGCCCAGGGTCTCGTCGAAGCGATCGGTGACGCCGTCCGGCACCAGGAACTGCGCATCCTCGGGCCAGCCGTAGGCGCGCTTGGTCAGCCTCACCTCGTCTTCGCCCAGGGGATCGGAGTGGATCTTGGAGGTGCCCGCCTTGTGCGGCGAGCCATAGCCGATGACGCTGCGCACCAGGATCAGGCTGGGGCGATCGTCGACCTCGAGCACCTTTTCCACCGTCCGGGCGAAGGCCTCGCAGTCGTTGGCGTCCTCGACCCAGAAGGTCTTCCAGCCGTAGGCCTCGAAGCGCTTGGCCACGTCCTCGGTGAAGGCGATGTCGGTGTGGCCGTCGATGGTCACGGTGTTGTCGTCGTAGATCCAGCAGAGGTTGGACAGCTTCAGGTGCCCGGCGATCGAGGCGGCCTCGCTGGCCACGCCTTCCATCAGGTCGCCGTCGCTGCAGAGCGCCCAGACCCTGTGGCCGAAGACCTCGAACCCGGGTCGGTTGAAATGCTGCTCCATCCAGCGCTCGCCCATGGCCATGCCGACGCTGTTGGCCGCCCCTTGGCCGAGGGGTCCGGTGGTGGTCTCGACCCCGGTGGTGATGCCGTACTCCGGATGCCCGGGGCAGACCCCGTCAAGCTCACGGAATCCCTTGATGTCGTCCAGGCTGATGGCCGGCTTGCCAAGCTTCCGGCCCTGCCGGTCCACCCGCTCGACCCCCGCCAGGTGGATCAGGGCATAGAGCAGCATCGAGGCGTGGCCGCAGGACAGCACGAAGCGGTCCCGATCGGGCCACAGCGGCGCCTTGGGGTCGTAGCGATAGAAGCGGGTCCACAGGGTGTAGGCCACCGGCGCCAGGCCCATGGGCGCGCCGGCATGGCCGGAATCGGCCTTCTGCACCGCATCGATGGCCAGGGTGCGGATGGTGTTGATGGCGAGCTCATCGATGCTCGGCGCGGCGGATGCTGGGGGATGTCGAGCCTCGGCCGCGGTCATGACCATGTCCTTCCAGGATCGGCGGCGGCCTGAGTGTCGAATGGGTTGTCCGGCAAGGCCGCTCGCAGCGGCGGGATACGCCCGCCCCGCCAGGGGACGCAACGGGTCAGTGGGGGTGCGGGTTCCTGGCCTGAGTGCGGTTGGGAGTCTTGGCGGATGACGGCCGATGGTTGGGCCGGCCTGAGGATCGCCACCGCGGGGTGGACCATCCCCCGCGCGGTCGCGGGCCAATTCCCATCGCAAGGCGCGACGCTGACCCGCTATGCGGCCCGCTTCGACGCGGTGGAGATCAACAGCACCTTCTATCGAGGCCATCGCGCCAGCACCTACGCCCGCTGGGCGGCGGCGACGCCGGAACACTTCCGTTTTGCGCTGAAATTGCCCCGCGCGATCACTCATGAGGCGCGCCTCGTCGACGCCGCGGCGCCGATCGCCGCATTTCGCGCCGAGACCGAGCCGCTGGAGCACAAGCGCGGCCCCCTGCTCGTGCAGCTTCCCCCGAGCCTGGCGTTCGATCCCCAGGTGGCGGCGCGCTTCTTCGAAGAGCTGCACAAGCATTGGCCCGGGCCGGCCGTCTGCGAGCCCCGGCATCCAAGCTGGTTCGAGCCGGAGGCCGACCAGCTGCTCTCCGATCACAGGATCGGACGGGTTGCCGCCGATCCCGCACGCCATCTGGAGGCGTCCTCGCCCGGAGGGTGGAGGGGGCTCGCCTATTGGCGCCTGCACGGCTCGCCGCGGATGTATTTCTCCGCCTATGACGAGGCGAGGCTGCTCGCCTTGGCGGCCGAGCTGCGGGCGCAGGCGGTCCCCGAGACATGGTGCGTCTTCGACAACACCGCTTCAGGCGCAGCCGCCGGCGACGCCCTTGGCCTGCACGGCATGATCCGCGACTAGCAGCCCGGCTGCGGAGACAAGCGTTCCTTGCTTTTTGTCAGGTTGTGTTGACATCCCGAGTGCGTCGTCCTAAGTCAGGTTTGCCTGACACGAAGACAAGTACATGTGACATGAGAAACCGCCTCAAGGTCCTGAGGGCAGAGCGCGACTGGAGCCAGGCCGATCTGGCCGTGCGGCTCGACGTCTCGCGCCAGGCGGTGAATGCGATCGAGACCGGCAAGCACGATCCCTCCCTGCCCTTGGCCTTCCGCATCGCGCGCCTTTTCAAACTGACCATCGAGGAGGTTTTCGATGATGGCCAAGACTGAAGATCGACCGCCGCGGCGGAACACCGCCTTGTTGTGGGCGCTGCTGGGCATGCTGGCGGTTTGCTTCTCGGCCAACGACCTGATGGCCGCGGCGTCGGTTCCCGCGTCGCGGACATGGCAGCCGCTCGGGGTCCTGGTGATCAACCTGTTGATGGTCGGCGCCATCTGGGGACTGTCGAGGCTCAAGCCGTCCCTGCCGAAGGCCGTCCTACTGTCGGTGCTGCTGGCCACCGTGGCGTTCTCGGGCTTCAGCGTGGCCGCCACCGTCGTCAAGGTCCTGATCGCCACCAAGACCCTGGCCGCGCCATGGCATTGGCGGACCATCGTCGTCTTCACCTCGAACCTGCTGATCGGCGCCGGGGGGATCGCAGGCCTGGTCTGGCTCCAGCCGTGGAAGGGTTGGAATGACATGACGGGGTCGGGCGAGCCGGTTTCGCGGGCGACCCGAAGGGCCAACAATCTGTACGGGGTGAAGGAACTGCTCACTCTGCTGGCGGTGCTGGCGTTGTGCCTCGGCGCCTTCAGCAAGGACCATCCGTTCGCGGCGTTCTCGAACAGCCCCGTGCCGCTGTGGGTCCCCTTGGCGGCGATCCCGAGCTGGCTGCTGGCGAGGGCGCTGCGGGAATGGTGGCGCGCCAGGGCCGACGAACATGAGCGGCGATCCAGCGATTTCGGCCGGAACGCCGCGGCCGGCGTTTTCCTGGCCGTGACGCCCGCCTGGTGGGTCGCGGCGCGAGCCGGACTGGCGCCTCAGCCGGACGCGATGGTCCTGTGGATCCTGGCCATGGTGGTCTCGTCGATCGGCCTGGCCTGGCGTCGGTATCACTGACTACCGG
>Ga0265338_10009201_pt1 | contig 11826 bp, 7 predicted proteins | sample 42126metaG_FD_193579 | JGI IMG/M metagenome (GOLD analysis project Ga0265338, IMG submission 193579) | Rhizosphere microbial communities from Carex aquatilis grown in University of Washington, Seatle, WA, United States - 4-21-26 metaG | ecosystem: Host-associated > Plants > Roots > Rhizosphere >... | reverse complement strand
GCGCACCGGAGCGCCGGCCGCTGGTTGAGCTCCAAGGCCAGCGGCATGCGGTAGACTTCAGCCCGGGTCGCCCGGCGCCAGACCGGAGATGGGGAGGTGGCGGACGTTCCTTCGAAGATGATGTTCGGATTCACGCGGCCCGCATGGCGGAGGATTGACCAGATCGACGGCCGGTCGACCACGGCCCAGAGGATCTCGTGCATTCCCGGGGTGCGCTGGACCACTTCGAAGAACTCACCCAGAGCCTGAAAGCATCCCAGCAGCGCGCGCAGCGTTTCCGGCGAGATGTCGGCCGGCATCGGTTTCGCCTTTGGTCCGCCGCCGCCATCTTTCAGAAAGCGCGACCAGGCGCGACAGGATTGATCCAAACCGAGGCCGAGGAAATCAGGGCTGATCAGCGCGCGCGCATGGCTGGTCGGAGGGGCCGCGCGGGGCGGGGCGGCGGAGAATGGCCCGGTGGTGCGAACCTCGAGCGCCACGCTGCGCGATGCGGAAAAACGCACTTCCGGACCGCCGGCCGATCGGAAGACGCTGTCGATCTGGGGCATGGCCGCGCGTTCCGCCGCGGTCAGATTCGCGATCTGCAGCTCGACCAGCCATTGCTGCTCGGCGCGACCATCGCGCAAACTCACCAGGAACGTCACGGCGTCGCCCGTGCCGGCGGGGAGGATGCCGGCCGGCACGGCGAACTGGTCGAGGGCCGCAGCGTGGGCGCGGGCCCAGCCCGCCACCGCGGGCAACGGCACGATCACCGGCGCATCCGGACCGTCCGCGCCGCGCAGGCCCGGGCTGACAACACCAATCAACAGGGCGGCTCCGCCGAGAATCGCAGCGGCGGAATTCATGGAGCGACCGCGGGGCCTGGGACCGCCAGGTTCACAGCAAGGGCGCGAACAGCCGGCTGAGATCCTCGGCGAGGTTGCCCAGCAGCCGGCGCCGCGGCGAGCGCTCGGCAGCCATGACGGTGCTGTGGTTGATGAGGTCATGGGCCCAGGCGCGCATGGCGTCGACCTCGGGTTGGGAATAGACGAACACGCCGACCTCGAAATTGACGAAGAGGGAGCGCAGGTCGAAGTTGGCTGAGCCGAGCAGGCCGACGCGGTCATCGACGATCATGGCCTTGGCGTGCATCATGCCCGGCCGGTAGAGCATGACCTGGGCGCCCGCCTTCTGCAGCTCCCGCAGATAGAAGCGGCGGGCAAAGTCGGCGATGCGGTGGTTGGATCGGGCCGGCACCACCAGCGTCACTTCGCGGCCGGTGTGCGCCTTGATCAGCAGCGAACGGAACAACACCTCGTCGGGAATGAAGTAGGGGGTGATGATCCAGATGCGACGCTCGGCCTCCTGGAGAAAAGAGAGGATGCCGTCGTACAGGGGTTCGCCCGTCGCATCCGGCCCGCTGGCGACCACCTGCAGCTCCCCGGCGCCGGCCTGGGCCGGGAGGGGAGCGGCCCGGCTGCCCCGGAACGTCTCCGGCGGCTGGCCGCTGGCGTAGCACCAGTCGGCGACGAAGATGCTGTTCAGCAGTTCGACCGCCGGGCCCTCGACGACCACGCCCAGGTCGCGCCAGCGGCGCTTGAGCGGCGACGGCCCCATGTATTCGTCGGCCAGGTTGTGGCCGCCCAGAATTGCCGCCCGCCGGTCGAAGACGGCGATCTTGCGGTGATTGCGGAGGTTGGCGGAGCCGCGCGACTGGAAGGGCAGCACCGGCATGAAGCGGTACACTTCGCCGCCGGCCTCGCGGATCGGGTTGGCAAAGCCACGGCTGCTCAGGAAGCAGCCGACGGCGTCGAGCAGCAGGCGAACCTTCACGCCTTCGCGCGCCCGCTTGGCAAGGAGTTCGACAATCCGCCGTCCGGTCGCATCGCGGCCGAGGATGAACGTCATCAGGTGGATCGTGTGGCGGGCCTCGCCGATCCGCCGCTCGAGTTCGGCGTAGGCGTCCTCGCCGGTGGTGAGAAAGCGCAGGGCGTTGCCGCCGACCGGCGGGCATCCGGCCGCGCGCGCGATGGCCTGGGCGGTGGCGCCGGTGGCGACAACCGAGGCCACGGCGCTGCCCGCCGGCGGCGTCTGCGTCAGGCGCGATTTCCGCGCGGCCAGCCGGCGCAGCTTGCGGCCCCCGAGGAGCAGGTACAGCGGCACGCCCACATAGGGGATGAGCACGATGCCCAGCAGCCACGCCAGCGTGTTGCCCGGCTGCCGTTTTTCGCTCATCAGGCGCGCGATCAGGAACACCGCGAGCAGAAAACCGAGGATGGTCAGCAGGTGGCGCAGAATTTCCGATGCGATGGAGTCTGCGGTTGCCATCGCCGCGAATCTGTCCATCCCCGTTGCCGATGGGAAGCGGAATTCCCAGGGGAAAAGGCCGGACGATGGCTGGTCGGCCGGCCCTGGCGGGACCGGGGAGGGCCCGGCGATCCGCGGTCCCGCGCACCATCGGTCCCTTGCCAAGGCGGGGACCTGTGTGTCAATTTCCCGGACATCATGGCCTCCTTCGCCGCCGCCACCCGTCAGCTGAAACGCCAGTTGGGCGCCGCCGTGCGCACCGACCACCGGTCGCGCTGGGAAGCGTCGTTCGACAGCAGCAAGCTCTCGTTCCTGCCCGACGCGGTGATCCGGCCGCGGCAGGCGGCTGAGATCGGCGCGGTGCTGGCGCTGGCCAACCGGCGGCGCGTGCCCGTGACCGCGCGCGGCCGGGGCACCTCGCTCACGGGCTCGGCGGCGCCCCTGCGGGGCGGCTGGGTGCTCGACCTGGCGGGCCTGCGGCGGATCCGCATCGACGCCGAGGCCGGCCTCGCGCATGTCCAGGCCGGGGCCACCAGCGTCGCGGTGCGCGCGGCGGCCGGGGCTTCCGGCTGGTTCTACCCGCCGGATCCATCGTCGGGCGAATACAGCACGATCGGCGGCAACATCGCCTGCAACGCGGGCGGCATGCACGGCGGGAAGTACGGCGTGACCCGCGACTACGTGGTGGCGCTGAAAGGCTTCCTGCCGACGGGCGAATGGGTCGAGTGGGGCACGGCGACCAAAAAGTTCTCGGCCGGTTTCAATCTGCGCGACCTGTGGATCGGCAGCGAGGGACTGCTCGGCGTGGTGACCGACGCGGTGCTCAAGCTCATCCCGCTGCCGCCGGCGCGGTGGACTCTGCTCACTGCGTTCCGCGACGAGATCGCGGCCCTCGCCGCCGCGCGCGCGTTGTTTGCCCGCCGCATTCAGCCGGCGATCTGCGAGTTCATCGACCGGGCAAGCGTCCGCTGTGTCGAGCAGGAGACCGGCCAGACGGTGTTTCCCGGGCAGGCGGGCCGGGCCGTCGTGCTGCTGGAGCTGGCCGGATCCGTCAGCGAGGTCGACGACCAGAAACTGGATCTGCTGGCCTGGGCCGAGGAATTTGCCGCGGCCTTTCGCGAGTCCCGCAGCCGCCGCGAGGCGGAGCAGTTGTGGGCGGTGCGCCGCCGGTGTTCCCACGCGATGTTCGCGCTGGGCGACGCCAAGCTCAACGAGGACGTCGCCCTGCCGATGGCGCAGTATCAGCGCTTCGCCCGGTTTCTCGACCGCCTGCGCCGCCAGTCGGGCCTGCCGATTCCCACCTTCGGTCACCTGGCCGACGGCAATCTGCACGTGAACATCATGTACCACGCGGACCGGCCGGCGGAGCGCCGGGCGGCGGAGCGCGCCGTCCGGTTGCTGATGACGATGGTCGTGTCCCTCGGCGGCGCCATCTCCGGCGAGCATGGCATCGGACTCGCCAAGACGCCCTTCCTGCGGCTCCAGCACCGCCCGGCCGAGGTGAAGGCCATGCTGGCAGTGAAGCGGGCGCTCGATCCGCGCGGCATCCTGAATCCGGGAAAGATGTTCGAGGTCTTCCGCGTCTGGGAGCATCCACGCGTGAAGGTCGAGCTCCCGTGGGACAAGAAGTAGGGAGTCGGTGATGGTCGGGTCGTGGCGCCAGTCGTTGACTGGCGGAGACACGCGGCCGGACGCTGGCCGGTCAGAGACCGACGCTACGGCGCGGGTGCTTGCTTCTTCGGCGGGATGAGCGCCTCGAGGAGGGGCTGCAGCCAGACCTTGGCCTTTTGGTCGTAGACGCCGAACTCCGGGGCGCAGAATTCCCAGTAGTCGAAGCTGAAGCCGCGCGCGACAGCGGAATCGGCGATGCATCTCGTCCAGCGCACGCGCGAATCCAGGTCGCCCTTGGAGTAGGCGCCGAATTCGCCGACGTTGATCGGGCGGTGGTGCGCCTTGGCCCAGGCCGCGGCCGTGTCGAAGGCGTCGGTGATGGCCTTCTGTTCCGCGGGGGTGCCTGTCCACCGCGTGCCGAGCCACTTGCTGGAATCGCCCTTCGACTTGCTCAGCCAGGCCGCGCCCTGGTGGGTGAACTCAAGCGGGAAGTAGTGGTGGACGGTGACGATGATGTTGCGGTCGTCCTCCGGAATCTCGAGGTAGGGGAGCTGGGCGATGATGTTGTCCTTCGCCGGGCCGACGAGGACGGTGCGCGTGGGGTTGGACCGGCGGATCACGGCGAGTGCCTCCTTGATGTAGACGTTCCAGATGTCGGCGTTGAGGATGGGCTTGGGCTCGTTCATCACCTCAAAAACGAGAAGGGGCGGGTAGTCCTGGTAGTGCTCGGCGATCTGCTGCCACAGCGCGAGGAACCGTTCCTTCTGGCCGAGCGGATCGGTGTAGGTTTCGCGATAGTGGTGAATGTTGACGATGATCGGCAGGTTCCGGGCCAGGGCGTTGGCCACGGCCCAGTCGACTCGCTTCATAAAGACCGGATCGATGGTGTAGGGCTTTGCCGTCAGGGCGTGCGCGGACCAGCGCACCGGCAGGCGGATGGAGCTGAAGCCGGCCTGTTTCACGAGGTCGAAATACTCGTCCTGGAGGACGACGCCCCAGTCGCCCTCGGTCGGCGCTTCCAGGGCATTGCCGAAGTTGACGCCGCGGCCGAGGAGCTGGTTCATCCGGAACGGATCGGTGATGGGGACCGCCGCGGTTTCGCCGCGGGCCGAGCCGCTGGCGGACGCGAGCGTGAACGCCGCAATCGCCGACTTCAGCAGCGAGGGAATGAATCTCGGAAGTTTGGACATAAGCCTGGAATACTGGGTTGAACCGGACGAGGGAAAGGATGCCTGGCGTCCGCCCCGGAGCCTATATCCGGGCCGTCGGCGCGGGAGCAACTCAACCCGCCAACTCGCCATGGGCAAGTTCCATCAGGATGAAGAACACCTGGCCCTCGGTGGCGGTGCCGGGATGATCGAATTCCGGCGAGCCGCAAACGCCTTGGACGAGACCAAGATCGTCCATCTTGGCGTGGGCCGCCGCGCGCATCTTGTCGGCCGCGGCCAGATAGCTCCGGTCGAGCCAGCCGCGCTTGACGCCGCGGTAGATGGAATAGGCGAGCTGTTGGGCGAGGTTGGTTTCGACGAAGGATTTGGGATCGTCGACGATGTTGTGGAAGAGCCCGTCCGGGCGGATGTGGGCGAGGCAGCCATCGATGATCGCCGTCGTGTACCCGATGAGCCGCGCCTTCTCGGCCGGCATGTCGGGCGGCAAGTCGTGGATCACGCGCGTCAGGCCGGCGGCGGCCCAGCCGTTGCCGACGCCCCAGCAGTCCTTGCGGACAAACGTCCGCTTGTCGCCGTCCCACATGTGGGAGAGCAGCCTCTTGTCTTCGTTCCACAGGCAGGCCCGCGCGCCCTCGATCTGCTTGACCGCCTCCTCGTAGCATCCGGCGGCGGCGAGGAAGGGCGGCAGCATGTAGAGAATGTCGCTCCAGATCTCGGGCTTGTTGGTGAAATGATAGATGATGCCGTCCTTGGTCCGGGGGGCCTTGTTCAGCACGTAGTCCAACAACTTGTTGAAACCACCCAGCAGGACCGGGTCGCCCGTCCGGCGGGCCGCCCAGAGGACGGCTTCGCCGGGCGCGGCGGCGTCGGCCAGGGCGAACTCCTCCCCGAGCATGGCCAGGCGGCCGTCGGCGGACTGCCGCAGCACGGCGTCCCGGGCCATGAGGATCACGAGGTCCGCCTCGCCCAGTTCGAGCACGGCCTGCATGGCGACGCCCTGCTCCCAAGTCGCCCGCTGCATCGAAAGCATGGCGATCTTGGCCTTTTCGACCGCCGTCCGGTCGGGCGACGGCGCGGCGGCCGCGGCCGGCGGTGTGCCAGCGGCGAGAAGGGCGCCAGTCGCGCCCAGGGACAGGCCGGTGATTGGAAGGGTGGCCAGAAAGTCGCGTCGATTCATGGGATGATCTCGGGTTGCGGGAGTGGCAAAAGAGGCGGCTCCGACCGGAGCGAGTGCGCGTCATCCGGCGGCCGCCGTGGCGGACGGGCGCTTGGACAGACGCCGCCATCGATCGCGGCCTAAGCCGTCCGCTGCAGCCGACGGGGGCCGGGGAGGTCGCGCCGGATTCCGGGGAAACTAGGCTCCCGGGACGGGGTCTCAAGCGCGAACTCCGGGGGACCGCGGGCCGTCGCTGTGAACAACTCGGCGCACTTTCCCGTTGCGGTCGCAATTTCACCGCACTCTAGTCTGAACCTTTAAGCTGCATGTACCTTAAGGCGCTCAAGCTTCATGGCTTCAAATCTTTTGCCGACCCCACCGTCCTCACCTTCGAATCCGGCGTTACCGCCATCGTCGGACCGAATGGCTGCGGCAAGAGCAACCTAGCCGACGCCGTCCGCTGGGTGCTGGGGGAGCAGAGCGCCAAGGCCCTCCGCGGGGGCAAGATGCAGGACGTCATTTTCGAGGGCACGGAGACCCGCCGCCCGCAGAATCTGTCCGAAGTCTCCATGCTGCTGACGGAGTGCGAGCAGCAGCTCGGCACCGAGTTTCACGAGGTCGAGATCACGCGGCGGACCTCGCGCGACGGCGTCAGTGACTACCTGCTCAACGGACAGGTCTGCCGGCTCAAGGACATCCAGAAGCTCTTCATGGACACGGGGGTCGGCCGCACCTCGTACTCGATCATGGCGCAGGGCCAGATCGACCAGGTGCTGTCGTCGAAGCCGGAGGAGCGCCGGGCGGTTTTTGAGGAGGCGGCGGGCGTCACCCGCTACAAGAGCCAGCGGCGCGAGGCCCTGGCCAAGCTGGCCCTGACCGACCAGAATCTCGCGCGCGTGACCGACGTGATCGCCGAGGTCGGGCGGCAGATCGGCAGCCTGCGCCGGCAGGCCTCCAAGGCCATGCGCTACAAGCGCGTCAGCTTCCGTCTGCGCCACCTCAGCCTGGCGCACGGCGGCTGGCAGTGGAGCCAGCTGCGGGCGACGATCGCCGGACTCGAGGCGGACGGAGCCGCCCTGCGGGGCGCGACCGAGGCGCACCGCGCGGCGCTGGACGAGCGCCAGCGCGAACTGGCGGAGCTGAAGACGCGCCGGAGCGACCACCACGAACGACTGCAGTCCGCCCAACAGTCGGCCTTCGACCTGCGCTCGCAAAAGGAGCAGGCGGAGAACCAGGCCGGCGTGGCCCGGATCAAGCAGGCCAGCCTGGAGGAACGGATCCAGTCGAGCCGCGACGACCTGGCGGAGCTGGAAATGCAGCTCCGGGAAGTCAGCGCGCAGGCGGACACGGGGGCGCAGGACAAGCAGCAGATGCTCGGCCTGCTCGGCAGCTCCGATGCTATTTTCCAGGAACGCAACCGCGGGCTCGCCATCGTCGAGGGTGAGCTCGGCCGGCAGGAGCAGCGCCTGCAGCAGGCGAAATTCGACCTGCTGCAGCTCGAGAGCACCATGGCCCGGCTGCGGACCGACTGTTCCGGCTACGAAGTCGACTCGAAGACCAGTGCAGTGCGGCACGAGGAGCTCGCCGCCCAGAGCGCGGATGTGCGCCAGGCGCAGGCGGCGGCGGCCGCGCGGGCCGACGCCGAGCAGCAGCGGCTGGAGGCCGCGCGGCGCGAGCAGAGCCGCGCCCACAACGAGGTGCAGGCCGCCCAGCACGCCCTGCAGGAGGCGACGCAGCACTTCCGCGACGGTCAGCGCCAGCTCCAGGATTTCGACCGCGTGCTCGCCCAGCGGACCGCCCGGCTGCGTCTCCTCCAACAATTGCAGGAAAAATGGGAGGGGTTCGGCGAGGGCGCCAAGGCGCTTCTTCAGGGGCGGCTCGATCCGCTCCTGGCCGGCCGTCCGGTGGCGCCGGTGAGCCGCGGCCTGGAGGTCAAACCGGAATTCGGCCTGGCCATCGAGGCGCTGCTCGGGGCCGCGGCCGAGGCCGTGGCAGTGACCGACCTGACCGTGGCGGGACAGATTCTCGCCCACCTGGAGGAACAGAAGATCGGCCGGGCCTGCCTGTGGGTGGGCGCCGCCGGCCGCGGGCCGGAGCCGGCCGTGGCGGAGCGACCGGCCTGGCTGCAGCCGGCCACCGCCGCCCTGGTCGATCTCGATCCCGCCCATCCGGCTGCCAGCCTGCTCGCGGCCTGCTATGTGGCGGAGAACCTGCCGGCGTTTCTGGATTTCTGGCGGTCGCACCCGGATTTTTCGTTTTTGCTCGTGGCCACGGCGAAGGGCGAGTTGGTCGACCGGCGCGGCATCGTCTACGGCGGCCAGCTCCGGCGTCCGGGGAGCGGCATCGTCCAGCGCGGCATCGACCTGCGCGAGACGGCGCGCGAGCTGGCGCTCGACCAGGCGAAACATGACGAGCAGCGGCTCCTCATCGACCGGCTGACCGCGGCGCTGGCCGCGGCCGAGGCGGCGCTGGAGCTGCGGCGCAAGGATGTGCTCGCGGCGACGCAGCTGGTGGCCGCTGTCCAGGCGGAGGCCCGCAATGCCAGCCAGGACAGCGAGGAGGTCACCGGCCGGCTCCAGCGCATGGAACGCGAACTGGCCGGGCTGGAGCAAACCCGGGCCGAGGCGTTGCAGCGGCTGCAGCGGGCCCAGGCCGGCCAGGCCGAGGCCGAGCACAAAGTCACCGCGCAAAAAGAGGCGATCCTCGCGCTCGAAAACCAGATCGCCGCCCACCGGGCGGACCGCGACCAGAAGAAGGAGACGCTGGCCCAGGCCCGCCTCGAGCTGGCCGAGCGGCGCCAGAAGGTCGAGATGCTCGACCGGGGGCTCGGCGAGATGGAACGGCGGCGCGGGCAGCTCGGCGACCTGCTGGCCCAGCGGCAGCAGGAGGTGGCGGTGTGGTCCGAGCAGTCGGCCGAACTGACCGCGGAGGCCGCCGCCCAGGTGGCCCGCGCCGGCGAGGTCGCGCACACGCTCGCGGTGGCCCAGGAGACCGTGGAGAAGATTCGCGGCGAACTGGTGGACCTCGAACGGCACATGGCGGCGGCCGAGGAGGACCAGCAGGCGCGGCGGGTCCAGACCGACGCCGCCCAGGAGGAGCTCGGCCGGGCGGAGGTCAAACTCGCGGAAAGCCGTTCGCGCGCCCAGTTCCTGACCGAGGAAATCCAGCATGAATTCCAGGTCGAGCTGGCGACGGTCGACTGGAAACAGCTACTTTGGCACGCGGAGGACGACCCGCCGGATCTGAAACCGCTCGACCTCGACGACGACGAGCCGGACGACCGCGGCCCGGGGACGGAAGACAGCGGGCAGAAGTCGGAGGCCAGCGGCCCGGGGACCGAGGACGGCGGGCAGCCGGCGGCGGCGGCCGGGGCCAAGACGAAGACGCGGACCCGCCGGCCGAGGATCCGCCAGAAAGGGGAGCCGACGGCGGCGGACCTGGCGGCGCTCGACGGAACGGATTGGGAGTCGGTGCGCGCGGCGATCGAAGCCCTGCGCCAGCGGCTCAACAGCATGGGGGCGGTCAACCTGGTCGCGATCGAGGAATACTCGGAGCTGCGCCAGCGCTTCGATTTCCTGCGGACGCAAAGCGACGACCTGACCAATGCGCGCGGCCAGCTGCTGCGCGCGATCGACGAGATCAACCGCACCTCGCAGCGCCAGTTTGAGATCACCTTTGAACAGGTCCGGAAGAATTTCGAATACACCTTCCAGGCGCTTTTCGGCGGCGGCCAGGCGCGGGTCGAGCTCGTCCAGGCGGAGGACATTCTGGAAAGCGGCATTGAGATCATCGCGCAGCCGCCGGGCACGCGCCTGAAGAGCATCTCGCTGCTTTCCGGCGGCCAGAAGACGCTGACGGCGGTCGCGCTGCTGTTCGCGCTCTACATGGTGAAGCCGTCGCCGTTCTGCCTGCTCGACGAACTCGATGCGCCGCTGGACGAGTCCAACATCGGCCGCTTCACCAAGCTGTTGAAGCATTTCACCAAGGACTCGCAGTTTCTCATCATCACGCACAACAAGCGCACGATCGCGGCCGCCCACGGCATCTACGGCGTGACGATGGAGGAGCGCGGAGTTTCCAAGACGATCTCGATGCGGTTCAACCACGAACGCGGCGAGGCTGAAGTCGTGCCCGCCACGGTGGCCGACGCCGTCCGCCAGGCCACCGCCATCGAACCCGCCGTCCCGGTGCCGGTCCAGGCCGGCGCCTGAGGGCCGGCGCCCACCCGCGGTCTCAGCGAGCGGTGAGGCGCTTGACGATGAAAGGCGTGACGTCGGTCACGCCCGAGCCCGACGCGAGGTAGATCGGCCGTTCCACAATGATGTCGACGTCCGCTTCCTTGGCGATGGCGGCCCATTCCGCGGCCAGCGGATCCAGGATGTTCTTCAGGGACGCCTCGCCGGCCAGTTGCTGCTGGGCGAGGGCCTGCATCGCATTGAGTTGCTTGTCGATCGCATCCAGCTTCTCGCCGTCGCCGCCCGCCACCGCCTTGTTGCGCTCGTCAAGCATGGCTTGGAGCTTCGCATTCCAGATCGCCGAGCGGTAGAACGCTTGGACAACCGGGGCACGGCTGAAAACGCCGACAGTGAGCTTGGTCTCGGGACCAAACTGGGCGCGCGCGGGCACGGCCAGCCCGAAAATAAACAACATGAACGCGATCGCGCTGATGGAGGTCGCCGGGAAAAGATTCAATTTCATGGCTGTATCCTCGGTCCTAATATGTAGGAGAAGCTCCGATGTATCAACCCTATTGGAAGATGCTTGCACTAAAAGAAGGTAAAAGTCCCTAGCCCGATCTAGGGGTTTCGCCTCCGCTCGCGGGCGCCGGCGCGGCCGGATAGACCTGGCTCATCACCTCCAAGGCGAACCGCGCGGAAACCGTGGCGGGGCCGCCGCCCATCTCGATGCCCACCTCGACCGCCTCCAGCACCTCCCGCTGGGACGCCCCCAGGCGGGCGGCCTGTTCAATGTGCCATTGCATGCAGGACTCGCAGTCGATGACGACCGAGATTCCGACCGCCAAGAGTTCCTTGGTCTTTCGCGGCAGCGCCCCGTCCGCGTAGGCGGCCCGCTCCATCTGGAGGAAGGCGGCATACACCTTCGAATCCAGCCGCAGCATCTCGGCGTGTGCTTTTTTCCGCCGCAGACTGATTTGTTCAAGACGGTCCATGCGCGCGCATCGGCAGGCGGGGCGCAACGCCGCGGCCGCCGGGGCCGATTCTGGAATTGCCACAGTGATAAGTTCACCGCAATCAGAAAGATCACCGGCGCGGTCGGATCCGGCCGGCCCATACGCATGTTCGCCTGGCTCCAACGACTGCTGCGCGGTCGCCGCGAACCGTTGACGCCCGCCGCGCGGCGCGGCGCCGAGGGGGAGCGGCTGGCGGCCGGATACCTGCACGGGCGGCTGGGCTACGAAATTGCGGCGTGCAACTGGCGCAATCCACGGGACCGGCGCGAGGAGATCGACCTCGTCTGCCGCGACGGCGAGGCGCTGGTGTTTGTGGAGGTGAAATCGCGCGCCGCCGCCGCGCTCGTGCCCGGCTACGAAGCCGTCACTCGGCGCAAGCGGCGGGTGCTCCGCCGGGCGATCCACGCCTACCT
>Ga0265338_10009200_pt1 | contig 11826 bp, 11 predicted proteins | sample 42126metaG_FD_193579 | JGI IMG/M metagenome (GOLD analysis project Ga0265338, IMG submission 193579) | Rhizosphere microbial communities from Carex aquatilis grown in University of Washington, Seatle, WA, United States - 4-21-26 metaG | ecosystem: Host-associated > Plants > Roots > Rhizosphere... | reverse complement strand
GCTCGAGGTCCTGACGCACGTCCCGGCCACCGAGTCCTTCGGCGACGCCACCTCGGCGCTGAAAGTCGGAAACGAGCTGTGGATCGGCACCTATATGGGCGACCGGGTGGCGATCGTCCCGGCGCCTTGATCCCGGCCGGGTAGAGAAGCGGTGGGCCGGATCTTGACGCGCAGCTCAGCCGAGGTCGCACCGCGCCGTCGGCTGGCGCTGGCGGCGCTGGTCGCCCTGTCGATCTGGATCGGCGGCTGTGCGACGCCCCCTCGCACGCCGTTCACCGCGTCCGAACAGGCGGTGGCGTCGCCGGTCGGCTTCGACCGGATCCGCTATGTGCAGGACGAGCCCGCCCTGGCGGAGCTGATGGGGCGAGCCCTCAGGCCCGACGCTCGGGGCGAGGTCAACACCCTGGCGATCTCCGGCGGCGGCGCGAACGGGGCCTACGGGGCGGGGTTGATCTACGCCTGGACCAGGACGGGCCAGCGTCCGGACTTCCAGATCGTCACCGGCGTCAGCGCCGGCGCGCTGACGGCGCCGTTCGTGTTCCTGGGGCCCAGCTGGAACGAACAGCTCCGGCGAATGTATCACGGCGACAAGGTCCATCATCTGCTGCGGGGGCGCGGAATTTTCGGACTGTTCGCATCCGGCTTCTTCAGCAAGTCGCCGCTGGAGGACCTGGTGCGGGGCTACGTCACCGATGACGTGCTCGCCGCCGTCGCCGCCGAACAGGCCAAAGGCCGCCGGCTGCTGGTCGCCACGACCAACCTCGACACCCAGCAGCTGATCGTCTGGGACATGGGGGCCATCGCGGCCCATGGCGGCCCGGAGGCGCGGCGGCTGTTCGCCGAGGTGCTGGTCGCCTCCGCCAGCGTGCCGGGAGTCTTCCCGCCGACCATGATCGAGGTCCAGGGCGCGGGCCGCCGGTTCGCCGAGATGCATGTGGATGGCCAGACCGAAAGCCCGTTCTTCGCCGTCACCCAGAGGCTTCTGCTCACCCGGCGATCGACGGACCCCAAGCTTAGACCGCATCTCTTCATCATCGTGAACGGACCGCGGGAGAGCGAGTTCGCCGTCACCCCTCAAGCCACCATTCCGATCCTGACCCGGACCCTCGATGCGGCCAGCAAGGCCTCGATCCGCCTGGCGTTGTCGGGCGCTCTGGAGTTCTGCCTGCGCAACGGGTGCGACCTGAGCGTGTCCGACCTGCCGCCGACCGAGAAGAACGACGCCCTCGACTTCAGCGCCGCCCATATCCAGAGCCTGTTTTCCGCCGGCCAGGCTGCGATCGAGGGCGGACGGGCCTGGACGACGGCGGCGCCCCTGCCGCCAGGCGAGGTTCATGAGGCGCTCGGCCAATGACGCTTGCGCCGCCCTGGCGCCCGGACCTCACTGTCCGGGGGCGGGCGTCTTGCCCAGCCGCACGTCGCGGGCGTCCAGGTAGTCGTAGAGCGCGTCGATCTCGGCGTCCGAAAAATGGCTGAAGCTCAGCCGCGCGACCAGCGACATCGGATCGAGCTCTCGGCCTGAGGGCGTTTCGCCCTCGCGCATCAGGGTGTGGAACTGCCCGCGGCTGTAGCCGCCGCGGACCATCAGGTCGGGCCCGGGCGCCCCGCGGCCGCCGGAGAGGTCGGTCCCGTGACACTGGCCACAGGCCACCGCCGCCAGATGACGCCCGCTTTCGTACCGCGGCCCGAGATCGATGGGCGGCCGGGCGGCGGCGATCCGGTCCACTTCGGGATGCATGAACCCCAGAGCGAGGTCGACCCTCTGCATCAAGCCGGACTGGCGCTTGGGCGTGGGCGCGCCCTTGGGCGTCAGGCTGCGCAGATATCCGAGGATCGCGGCCGTCTCCGCATCGGTGAAGCGGGCGTAGGCCTGCGAGGGCATGACGAACTCGGCGGTCCCATCGGTCCGCACGCCGTCCCGGATGGCCCGGTCCAACTCCGCATCCGAACGCCGGCCGACCGACCGGGTCAGGTTCGGCGCGCCGAGCGGCGAGCCGGCGGCGCCCAGCATCCTCCCGGCGAGGTCCTTGCCATGGCACAGGCTGCAGGCGGAGACCTGCATCAGATGCTGGCCGAGGGCGACGGCCTCGGGCGTCGTGGCGGCGCGGACGGCGCTGGGCCGCAGGGGATGGCGGGCCTCGAGGATCGCCTGCGAACGCATCTGAACGACGGCATAGGCGGCGGCCAGGGCGAGCATGGCGGCGACGCCGATGGCGATGGGCTTCAATGGGACGCGCTTCATGCCGGGAGCTTTACAGTCCGCAGCCCCGCCGCGCACGGGCGGCTGTGCGTCAATCTCGGAATTGCGCGCGCCGACCCCGCTCGAAGACCTCGTCGTTCGTGAAGCTCTGCCGGAACCACTTGTGAGGCTGAGGCTTTGACGGCGGAGGGCCGCCTGGGCCCGGACCGGAAGGGACGACGATGCTGGCGATTATCGCAGTGATCCTGCTCGTGCTTTGGCTGGGCGGCTTCTTCGCCTTTCACATCACGACCGCATTCATCCACATCCTCCTGATCGTCGCCCTGGTGCTGGTCGTCCTGCACTTCGTCCGAGGACGGCGAGGCGTCTAGCCGGTTGGCGTGAGGCGCCGCGATCGCACGGGCGTCGCGGGTCGGGCTCATCGCCGAGGCGGCCGACGCGACGGCGCCCGACTTTCCGTTGGTGCGCATCAGGCGCCTCAGGCGATCCTGGTGGGGTCTTCGACGGATATGGACGCGGTCCATCCAAGGCCAAGCTTCCCCGGGGTCGCACACGGTGTTCGGATCCCAGGAGGACGGTGGTGGCCATGCCGCTCAATTCATCGCGTCGGGATTTCGCCCGTGGGTTCGCCCTTGCGGCGGTCGCTGCCGCCGTCCCGTTGGGCTTCGCCCGTCCGGCGCTGGCCGCTGACAGCCGCATCCAGTCGATCGTCCAGGGCGCCTATGATCAGTTCAAGAGCCTGAACGAAGGCAAGAACGCCGACTACATCCCTGCGCTGGCCAAGGTGCCCTCCAACTATTTCGGCGTCGCCCTGGTGACGCCGGACGGCCAGATCAGCGCCGCCGGCGACCTCGACCCGAAATTCTCGATCCAGTCGATCTCCAAGGTCTTCACCCTGGCCCTGGTGTTCCAGGAGTCCGGCGAGCCCCTGGTCGAGGACAAGATCGGCGTGGACGCCACCGGCCAGGTGTTCAACTCGATCGTCGCGGTCGAGCAGTACAAGGGCAAGGAGATCAACCCGCTGGTCAATCCGGGCGCGATCGCCACGACCGGCATGGTCAAGGGCGCCTCGGCCGACGAGGTCTGGGCCAAGATTCTCGCCATCCACAGCGCCTTCGCCGGCCGCCCGCTCGGCATCGACGAGGAGGTCTACAAGTCCGAGGCGGCCACCAACCAGCGCAACCGCGCCATCGGCATGCTGATGTCGGCCTACGAGCGTTTCCCGGGCGATCCGGCCCAGGCGGTCGACCTTTACACCCGGCAATGCTCCATCGCGGTCACCGCCAGGGACCTCGGCGTCATGGCCGCCACCCTCGCCAACGGCGGCAAGAACCCGGTCACCAAGAAGCAGGTCATCGACGGCCGCCTGGCGCCGGGGATCCTTTCCGTCATGGCGACGGCCGGCCTGTATGACGACAGCGGCAAGTGGCTGTTCCACACCGGGCTGCCAGCCAAGAGCGGCGTCGGCGGCGGGCTGATCGCCGTGTCGCCGGGCAAGTTCGGGATCGGGACGTTCTCGCCGCCGCTCGACGCGGCCGGCAACAGCGTCAGAGGCCAGCGCGCGATCGCGGCCATTTCCGATGCGCTTGGCGGCAATCCACTGGCGTCGAAACCCGTCTAGCGGTCCAGGTGCTTTGATGCGCTGCTCCAAATGCTCCTGGATGGCTGGAGCTGCGGCCTCGGTCGTGCTCGTCGCACTGTCGGGCGCGGCCCACGCCAAGACGGCCGATCCAGCGGCCAGTCCACAGGCCAGCCCGCAGACGGGGCCAGCGCTCGAGGAGATCCGCAAGGAGCTGCAGGCGCTGAGGGACGAAGAGGCCGCCGCCAGGGTCGCCGAGGCGGTGCGCGAGCAACGCATCCAGGCGCTCGGCAGGCTGGTGGAAGCGGCGGGCGGCGGGCCTCTTCCGCCGGCGCCGGTCGTGGGCGTCGCGACGCCGGACGCCGGGCCGGACATCGTGAGGATCCCCGCGCAGCAGGCCGAGGCGGCGTCGCCGGTCAAATGGGGAGGGTTCGAGCCCGGCAAGGGCGTCATACTCGTGAGGTCCGACGCTGGGGAAGTGGACCTCGGGCTGGTCAGCTATCTGCGCTACCTCAACCAGCACGGCTTGAAAGACACCTACACAAGCGCATTTGGCCAACCCTTCGATGTCACGAACAGGCAGGACTTCCAGCTCGCGAAGGTGCAGATCACCTTGCGGGGTTGGCTGTTCGATCCCCGGTTCGGATACAACGCTTACGTCTGGACGTCGCAGGCCAGCCAGGGACTGGGCGCCCAGGTCGTGGTCGCCGGGAACATCAATTGGACCTTCAGCGACGCCCTGAAGGTCTACTTCGGCATCCACTCGGTGCCGTCGACGCGCTCCACCAACCGGACCTTCCCGTACTGGCTCCGCAACGACAACCGGCCGATCGCCGACGAGTTCTTCCGCGGCTCCTACACCCAGGGCATCTGGGCGGAGGGCAAGATCGCGCGCGGCCTCGAGTACCGCGTGATGGTGGCCAACAACCTGAGCGCGCTCGGCGTTCAGGCGCGTCAGCTCGATGCGAAGATCGACACCTTCTCGGGCGCGCTGACCTGGATGCCGACGACGGGAGAGTTCGGACCGGCCAACGGCTACGGCGACTTCGAGGCGCACCAGAAGCTCGCCACCCTGTTCAGCGCGCACTACACGCGCAGCACGGAGGATCCGCAGTCCCAGCCGGCCACGGACTCGATCGAGAACACCCAGCTGCGATTGTCCGACGGCACCCTGCTGTTCAGTGACACGGCCTTCCCGTCCGGCCGGATCCTTCAAGCCCTCTATCAGATGACGGCCCTGGACGCGGCGTTGAAGTATAAGGGCTTCTCATTAGAGGGGGAGTATTATGCGAGATGGCTGAATAACTTCAAAATCCAAGGATCCATTCCGTTCAATAAGTTATTCGATCAAGGATTCACGTTGCAGGCGTCCGCCATGGTTGTCCCAAAGACGCTGCAGTTCTATCTCTCTGGGTCGAAGATCTTTGGCGAATATGGCGATCCCTATGACGCCGCCGTGGGTCTCAACTATTTCCCTCTGAAACGCAGGGACCTGAGGGTCAACGTGATGGGCCTGTACACCTACCATTCCCCTGTTGGCTACACGGCCTATCCCGTGCCCGTCGGCGCAACCGGCTTCACCTTCCTGACGGATTTCTCCCTTGCGTTCTGACCCGGCACGCAATGCCCGGCCGCACGCGCTTGCCGCGGTCGTCGCGGCCATCGCCCTCGTGTCAGGGGCGGCGCGCGCGGCGGAACCCGCGGCCTGCGAGTTCAACGACTCCCACTTCCACCTGACCAACTACATCCAGGAGGGGCCCTCGCCGGCGGAGGTGCTGAAGCTGATGGGCGGCCGGGTCTGCCGCTCGACCCTGTTCGGTATTCCGCTGCAGCAGGAATGGTCCTACCGCGAGAGCGGTACGGTCGCGCCGACCTACTACCTGGAGGCCGACGCCCCGCTTTACTACTACTCGTTCACCGACGCCGTCATCGCCATGGCCTACAAGGCGCTGGGGCCGGCCGACCGGGCCCGGTTCGATCCCATGATCACCGGCTTCGACCCCGGCGACATGTACGCCGCCGACCACGTCCGCCGCGTGCTCGCCCTGTTTCCCGGCGTCTTCAGCGGCATCGGCGAATTCTCGATCCACAAGGAATTCGTCTCTTCCAAGATCGCCGGCGGCGCCGCCAGCCTCACCGACCCTGCGCTGGATCGTTTGCTCGACTTCGCGGGCGACGTCGGTCTTGTCGTCATCCTGCACAACGACATCGTCCGCCCCTTCACCAAGGAAGCGAAGGTGCGCCCCTATTTCGAACAGCTGACCGCGCTCTACGCGCGCCATCCCAGGACCACCATCATCTGGGCGCACATGGGCGTCGGGCGCGTGGTCCAGCCGGTGAAGGGACAGCTCGCCTATCTTGAGGAGATCCTGTCGAACCCCGCCATGGGCAATGTCTACTTCGACCTCTCATGGGACGAGCTGGCCAAGTATGTCGTCGCCTCCGACGCGACCTCGACCTCCACGGCCAATCTGATCAACAGATATCCGGACCACTTCCTGTTCGGGACCGATGTGGTCGCCCCGCGCGCGCCGGAAGACTATTTCCACGTCTACGAGACTTACGCCCCCCTTTGGACCAAGCTCACGCCCGAGGCGCGCGACAAGGTCCTGAAGGGCAACTATCTGCGCCTGTTCGACGCCGCGCGGCTGAGCGTCCGCGCCTGGGAAAAGGCCAATCTGCACTGACCGGCCGGGCGACGCCCGGCGGCCTCAGCCCCACCGGATAGGCTCGGGCCCGGGCGCGGCGATCGCGTAGGCGTCCCCCGTGCGGCTCATGGCCTCGGCGGCCTTGACGCCTGGGCGCGCGGACATCCGCTTCAGCCAGGCCATGGTCCGCGGCGCCGCCTTCGCGTTCACCAGCTCCGACGCGACGCGGGGGAGATAGTTCGCATACGGATAGACGGCGATGTCGGCGAGGGAGAAGCCGCCGGGGGCCAGCCAGTCGCGCGCCTCCAGGTCCTGTTCCATCTTCTCGACCGTCAGTCTCACCCGCTCGCGGGCCTTGTCCAAGACCTCGGCATTGAGGCCGGCGATGGCCGCTTGCCAGCGGTCGCGCCGTTCCTGCGAGGGAATCCGGGCGACGGCGGCCCGGGTCCTGGCGGCGTCGCGCCGCTTGAGCGCGGCCAGGCCCAGCGCCGCCCAGGCGAGGTCGGAGACCGCGGCGGCCAGGTAGTCGTCGACGTACTTCTGCCAGGCCCGCGCCGCCCAGCGATCGATCGGGGCCTTGGGCAACAGGGGGACCTCGGGATAGGCCTCGTCCAGATATTCGCAGATGAAGCTGGACTCGTTGAAGGCGTCGCCGTCGCGCACCAGCACCGGGGTCTCGCCGGTCTCGTTCAGCGCCAGGAAGTCCGGACTGTGCTGCTCGAAGGCCAGCACGTCGAGATAGCGGCTCTCGAACTCGAGGCCTTTTTCCTTCAGGGCGATCAGCACCCGGCCCGAGGCGCCGTTGGGCTCCCAGTGGTACAGCTCTAGCATCGCGGCCTCCTCAGGCGCGGGCCGGGGCGGGCCCGTTCGAGGCCGACGCACCGCCACGGGTGGACAGGTTGAAGTTGCTCTTGGCGCGCATGGCCTTGGTGGAAGGCCGCTCCTCCATCCGCTGGCGCCATTCGACGAAGGCGGGGGTGTCGGTCTCGTTGACGAGCTCGGGCATCCACATGGCCATGAAGCCGCAGAAGTTGTTCAGGTCAATGTCGGCCAGGGAGAAGCTCGACCCGGCGACCCAGGGATGGTTCCGAAGGTGCGCATCCACCTTGCGTGCGCCCTCGCGGGCGCGGCGGTGAGACTCCTCCATGGCGCCGACCGGCGTGACCTGCCGATAGGCCGCCAGCCATGAGCGGCGACGGTCGGGATCGGGCACCGTCTCCAGCACCTTGATCACCTCGGCCTCGGTGCGCTCGCCCACGAAAGTCGGCACCACGCGGTTCCAGTTGATCATCATCAGGCAGCGGCCGAGGTCGTTCTCGGCCCACCGGCTCCAGACCCGCATGCGCCAGCGCTCGCGCAGGTCGGCCGGACGCAGAGGCGGACCGTCGAAGGTCTCGTCGATGTATTCGTTGGCCAGCATGCCTTCGGTGATCGCGCGGCCGTCGTGGACCAGGGTCGGCACCTGACCCTTGGGGTTCACCTTCAGATAGGCCGGCTTCAGATGCTCGAAGTCGCGGCCCGAGATCTCGCGTTCGACGAAGTCCACGCCCTTTTCGAGCAGGGCCTGGAAGACCCTGCCGGAGTTGGTGCCGAGGGGCTGGAAGAAATAGAGCTCGACCGCCATGCGCGGGGCCTCCTTCACCGATGTCGCCTAACATCGCTGTCCTGGAGAGCCCATGGCGCGTCCAGGATTGCGCCCCCGATTGCTTCGGGGGCGAGCGCCCAACCCATTCCCGGCCTCCGCCGACGGGCGGTCGAAGCCGGCGTCGCTGTCTACTCCGCCGCCTGGGACAGTTCGCCGTCGACGGTCCAGGGGGCGGAGGGCCAGCTCTGCATCTCCCGCAGGCAGTGCTTCGCGAAGACGCGGATGCTGTTCATGCAGTCCTCGTGCGGCATGCCGCCGGTATAGACGTGGGGCATCATGCCCTGCGGCTCGCGGATGCGCCGCACCTCGTCGAGCTGCTCCAGCACCCTCTTGGGCGCGCCCACGATCGAGGTGGCGACCACGTTGGCGGCGGCCTTCTCCACGTCGTCTTCGGTCATGGTGATGTTCTTGTAGGCCTCGTAGCCCTTGATGCCGCCGTGGTGGCTGGAGGTCAGCTCGTAGTTCTTGACCGCCGCGCGGAAGGTGTTGGCGGCGTAGACGCGGCAGAGCTCCATGGCCTTGTCGGCGCTCTCGTCGATGAACACCAGGTTCGAAGCAAAGGGCGCCACCGGCGTCACGCCCGGATGGGCTTCCTTCCAGGCCTCCAGCCAGGCGTCCTCGGCCGACTGGGCGTTGGCGGGATCGATCCCGTCGGTGCGCGCCGGGAGCTTCTGGCCGGGCGGCTCCTTGTGCGCGGTCGGGTCCTGCGGCTGGAACGGACGGGCGGGGCCAGCGGCCTCGCCATCGTTGCGGCGGATCGGGCCCGAGCTGCCCCCGCCGACCATCGGCTGGCCGAGATAGAGCCGGCCCAGGCCCAGCTTGGCCGCCGACACCATCGACGCGGGCGAACCCGCGGCGCAGAACACCCGGCCCTTCAGCGACTTGAACGGCGCCGGCCGGATCTCGCGGCGGGGCTGCTTGAAGATCTCGCCGCCCTCGATGTAGCCGGTCTCGAAGGCGTCGATGACCATCGGCACGATCTCGTCGAACAGCTGGCGCGCCTTGTTCTGGTCGACGCGCAGGCCCTCGTATTCCTTGCGGGCCAGGCCACGGCCGAAGCCGATGATGGCCCGGCCGTCGGAGACGTGATCGAGCACCGCAATCTCTTCGGCGAGGCGCACCGGATCGCGCCACGGAACCACGACCACCTGGGTGCCTAAGCGGACCTTGGTCTTGGCGGCCAGCCAGGTCAGGTATTGCAGGGGGTTCGGCGAGATCGAATATTCCGAGAAGTGGTGCTCGGTCATCCAGATGGACTCGAAGCCCAGCTCGGCGGCGAGCAACAGCTGCGTCATCTCCTCGCGGATGAACTGCCGATCCGGAACATTGGTGTGGTTGGCGAAGCCGCTCGCGATTCCGACGTGCATCGAACTGTCCTCCTGGGGACGCCTCCGATCCCGCCGGAGGTCTTGTCTGGCATTCTAATGGTGCGAGCCTAGCCCGCCGGGCCCGCGGCGCGCAATCATTCGCGCGTTAAGTTGATGCGTCCCGCTCTAGCTGAAGCTGTCGTCCAACATGGGGGGCAGGGCGTCCGCAAGGCCCGCCAGGGGGCCGGAGGACAGCAGCAGTATGGCTTCGTCGCCCTTGAGGGTGGACTTCAGGTCCGACAGGGCGTCGTCGCGACCCGAGATCTTGGTGGCCTTCACGCCGGCGGCGCCGATGCGGCTGGCGATCTCGTCCTGGCTGAGCTGGTCGTGGCTGGAGGCGCCGTGGCCCGGCGGCGGCAGCAGGAGCACACGATCCACGCCGTCGAACACGGTGTCGTACCAGCTGAGACCTTCACGGTTGCGCCAGCTGAAGGTGTGGGGCTCGAACACCACCACAAGCGGCCGGGAGGGGAAGTGCAGCTGCATGGCCTCGATCGCCGAACGGGCTTTCTCGTAGGACGAGCCGAAGCCTTCGTAGGCCGGCGCGCGCGAGGCGCGGGTCTTCTTGTCCAGCCGCCGGGCGACGCCGCGGAACCTGGGCGCGACCTCTTCCAGCGCCTCGGGTTCGATCAGGCCGAGCTCGAGCAGCAGGGCCGAGGCGCCCACGATGTTCTCGATGTTGTGCAGGCCGAGCAGCTGGGTCGAGAGCGCGAGGCGAGCGCCCTCGGGCGTGCGCAGGTCGAAGCGGGTGGTTTCGCCGATCTGGATGTCCTCGGCGAAATAGTCGCAGCCCGGCTTGAGGCCGTACCAGACCACGTCTCGCCCTTGGGTCAGGCGATGCAGCGCCGGATGCGCCTCGGCGCACACAAGCTTGCCGCCGGCGGGCAACAGCTCGATCAGCTCCCGGAACGGCGCCTCGTAGGACTCCAGCGTCGGGAAGACGTTCAGGTGGTCGTGCACCAGCGAGCTGATCATCAGGTGGCTGGGGTGGTAGAGCAGGAACTTCGAGCGCCGGTCCGTGGCGCTGACGATGTATTCGTCGCCCTCGATCAGGAAGGCCGGGTCGCCGCCCGAGGCGCCGGTGGCTTCGAGGTCCAGCGGAATGGCGCCGATGAAATAGCCCGGGTCCTTGCCGGCATGGACCAGGAAGCTGGCGCACATGGCCGTCAGGGTCGACTTGCCGAAGCTGCCGGTGATGACGACGTTCTCGCGCCCCTGGGTGTGGCGGCCGAGGTATTCGGCGAAGCTGTAGCGGGGAACGCCCCGGCGGATCAGCTCGTCCAGCTCGGGATTCTCGCCGAGCCCCAGCTTGGCGCTGGTCCCGACGATGGCGACGTCGACCCCCTCGGGCACCTTGGCCGCATCGAAGCCGTCGTGGAACGGGATCTTCTGGCGCTCGAGATAGGTGGAGATCGGCGGAAAGACGCCTTCGTCCGAGCCCGAGACCTCGGCGCCATCCGACGCCAGGACCGAGGCCAGGGCGCTCATGCCGGCGCCGGCGATGCCAAGAAAATACGCGCGCATATCGTCCGCCGCCCCGACTCCCAGGTTCGTATATAGCCCGAAAGCGCCGGCAGCTGAGCCATGGGCCTGCGGCGAAATCGCTTCACCGACGCGGCGGCGCCCTACGCTTCCTGCATCACCTCCGCAAAGGTCAGGGGATCGCCGTCGGGAACGCCGACGTTGAGCGGCCGATACCACCAGCTGACGTCGTGCCAGCGGCCCTGCTTGAAGCCGACCTCCGGGAAGACGCCGAGCGGCCGGAACCCGACCGCCTGGTGCACGGCCACCGAGCCCGGATTGGGCATGGCGATGCCGGCGTAGGCGGTGTGGAAGCCCTGGCGCGTCAGCACGTCGAGCAGGCGGGCGTATAGCGAGCGGCCGACGCCTTGGCCCCGCGCATCCTCGCGGACGTAGATCGTCGTCTCCACCGACCAGCGATAGGCCGGACGCCCTCGGTGCACGTGGCCATTGGCGTAGCCCAGCACCTGGCCGTCTTCCTCGGACACCAGATAGGGATAGGTCGGCAGGATCGACCGCATGCGCTGGATGATCTCGTCCACGGTCGGCGGGCTCTCCTCGAAGGAGATCGCCGTATCGCGCACGATGGGAGCGTAGATGGCGAGCACGGATTGCGCATCCGCCTCGGTCGCCGCCCGGATCTTCCCGTGTCCCATGGCGCAAGACTGACCCACGCCTGCCGGCCACGGCAAGGCTTCAGGCGTGGCTTGCATCATTCGATATTTCCAGTATCATGGAAATATGGATATGGATCACGCCACCGGCGCCTTGTCGGCGCTCGCCCTGGCCGGCCGGCTGGAGGTCTTCAGGCTGCTGGTGAAGGCCGGACCGGACGGCATGGCCGCCGGCGACATCGCCCGCGCGCT
>Ga0265338_10009199_pt1 | contig 11830 bp, 13 predicted proteins | sample 42126metaG_FD_193579 | JGI IMG/M metagenome (GOLD analysis project Ga0265338, IMG submission 193579) | Rhizosphere microbial communities from Carex aquatilis grown in University of Washington, Seatle, WA, United States - 4-21-26 metaG | ecosystem: Host-associated > Plants > Roots > Rhizosphere... | reverse complement strand
TTGGGATTGAGGTTGAACACCACGATATCCGCGTCGATCTCGGTGCCGTCCTTCAGCGCCGCGCCCACGGCGCGGCCATCCTTGATTTTCACCTCGGCCACTTCCGCGCCGGTGGTGATCTCCACCCCGCGCGCCAGCGCTTCCTTCTGCATGGCCTGGGTGATGGCACCCATGCCGCCGATGGCATGGCCCCAGGCGCCCTTCTCGCCGTTCACTTCGCCGAACACGTGGTGCAGCAGCACGTAGGCGGATTCCGGGGTGTAGGGGCTGGCGAAGTTGCCCACGATGGAATCGAAGCCGAACACCGCCTGGGCCGGGTCGGACTCGAACCACTGCTCCAGCACCTGGCCCGCGCTCTTGGTGAACAGCGCCAGCACGTCGCGCTGCACTTCGATCGGCAGCTTCACGAAGCGCCGGCTCTGGCGCAGGACCTTCATGAGTTCGCCCACGCCGCCGCCGGCGTTGGGCGGAGTCTGCAGGATCAGGTCACGCAGTACGTCGGCGACGCGCTCCAGGCTCTCGTAGTAGGCCGGCAAGCGCTCGGCATCGCGCTTGGAATACTTGGCGAATTCCTTCTGGGTGGCCTCGAGGCCGCCGCCGACTTTCAGGTAGTCCTTGTCTGAAAGCGGCAGGAAGTTGGCCAGGGGCCGCAGGATCACCTTGAGACCGTGCTCCTTGAGGTGCAGATCCTGTATCACCTTCGGATTGAGCAGGCTCACGGTGTAGCTGGCGGTGGAGTTGCGGAAGCCGGGATGGAACTCCTCAGTCACCGCCGCGCCGCCCACGATGTCGCGCCGCTCCAGCACCCGCACCTTGAGACCGGCACCGGCGAGATAGCAGGCGCAGGTGAGGCCGTTGTGGCCGCCGCCGATGATGAGTACGTCGTAGCGCATGGGGAGCCCCTATGAAGAGGCGGAGACTTTAGCTGCTGCGGGTCTGCGGTGCCAGTGTCACCAGATCCCGATGTTCGCCATGCTCTTCCATGGCTCCTGGGGCGGCAGAGCCTCGCCCTTCTGCAGCAGCTCGATGGAGATGTTGTCAGGGGTACGGATGAAGGCCATGTGGCCGTCCCGAGGGGGCCGGTTGATGGTGACACCCGCGTCCATTAGCTTCTGGCACAGGGCGTAGATGTCATCCACCCGGTAGGCCAGGTGGCCGAAGTTGCGTCCACCGGCGTAGCCCTTCTCGTCCCAGTTATGGGTGAGTTCCACCAGGGGCGCCTTCTTCTGCTTGGCCGCCTCTGCATCGCCCGGCGCCGCCAGGAACACCAGGGTATAACGGCCCTTCTCGTGATCGGCGCGGCTGATCTCGATGAAGCCGAGCTTCTTGCAGAAGAAATCCAGGGTCTGGGTGAGATCCGAGACCCGGATCATGGTGTGCAGATAGTTCATGCGTGGCTCTCCAGACGGAAGGGGTACCGGACCCGGCTGCCCTGCACCTCGGCATGGGCAGTATAGGCATGGGCTTCGCTGCGGCCCGGCCCCAGGATGTGCCGCACTTCCACCCCGCGCGCCGTGAGCGCATCGCTGATGAGGCAGCGGTGGCATTCCAGCGGTTTGGCTTCGGCGCACATATACGCGGTGCGGTTGCCCTGGGCCAGTTCCATCAGCACCTCCAGCGCCGTCTCGAACTCCGGCGTCTGCATGTAGTCAGCGAAGCCGCGGAAGCTTTCTTCCTTGAGGCCCTGGTTCGGTGAGTCCGGGTTCGGCTTGCGCATGCCGCCCAACATGGGCATGTGCCGGTAGGCGATGCGCTCCTGCGCCAGGGCCTTGGCGAAAGCATCTGAGTCGTACTGGGGGTTGCGGCGTGAGCGTGGCACCGCGCGCACGTCCGCCAGCAGCGTGAGCTTGTGCTCCTTGAGCAAAGCCAGCGTGTCTTCGAAGGAGCGGATCGAATGGCCGAGGGTGAAGATGATCATGCGGTTCTTTTGACAGTATCAGCGCAGGTGCGCCGGTCGAGGGCAGGATACTTCGGCTAAGCGCATGTGACCAAACACCCGGACTTATGGCACCAACAGGCTCAGCAGATATACGCCCGCCGCGAACCAGGCGGCGTAACCCAGCAGCGGGATCATCCCCGAGGTCCAGCGGTCCATGGCGGTGACCCGCGCCGCATCGGCCCGGGCCGACTTGCCGCGGGTGTGGCCCCAGAGCATGAAGCTCAAGGCCGGCACCCCACAGACCATGAAACCCACCACCGCGAGGAACAAGAGCGGCAGGTGCGGGCCCGGTGCGCCGGGTGTGGGGAACCAGGAGAGCCGTGTCACCGCCGCCAGGAAGCTCAGGGATACGAGGCCGGCCAGCACCCGGCTCGCCCACCAGAATCGCTGCTGGCTCCACAGCGACAGCGCGAAGCACAGCGCGGCGACGCCGGTCGCGCCGCACAGCAGCATGCGCTGCCAGTTCCAGTGACCGGCCGAGAGCAGGCTTAAGCCCACGCAGGCCACGCTGCTCGCGGGCGCCAGCAGCCACAGCAAGCGCCGGTCGATCTGCTGCGCGTTGCGCAGGCGGGTGCCGTCATCCGCCAGCAAGGTAGCGGTCCTTCATGCGCACGTAGTGCTGGGCGGAGTACAGCAGCATCTCGCGCTCGGCATCGGTGAGCGCACGCACCTTCTGCGCCGGGCTGCCGCGGTAGAGGTATCCGGACTCCAGGCGCTTCCCTGGACTCACCAGGCTGCCGGCGCCCAAGAGTACGTCGCTCTCCACCACTGCCGCGTCCATGACGATGGAACCCATGCCGATGAGGCAGCGGTCGCCGATGTCGCAGGCGTGCAGGATGCACTTGTGGCCCACGGTGACGTCGGCGCCGATACGCAGCGGCATGCCGCCGGGACTGTAAGGCCCGTCGTGGGTGACGTGCAGCATGCTGAGATCCTGGATGTTGCTGCGCGGACCGACGCTGATGCTGTTCACGTCGCCCCGCGCCACCGCCATGGGCCACAACGAGGCATCATCGGCGAGGCTGACCTTGCCGATGACCACGGCGCTGTCGTCTATATAGACACGCTGGCCGATGGCGGGCTGGATGCCGGTATAGCTGCGGATAGGCATGGACGGACCAGAGGAAAGAAGGAACTAGATTCTAACTCGCCACCACGCGGTTGCGGCCCGCTTGCTTGGCTCGCAGCAGGCGCTGATCCGCCGCGGTGAGCAAGGTACGGGCGGTGGCGCCGTCCTCCGGATAGTGGGCCAACCCGGCGCTGACGGTGAGCTTGATGGAATGGCCGATGCCGGCCGGCTTCAGGATCAGCTTGGCGACCGTCTGGCGCAAGAGCTCTGCCTTGTCGAATGCGGAACTGCCCTCGGTCTCGTGCAGCAGCAGCAAGAACTCCTCGCCGCCGTAGCGCACCACCACGTCGCTGTGACGCACGCCCAGGCGCAACGCCCGGGCCAGGGCACGCAGCACTGCGTCGCCGGTGGGGTGGCCGTGGGTGTCGTTGATGCGCTTGAAGTGATCCACATCCACCATCACCAGCGCGAACTTGCGCCCATAACGCCTGGCCCGCTCGATCTCGAACTCCAGCAGCGTATCGAAGTAGCCGCGGTTGAAGAGCCCGGTCATGGTGTCGCGCACCGAGCGGTACAGCAGGCGCTGCGAGCGGGTGACGATGGAATAGGTGATCACCACCGCCGAGGCCAGGAACACCACGCGGGTGAACTGGTCCACGCCGCTGTAGGTGCCGGTGGAGGGGTTCTGGATCTCCGGTGCGTTGATGTCGTAGGCATGGGTTATGAACTCGATGAGACCGGCGTACTGCAGAACCGTGAAGCTGCCCACCACCAGGCAGATGCGCCGGTCCTGGCGCAGGCTCATGGCGATGATGGCCAGGAAATAGATGTCGAAGGTGACCCGGCTGTTGGAAGCGATGAGCGGCGAGCCCACGAACACGAACAGCGTCAGCGCGGCGGTGACGAAGCCGGTGTCGAGCAGCGTGCTGAGAAAACCCAGCCACGGGCGGTAGGGCCGCCAGCGCAGGTATAGCAGGATGGCCACCGCGAACAGCATGGCCACCGCGGTGATGACCAACCCCAACAGGTACACGGGGTTGTCGGGGTAGTAGATGATCTTGTAGATGGGCGTGATGAGCAGCAGCGCCACCACCACCACGCGCACGCGCGCGGCGAGCCGCTCGCCCTCGCCGCCGGAGACCAGCAGCGCGGCGTCGGGTGCGCGCCACAGCTCGCGCCAGTACCTGCCCCAGTTCATCTTCAATCCCCACTCCTCTCAGGGGGTAGTTTAACCCGCTGCGAGAGCCTTGAATGCCGTCTGGATGCCCCGATGTATACTCGAGACAGACACTTGCTGAAGGGATGGGGTAAGCATGAGCGTCGGTGGATTCGTGTTCTGGGCGATCCTGGTGATCGCAGTCCTCTATCTCATCATGCTGTTCAACGGCCTGGTGGCCCTCAAGAACAACGTGAGCAAGGCCTGGGCCAACATCGACGTGCTGCTCAAGCAGCGCCACGATGAGCTGCCCAAGCTCGTCGAGACCTGCAAGCAGTACATGGGCTACGAGCAGGCCACCCTGGAGAAGGTGATGCAGGCCCGCGCCGGCGTGCAACAGGCGCGCGAATCCGGTGACGTGGCGGCATTGGGACCAGCGGAGGCCGAGATGCGGGCCAGCATCGGCAAGCTCTACGCGGTGGCGGAAGCCTATCCGCAGCTCAAGGCCAACGAGTCCTTCCAACAGTTGCAGGGACGCATCTCGGGTCTCGAGAACGGCATCGCTGACCGGCGCGAGTTCTACAACGAGAGCGTGAACCTCTACAACACCGGCCTGCAGCAGTTCCCCGGGCTCGTCATCGCGCGCCTCTTCGCCTTCAAGGATGCGACCTTGCTCGAGTTCACGGCGGACGAGAAGCGCGACGTGGACGTGAAAGCCCTGTTCAACTGAGACCATGTCCGGACTGCTGGACCCGGACTGGATCCGGGGGCTCACATCGGGCGAATTCTTCCTCTATGCGCTGCTGGCATGGGGTGCCTGCGTGGTCGCCTTCTACATCGGTTGGCGCTTCCAGCGCCGCCTGCGCCTCATCGAGGACACTCCACAATCCATGATCCGCTCGGCCGCCCAGGGCTATGTCGAGCTGGCCGGTTCCGCCAAACTCATGCCCGGCGAACCCATCATCTCGCCCCTCACCCATGTCCCGTGCGTATGGTGGTCCTACTGCATCGAGGAGTTCGTGGGCAGCGGCAGGAGTTCGCATTGGTCCACCGTCAAGCAGGACGACAGCTACAGCATCTTCCTGGTGGACGACGGCAGCGGCCAGTGCGTGGTGGACCCCGACGACGCCGACATCTACCCCTCCGTGAAGAAAGTCTGGTACGGCAACACCATCTTGCCGGAGGGCGGCCCGGCGCTGGGCCGCCTCACCGGGCACTACCGCTACACGGAGGAACTGATCCACGACGGCGACCCGCTCTATGCTTACGGCTGGTTCCATACCCAGGATCCGACCAGCGGAGGCGACATCGATGCCGAGGTGCGCCAGCAACTCGCCGAGTGGAAGAAAGACCAAGCCTGGCTGATCCAGCACTTCGACGCCAACCACGACGGTCAGGTGGATCAACAGGAGTGGGATGCGGCACGCCAGGAGGCGCGGCGCCTGGTGCTGGAGCGTGAGCGCGAGAACATGCAACGCCCGCCGATGAACGTGCTGGCCAAACCGCCGGATGGCCGCGATTACGTGCTGTCCTGCAAGCCGCCCAAGAACCTGGAGTGGCGGATGCGCTGGTATTCACTCGCCTGCCTCGCGTTGTTCATCGCCGCCGGTGCCTTGGGTACGCATCTCCTGCGTGCACGCTTCACCTGAAGCATATGTCGCCTCGCCGGACCCCGGCGGGGCACATGATAAAATCGAGCCATCATGAACAACCCGCTCCTAGACTGGGATTCCTTCCCGCCCTTCGCCGAGATCAAGCCTGAACACGTGGAGCCCGCGCTGGACGCGGTGCTGGCGGAGAACCGCGCCGCCCTGGAACGGCTCGCCACGCTCACGGCGCCGGACTGGAATGGCTTCGTGGAGCCGCTGGAATCCCTAGGTGATCGCCTGCACCGGGTGTGGGCACCGGTGGCGCATCTGAACGCCACCATGAGCACGCCGGAACTGCGCACTGCTTATAACGCCTGCCTGCCCAAGCTCTCTGACTACAGCACCGAAGTGGGCCAGGACGCGCGGCTGCAGCGCGCTTACCAGGCCTTGAAAGACGGCCCGGCCTGGAAACAGTACTCGCCGGCGCAACGCAAGCTCATCGAGGATGCCCTGCTGGACTTCCGCCTGGCGGGCGTGGATCTGCCGCCGGAGAAGAAGGCGCGCTTCAAGGAAGTCTCCCAGGAACTCTCCAAGTTCGATGCGCGCTTCGAGGAGAACGTGCTGGATTCCACCCAAGGCTGGGTGAAGCACGTGGAGGACGAGTCGTGCCTGGCGGGCATCCCGGAGGGTGACCTGCAAGCCGCGCGGCAGGAAGCGGAATCCCGCAAGCTCCCCGGCTGGGTGTTCACCCTGGATTACCCCTCCTACTCCGCCGTGGTGATCCACGCCGACGATCGCGCCCTGCGCGAGGAACTGTATCGTGCCTTCTCCACCCGTGCCTCGGACCAGGGCCCCAGCGCCGGGCGCTGGGACAATGGGCCGGTGATGCAGAGCATCCTCAGCCTGCGCCAGGAGGAAGCCCAGCTCACGGGCTTCTCCGATTACGCGGCCTATTCCCTGGCGGATAAGATGGCCGGTTCGCCGGCCGAGGTGATGCGCTTCCTGGAAGACCTGGTGCAACGGGTGAAGCCCCTGGCCCAGCATGAGTTCCTGGAACTCGCGGAGTTCGCCCTCGAGCGGGACGGGCTCAAGACGCTCGAGCCCTGGGATACGGGTTACTACGGCGAGAAACTGAAGGAAGCACGCTACCTGGTATCCGACGAGATGCTGCGTCCCTACTTCCCTGCGCCGAGGGTGACGGCCGGCTTGTTCCAGACCATGCAGAAGCTCTACGGCCTCGCCTTCAGCGAGGTGGCGGATGCCCAGGTATGGCATCCGGACGTGAAGCTGTTCGCCCTGCACGACGAAGCAGGCAAGCTGCGCGGACACCTCTATACCGACCTCTACACCCGCAACGGCAAGCGCGGCGGCGCGTGGATGGATGAGACCTTGGGCCGCCGCCGCCTCGCTTCCAGACTGCAGACGCCGGTGGCTTTCCTCAACTGCAACTTCCCGCCACCGCTGAAGGGGCGTGCCTCGCTGCTCACCCACGACGACGTGGTGACGCTGTTCCACGAACTCGGGCATTGCCTGCATCACCTGCTGACGCAGGTGGACTACCCCTCCGTGGGCGGCATCAACGGCGTGGCCTGGGATGCGGTGGAACTGCCCAGCCAGTTCCATGAGAACTTCGCCTGGACGCGGGTGGGACTCGATCTCGTGAGCGGCCACTTCGAGACCGGCGCCAAGCTGCCGGAGGAGCTGTACCAGAAGATGCTGGGGGCCCGGCACTTCCACACTGCCCTCTTCCTGCTCAGGCAACTGGAGTTCGCGCTGTTCGATTTCCGCCTGCACATGGCGACCGGCCCGGTCGCCGCCGATTTCGTGCAGCGCACCCTGGAAGCCACGCGTCGTGAGGTGGCGGTGATCCAGCCGCCGGCCTGGAACCGCTTCGCCCACGGTTTCTCCCACATCTTCTCCGGTGGTTACGCCGCCGGTTATTACAGCTATCTGTGGGCCGAGGTGCTGGCGGCAGACGCCTACGGCGCCTTCGAGGAAGCCGGCGTGTTCGACAAGGCCACGGGCCGACGTTTCATGCAGGCCATACTCGAGCAGGGCGGCAGCCGCAAGGCCATGGAATTGTTCGTGGAGTTCCGCGGCCGCGAGCCGACGCTGGATGCGTTCCTGCGACTCAACGGTCTCGCTGCATAAAACCAGCCAGGGGTTAGGTGTTTGAAGATAGCCAGTTGGAACGTCAACTCGTTGCGTGCACGCATGGAACATGTGGTGGCGTGGCTCGACGCCCAGCGGCCGGACGTGCTGGCGTTGCAAGAGATCAAGATGACCGATTCCGAGTTCCCGGCGCTGGAGTTCGACGCGCTGGGTTACCAGGCCATCTGCTCCGGCCAGCCCAGCTACAACGGCGTGGCCTTGCTCACCCGCAAGGACGCGGACGACGTGGTGATGGCGCTGCCGGACTTCGGCGATCCGCAGAAGCGCGTGCTGGGGGCCAAGGTGGACGGCGTGTTCGTGCTGGACCTCTATGTACCCAACGGCCAGGCGGTGGATTCGGACAAGTACCGCTACAAGCTGGAGTGGCTGGCGCAGCTGGACCTGTGGGTGCGGGAACTGGCGCGAGAGCACCCGAACCTGGTGCTGCTGGGGGACTTCAACATCGCCCCGGACGACCGGGACGTGTACGACCCGGCGGCCTGGGTGGGCTCGGTGCTCACCAGCCAGCCGGAGCGGCAGGCCTTCCAGCGCCTCTTGGATCATGGCCTCAAGGACAGTTTCCGGCTGCACCACGACGGGGGCGGCAACTTCAGTTGGTGGGACTACCGGGGGGCGGGCTTCCAACGCAACCTGGGGCTGCGCATCGACCACATCCTGCTCTCAGGGCCCCTGGCGGAGCGTTGCAGCGCCGCCTGGATCGACCGGGAACCCCGCGCTTGGGGGCGGCCTTCGGACCACACGCCGGTGCTGGTGGAACTCAACCTACCTTGATTGGAGCCCGGCTCCAGTCTGGTCCCAACTTTGACATCTTCCCTAAGTGCCCCTCAATAAAGGGATTTAAACGGCCCCTGGCGGCTGCCCTGGACCGGGTCTAAAACCTGCGATTAATTACATAATGCGCGTAACTTGGATGACATACGGATTGTGCGTATGCTCCCGGTCGAGCCTTTTAGGGGGGACCTAAGCCGGCGTCAGGGGGCCTGACCTGCCGGTGAACTAGCCATGCGATCCGACTCCGCTTCGCGCCGCAGCGACTTCGACGTCACCAACCGCGTCCAAGTGAGTGACCCCGCGTCCGTTTCCGCGGCGGTGCAGGCCATCTATGGCGACCTCTACCCCCACAAGACCCTGAAGCCCCTGCATACCGCTTTCGCCGACTTCGCCCGCATGTACCGGGGCGAGGATCCGCGCTTCCACGGCTGCGAGACCGGCTACCACGACATGCAACACAGCCTGGACGTGACCCTGGCCCTGGCCCGGCACGTGGACGGCTACGAACGCCAGGCCCGGCCTTCCAAGCGGCTGGGTTCCAAGCGCGCCATGGTGGGTGTCGTCACCGCGCTGTACCACGACGTGGGTTATCTGCGCAGCACGCGCGACCGCCACCATAAGCATGGCGCCGAATACACCCTCACCCACGTGACCCGCAGCGGCCACTTCCTGGGCGACTACCTGAAGCGCCTAGGGCTCGGCAGCGAATCCGGACTCGCCGACGAGATGGTGCAGTACACCGGCTACGAGCGGGACATCAACAAGATCCAGCTCGGCGACGACGGTTACACCCAGCTCGGTTTCCTGCTGGGGACCTCGGATCTCACGGCGCAGATGGCGGACCGCTGCTACCTGGAGAAGGCCCGCGACCGTCTCTACGACGAGTTCGTGATGGGTGGCATGGCGCGCCGCACCCTGCCCGATGGCAAGGTGATCGTGCTCTACTCCTCGTCCCGCGACCTGCTCATGAAGACCCAGGGCTTCTTCGACAAGACGCGCCTGGACCGCCTGGACGGTACCTTCGGCGGCGCGCACCGCTATGCCGAGAAGTTCTTCGGCGGCCAGAACCTCTACATGGACGCGGCGCTGCACAACATGAAGTACCTGGCGCGGGTTATCCGCGATGACGGCTGGACCTACCTACGCCGCAAGCCGCCGCTGTTCACCGCCGAGGAGATGCGCTGGAAACCCCTGCCGCAGCTGCGGTCGCAGCGTGTACAGACTCATGCAAAACGGGCTTAAGCCGTAAAAACAAGGTAAAAAAAGAAGGCGCCCGAGGGCGCCTTCTTCGTCTCTGCTTCCTGCGATGACTTACTTGGAAGCCACTTCGCCGTAGGTGCCCGGGAACCCGTTGGGCGGGCGCGCCAGGGACCACTGGCCGGGCGTGGTCTTGCCGAAGTTCAGGCCCAGCACGTAGCTCGCGTAGTCGGCGCTGACCAACGTGGCCGGCACCCAGATGGAGAAGCTGCCGTCGGACCAATAGGACAGGCCGCAGTTCACCGGCGAGTTGTTCACGGTCATGGCGCACTCGATGCCCGAGACCTTGATCACCACTTTGGTGGCACTGCCGTCGTTGTTGACCAGCGTGATGGTGTTGGCAGGAGCCGCCACGGACCAGGCCGGCGGGAACGGATAGTTGTTGCCCAGGTCCGGCGCCGTGGTGGCGGACAGTCCCGCCGGGGTGCCGTCGATCTGCGCGATCTGCTCACCCTTGGGGGTGGTGATGGAGATCTTCATGTGGGCGTGCGGGTCGCCGAGCGAGTTGTCGTCGTCCTGCAGCACCTTGCAGGGATAGCTGATGACCGGTGCTTCGGTGGCGTAGAAGCCGATCATGGTCACGTACTTGCAGTCCTTGCCCGAGACGATGAAGTTGCCGCTGTTGGTGCCGGAACGCGGCGTGGGGGTACCACGCAGGGAATAGCTTTCGCCACTACCGGAACAGCCGGCCGCTGCCAGCACCACGGCCCCCAAGAGGCCAGCCACCATCAAGCCACCCTGTCTCATGGTCTATCTCCAGGTACGTTTTATATATGCACGGAATCCCGGGCTCTTTGTTAACTCATCCGCTGCCGTTGTGCAACCGGATGCCGGTGCATGCCCCCCGACGGATAGGGCTTCGCCGAGGGAACCGGGTAGGGTCGTGGGTAACTGTATGATTTGACAGGAATATGTGGATACCTCAGAAGGGTTAGCATGTGGCGACGAATCGACCTAGCGGATACACCTCATGAAAGCGATCTGGAACGGCAAGGTGGTGGCGGAGAGCGGTGAGACCGTGGTGGTGGAGAACAACCACTACTTCCCGCCGGCTGCCCTCAGGTCCGAGTATTTCAAGGAAAGCGACCGCCACACGGTCTGCCCCTGGAAGGGCACCGCCAGCTACAAGGACGTGGTGGTGGACGGCAAGGTCAGCGAGGGCGGCGCCTGGTATTACCCGGACCCGAAACCTGCCGCCGCCGAGATCCGCGGGTACTTCGCCTTCTGGCGTGGGGTCACGGTCGAGCCCTGATCGGCCTCACTTGCGCAGATAGGCCTTCAGCGCCGCGGCGTTGTTGCGCTTCTCCTGCTTGGAGGAGAACAGGAAGGTCACAGTAGCGTGCTGCTTCAACAAGGCCTTCAGTCCTTGTACCGCCTCCTTCTCACCCTTCAGTTCCGCGCGATAACGCTGCTTGAACCCGGCCCAACGCTCCGGGTCGTGGCCATACCATCTCCGCAAGCGCGTGCTGGGCGCGATGTCGCGCAGCCAGTGGTGCACCTTGGCCTTGCGCTTGCTAAGCCCCCGCGGCCAGAGCCGGTCCACCAGGACGCGGCAGCCATCCGACTTGGCGGCCTTGAGATACACGCGCTTGAGCTTCACGGCCATGGCGGACCCGCTTGTCTATACTGGCGCATCAAGACTACGGCTGGACCACCATGAAAGTCATCCTCTTCGGCGCCACCGGCATGGTGGGACAGGGCGTGCTCCGGGAATGCCTGCTGGATACGCGGGTGGACCGGGTACTCACCATCGGCCGCAGCACCACCGGCGGCACCGACAAGAAGCTCAAGGAGATCGCACTCAAGGACCTGTCCGATTATTCCGCCGTGGAGCCTGAGCTCGCCGGCTATGACGCCTGCTTCTTCTGCTTGGGGAT
>Ga0265338_10009198_pt1 | contig 11831 bp, 12 predicted proteins | sample 42126metaG_FD_193579 | JGI IMG/M metagenome (GOLD analysis project Ga0265338, IMG submission 193579) | Rhizosphere microbial communities from Carex aquatilis grown in University of Washington, Seatle, WA, United States - 4-21-26 metaG | ecosystem: Host-associated > Plants > Roots > Rhizosphere... | reverse complement strand
GTTCATCCAATGCTCGGCGGAGGCGCGGCACTCGGCGCGGAAATCCAGCACCGGGACGGCGTCCTTGTCCTTGCCGGCCTTGCGGTAGCGCTCCTCGATCTGCCACTCGATCGGCAGGCCGTGGCAGTCCCAGCCGGGGATGTAGTTGGCGTCGTAGCCGGCCATCTGGCGGGTGCGGTTGATGAAGTCCTTGTGGATCTTGTTCAGCGCGGTGCCGATGTGGATGTTGCCGTTCGCATAGGGCGGGCCGTCATGCAGGATGAACAGCGGCCGGCCGCGCGATGCGGCGCGCAGCTTCCCCCACATGTCCTGGGCGTCCCAGCGCGCCAGGATCTGTGGCTCCTTCTTCGGCAGGTCGCCGCGCATGGGGAAGCCGGTCTGCGGCAGGAACACCGTGTCGCGATAGTCGCGCTCGGCTTCGGTTGGGGCGTCGGTCATGGTGGGTCCAGGGCTGTTCGGAGCGGCGCAGGGGCCGCGATCAGGGGCGCGCGTACGGTCTCCCGGGGCTCAGCGAGCCACCGGGCGGATAATTCGCGCCTGCCTATACACCGATGCCATGGCGGTGAGTATGTGGAGGTCGCGGGGGCGAGGTCAAGTTGGGCGATTGGTAGCGATCCCGCTTGGTAGCGAGCATCGACGGACCTCGGCTCTGCCGGCTTGACACTGTTTAACATTGTCGCCATTTTGTCCAACGCCAGCTCGGGAGGGTGCGGTGGCCGACGTCGCGCAGCCGGAAGCCGTCGATCGCCGGACCATCCTGCTTCAGGCGGCCGAAGAGCGCGGCCTGCTGCGTGCCAAGGACCGGCATATGGGCGGGCGCTTCTCCGAGGCTCTGGTCGAAGCGGCGAAACGTGTCAGCGGCATCACCGAAAACACCGACCTGCTGACCTACGCGCTGATCAAGGTCGCCCTCGAGGATGATTTCGGCGAGCGATTGCTCCGGCGCAAGGCCAGGGTGCCGAAAGGGACATTCTTTGCGGGCTGACCTGGCGCGTTCGCTGCGGCGCATCAAACCCGACCGCCTGACCGGATCGTTGTCGCGGCGGGACGACGACCATCTGGACTTCGCCGAGGACGCCGCATCATTCGGACCGCTGCTCTTGCTCGATACCTGCGTCTACGTCGATGGCCTGGAGGGAAGCCTGCCGCCACCGGTCGAGGTGCTGCTGCGGGCCCGCACCCTGATGCACCTGTCCGTTGTCCTCGGGGAACTGGCACACAATTTCGGACGCCTCGATCCGCGGCATCCAGGCACGCGGCGAAACCTGGACGAACTCGCCGCGATGATCGAGGAAATTCCGCGCCATCGGATGGATGACGCGATCGGCGCGGGCACTCTGCTGGAGGCGGGAATCGTTGCCGGACTGGTGTTCCGGCTGGGTGGGTTTCAGCCGGGCCAGGAGGTGGCCGCGCTGAACGATGCCATCATTTACCTGCATGCCCTGGAGCGCGGATACACCGTGCTGACGCGGAACATTCGCGACTTCGATTTCATGAACCAGATCGTGCCGTCCGGACGCGTGCTGTTCTACCGCACCGTATGATCCGTGCCTGGCCCTCACTTTGGCGCCAGGTGGAGTTTGTTCAGCGCCGTGCCGATATGGATGTTGTCGTCGCGTAGGACGGACCGCCGCCGGATGAACAGACGCCTGATGTCGGGACGAGGTAGTAACCATGATCACGGCGACCGAGATTGCCGCCGTCCACCCGGAGCTGGCCGACGATTTCGCCGAGACGCAGGGTCTCATCGCACGCTTTGCGGAGCTGAGGATAGAACGGTTGCCGTTCTATCTAACAGCGGACGAGTTCGGGGCAGTACTTTGCTGGAAGTTGCGAGACCAACTCGGACGCCAGCAAGTTTGGCGCGCCGGGAACACAGACAAGTTGATCCGCTCTGTCACCGGTCTTGCTCTGTCCGTGTCCCATTGCGACCTCGACTACGAGCAGGAATTACGCGTGTCCCTGCTCTGTGCGCTTCGTGGAGTGGGAGTCCCGGTGGCCTCCGCTGTCCTGGCCCTCGTCATGCCAGAGCAATACGGGGTCATCGACTTTCGGGGATGGCGCCAGCTATTCGGAGAGGAACGTCGCGGGTTCGGCGTAGCCGACTATCGCCGATACATGGTGGAACTTCGCCGGCTTGCCCGCCAGCTTGGCAGAACACCGCAGGAGATTGATTTCGCCATTTGGGTCTATGACGGGCAACAAAGCCGTGCCGGAGCTCATCAAGGCCGATGATCCCCGGCTAGTCGGTGTCAGGCCAACCAATCAAGGAAGATGCTCACGCTGGCATCGAGGAATACGATCGGCGGGACGGTCCCGCTCACTCCAGACCCAGTTCCTGGTCCAGCGCCGCAAGCTCGCGGAGCGCTTCTCGCCGCTTCGCTCGTGTCGCGGTCTTGTATGCCAGCACGTCCTTCAGTGGCAGCCGGCGCTGGTTGCCGACCATGCGCGCGGGCAGCGTGCCGTCCCTGATCAGCCCGACAAGATACGGCCGTGAGACATTCAATAGATCAGCCGCCTGCTGCGTGGTGAGTTCACTCTCGACCGCAAGCACCGCCACGGCGTTTCCGGCGGCCATCTCTTGCAGCATCTCCGTCAGCAAGTGGGCCGCTGCCGGTGGCAGCTCGAGCAGCGCCACGTCCTGGCCGGCTTCGGCCACCTGGATGCATATCGCCAGGCCGTCGGATCGACGTCGTTGGAGGGCGCGGGTCGCCGTCACGGCGAGCGCGACTTCTCGATCGGATGGGATGGCCGGGTCGGTTCGAGTGCGCGGCATGACATTGATCGCTCTAAGCAAGCGGCGGCTGGTAGCACGCAAACGGATTAATTGAAATACTCGCAATAGACGAAACAGGCGACGCCGTAGCGATGCCGGTTGCTTGGTGTCGACAGGGCAATACCGAAGGGACCTCCCGTCGAGGCCCGCCGCCGTTCGCAGGCTTGCCGATAGAAGGCCTGCCCAGGATGGGCTATCCAGTCGCGGAACCAGCCGAAGGTGGCATCCGCGTGAACGCCTCCCCCAGGAAACTGCTGTTGCGCGCTCTCGACGGGGAACGCACCGAGCGACCGCCGATCTGGCTGATGCGACAGGCCGGCCGCTATCTGCCGGAATATCACGTCACGCGGGAAGCCGCCGGCGGCATGCTCCGGCTGTGCAATTCGCCGGAACATGCCGCGGAAGTCACTCTGCAACCGATCCGCCGCTTCGGGCTCGACGCCGCCATCCTGTTTGCCGACCTGCCGCAACTCGCGGCGGCCTTGGGCCAGACCCTGGAGTATCGCGAGGGCGACGGCCCGGTGCTGACGCCGCCGATCCGTTCGCCCGATGACATCAGGCGCTACCTCAGCCTGGCTCGCCTGCATGAAGAGCTGGCGCCGATCTACCAGACGGTGCGGCGGCTGGCGGTGGCGCTGCCGCCGGAGGTGACGCTGATCGGCTATGCCGGCGCGCCCTGGACGGTGGCGACCTACATGGTCGAAGGGCGCGGTGGTGCCGCGTCAGAGCATGCCATCGTCAAGCAATGGGCGATGCGCGATCCGGACGGGTTCCAACCCCTCATCGACATGCTGACGACCGCCGCCATCGAGTTCCTCCAGCGGCAGATCGAGGCCGGCGCCGAAGCGGTACAGTTGTTCGAGAGCTGGGCGGGCATCCTGCCGGAGCCGTTCTTCCGGCGATGGTGCACTGAGCCGGTGGCGCGCATCGTCCAGGCGCTGCGGTCGAAGCATCCCGCGGTCCCGGTGATCGCGTTTCCCCGCGCGGCGGGATTGCTCTACGCGGGCTATGCGGAGGCGACGCAGGCGAACTGCATTGGTCTGGACAGCAGCGTGCCGCTCGGCTGGGCGGCGGAGACGATCCAGCGCGGCCTGGGACGCTGCATCCAGGGCAACCTCGATCCACTCATGCTGGTCGCGGGGGGCGAGCCGATGCGGGTCGAGGCCGAACGCATTCTTCGGGCCGCTTGCCAAGGACCTTTCGTATTCAATCTGGGGCACGGCATCCTGCGGACGACGCCGCCAGAGCATGTGGCTGCGCTGGTGAAGCAGGTGCAGGCTTGGCGGTCCTGAGCTGAGCCCAAGGCCACTACATTTGCAGTTGTGATGCCCGGCGAGAACCTGCATCGGAGGAGCGTGTAGGCAACACCGCAAAGCTTTTAACACGGAGGCAGAACGAGGGCCACGAAGCGCCACGGAGGCCGCGTGCCTCTGCTGCTTCCGGGGTGCACATGCGGCTTCCGCGGCGCTCGTTCTGCCTCCGTGTTAAAAGCTTGCTTGCTGCCGAGAGACAAATGCTAAATGCAATTGTCCTCGGCGGTCACAAGGCCGCATTTCGCACGGGCCGGACCGGCAAGCCGGACGGTCCGGCTTGGTTCGCCGTCAGGTCGCAGCTTCCGCGGCAGCGCTTGCCTCGACGCGTTCGCCGCGGAACACCAGCAGGGCGGTGGCTCCTGCCGCGATCAGCGCGAACACGCAGGCGCAGAGGAAGATGCGGGTTGGAGCCAGGCCGAACGACAACAGGTAGCCGCCCAGCACCGGTGCGGCGACACCGCCCAGCCTCCCGATGCCGAGCGCCCAGCCGAGTCCGGTGGTGCGCATGCGCGCCGGATACAGCTTGCCGCAGGTTCCATTGGCGCCGGTCTGGCTGCCGATGATCGTCATGCCGGCCAGGAAGCTCATGAGCAGTACCAGGGCATAGGGCAGCGCCGCCAGGGCGATCACCGCGATGAACACGGCGCCGAGGGCATAGTGCAGTGCCAGGGTGCGCTCGGGTCCGATCCGGTCGATCGCCAGGCCGAGATACAGGGCGACGAAGATACCGCCGCAATCCCGTAGGCTCGACGCGAAGATTGCCTGTCCCGGCGTCATGCCGATCAAGTTCAGCACCGTCGGCATCCAATAGGCGAACAGGAACAGGTTCAGCAGGCTGCAAAAGTAGACGATCCACAGCAGGATGGTCTGCAAGGCATAGCCTTTGCCGAACAGCATCGCGACCGGGTTGCCGCGCGCCACGTCGATCGGACCTCGCTGTGCCGGGTCGATGGCGAGGCGTCGCAGCAAGGCGTCCTGGCGCGGTGACCGGTGCTGCCTGGCGGCCAGGAAGCGCGGCGATTCCGGCAGCCACAGGGCCAGAGCGACCACCAGCACCAAGGGGAAAGCTCCGCCCAGGATGAAGATCATCGGCCAGCCGAAATGCGACAGCAGGGCCGCAACGATCTGGCCGCCCAGGAAGCCCCCCATGGGGGCACCGGTGAACGTCGCCATGATCATGGTCGCGCGCAAACGGTGCGGCGCGTAGTCGCCGGCCAGCGCCGCCGCGCCGGAGAACCCACCGCCGATGCCCATCCCGGTCATGCAGCGCCAGACGCTCAGCATGCCGACCGAGTCGGCCGTAGCGCTGAGCAATGACGCGATGCCGAAGATTGTGAGACTGCAGAGCAGTAGCGGGCGGCGGCCGAAACGATCGCCGATGGGGCCGGCGGAGAGGGCGCCGAGCAGGATGCCGATGCTTGACCAGAAGAATGCCATGGTGAAGGCCGATGGCGGCAGGTGCCAGGTATGGATCAGCGACGGCACCGCCCAGGCGACGGAATTGAGGTCGTAGCCGTCGCAGATTTGGACCAGCGTGCATAACGCGGCAACTCGAAGCTGCAGACGGCCGATACTTTGGTTTTCGAGCGCGGCTTCGGTGGACGAATATGCAGTATCCGCCATTGTAGCCTCCCATCGTTCTTTTGCTTGGTAGTCGGTGTCGCATGCGCGCAGATGGGCTGCAAGCGCGAAGTGGGACAAATGCCATTGGGCCGGTGGTTGGATATGGCGGCTGCCGGTGGGGATCTTTCTGGGTCTTGCAGGGGGATCGGCAAGCAAGCATCAACACAGATTTTACGGAAAGCAGCTCTAGCCACAGATTTTCACCGAAAGTAAGATTTTCACAATTTGAACTGCATTGCGTGTGTTGGATGGAAGATACGATTCCTTCGGTGAAAATCTGTGGCCAGAGCTGCTTTCCGTAAAATCAGTGTTGATGCTTGCTTTGCTGCCCGAAATTCCTGAAGCCGGCGCAGCAAGTGCGACACTCGGACGATCGACATCGCCCCCTGGCCTTCTCGCGGCCGCCGGCTGGGCTATGCTGCGCCAGTCCCGCCGTGGACCAACCAACAAGGGGGATACGCCGTGCAGCTCAATCGCGAAGCGCTGATCCAGGCCTGGCGCGCCATGACCACCATCCGCCGCTTTGAGGAGCGGGTGCAGGAGGAGTTCTCCAAGGGCGGCATCCCCGGCTTCGTCCACCTGTATGCCGGGCAGGAGGCCTCGGCGGTCGGCGTCTGCACGGAGCTTGGACCGAAGGACTATATCGCCAGCACGCATCGCGGCCACGGCCACAGCATCGCCAAGGGTTGCGACGTCATCGGGATGATGGCAGAGCTGTTCGGCAAGCAGGACGGGCTGTGCGCGGGCAAGGGCGGCTCGATGCACATCGCCGACCTCGACCAGGGGATGCTCGGTGCCAACGGCATTGTCGGCGGCGGACCGCCTCTGGTGGTCGGCGCGGCGCTGACGGCGAAGACGTTGGGCACCGGCACCGTCGCAGTGTCGTTCACCGGCGACGGCGGCTCCAACCAGGGCACCGTGTTCGAGGCGATGAACCTGGCGGTGGTGCTGCAACTGCCGGCGATCTTCATCTTCGAAAATAACGGCTACGGCGAATATACCGGGGCCTCGTATGCCGTCGGCAGCCGCGACATCGCCGGCCGCGCCGCCGGCTTCGGACTGCCCGCGGTGAAGGTCAGCGGCGACGACTTCTTCGCCGTGCACGAGGCATCGCGCGAGGCGGTGGAACGCGCCCGTGCCGGCGGCGGCCCCAGCGTGATCGAAGTGGATACCTGCCGGTTCTACGGTCACCATTCCGGCGACGCGCAGCTCTATCGCGGCAAGGACGAGGTGAAGGGGCTGCGCGAGGAGCGCGATTGCCTCAAGCATTTCCGCCGCCGCGTCACCGAGGCCGGGCTGCTGGAACACGCCGAACTGGATGCCGTCGAAGCCGAGGTCGCGGCGCTGATCGAGCGATCCGTAGAGATGGCGCGAACCGCCGCGATCCCCGCGCCCGAAGCACTGCTCACCGACGTTTACCTGTCGTACTGAACGTCCTTTCCCCCCTCCCGCTTGCGGGAGGGGTTGGGGGAGGGTGCAGCGTGCGCCCCGCTTCACCCTCACCTGACCTCTCCCGCATTGCGGGAGAGGGCTTCTTGTACCACCCCTGCGTGGCAGTCGATCATGACCGTGAAAACCATCCGACAGGCACGGCACGAAGCGTTGGAACAGGAGATGCACCGCGATCCCCGGGTCATCGTGATCGGCGAAGATGTGGCGGCCAGCGTCGTTCCCACCACCGTCGCAACCAATTCGAATTCGATATCCGGTAAGCTGCGGGCATGAACCACATCGCGACAGCTCTGGCCTTATGCGGCGCGAACGAGGCCGGAGACGCGGCCAGCAAGCCGGACGCATGGCGCCCCGAGCTTCGATTGCTATGGGACCGCATTGCACTGCACGACTTCGAGCCAGACCAGGAGCTGAACTTCATCGGCCGCCTGGCTCGCGACAAATCGTGGAGCCTGGAATTCGCCCGCGGCGCGGTGGAGGAATATCGCCGCTTCTGCTTCCTCACGTTCTCCGGCGCCGGGGTCATGACGCCCAGTGAAGAAGTCGACGAGGTGTGGCACCAGCATTTGACGTTTACGCGGGATTATTGGGACCTGTGGTGCGGCAGCGTGCTCCGCGGCGCGTTGCATCACGACCCGACCGAAGGCGGCGCCGCGCAGGATCGCTATTTCCGAACGCGCTATGCGGCCACGTTGGCGGCCTACGAACGCTTCTTCGGGCCGCCGCCGGTGCAGTACTGGCCGGCGACACACATCCGGTTCGGCAGCGGCCCGCGGTTTCGTACTATCGACACGGCGCAACGGTTTACCCTGCCGCGTGCAGCGACGCTGTGGCGGAAGCTCCGAGGCGAGGCCCGGCGATGCCGTTGAACCCGCTGGACTGGACCGCGCAACCGTTTCTGCAACTGTCTGTCGCCGTCGCGGCAGTGTGCACGGTTTTGGTCCTGGCACTGCGGCTTGCGGTTGGCGGTTCGAGCAATCGTAGCGGACCGGTGCCCTCCGACCCGGTCGCGCTTGCCTGGCTGAGCGGCGGGCCTCGACGCGCGGCTGACACCGTGCTGGTGGCATTCCTTGAATGCGGTGCGGCGTACCTGACGTCACGCCGAGGCCATCTCAGCGTTGGCGCGATGCGCGCAGACCTGCCCGCCGGGTTCCGCCGGTTCGCCGGCCTCGTGCATGCCGCGAACTCGGTGGCGTCATTTCGTCGTGCGATCCGGCCTGCGCTCGAGGACGTTCGCGACACGCTGTTTCAACGGGGCTTGGCGCCGTCAGGCGAGGCAATCGCTCGACTGCACTGGAGCACCTTGATGATCTTCGCGGTGCCGCTGTTTCTGGGGTCATTGAAGGTCGTAGTGGGGGTTGAGCGAGAACGGCCGGTGGGAATTCTGGTCGGCTTGCTGATCTTCACCGCGGTGATCATGGTTGGTCTGGCCAGCAACCCGCCGTTTCGCACTCGGGCTGGCCGCGCAGCGGCGCGGGATGCACGCCAGCTTCAGGCACGCGCCGCTCGGGCGCCGTTGGAGGGCGAGGTGATCCTGGCCTTCGCGCTGTCCGGCGCTGCGGTTCTGGCGGGCCGCCCGTACGCGCCGCTGCTGGCAGCCGCTGGCGGTTCGGGCTGCGGCGGCTCAGGTTGCGGCGGTGGCGGCGGTGGTGGTGGTGGGTGCGGCGGCTGTAGCAGTGGGTAGGGCCTGGTCAGTTCGCCTCGGTGTTCCCGGTGTGGCGGCGTATCCGCATCAAATCCGGCGGTGCCTGGCCCGCCTCGACGACGGCCGGTTTGCAGCGCGGCCGCAGCCTGTGTTCTTAGCCCTTCCGTGTGGGAGTCGATCATGACCGTGAAAACCATCCGACAGGCACTGCACGAAGCGTTGGAACAGGAGATGCGCCGCGATCCCCGGGTCATCGTGATCGGCGAGGACGTGGCGGGTGGCGCCGGCACCGGGGGCGGCGTCGATGCGGCCGGCGGCGTGCTGGGCGTCACCAAGGGCCTGATCAAGGAATTCGGCGCCGCTCGGGTGATCGACACGCCGATTACCGAATCGGCGATCATGGGCGCCGCGGCGGGTGCCGCGGTGACCGGGCTGCGGCCGGTGGCGGAACTGATGTTCTCCGACTTCCTTGGCGTGTGTTTCGACCAGATCTTCAACCAGGCTGCCAAGTTCCGCTACATGTTCGGTGGCAAGGCGCGCACGCCATTAGTGATCCGCACCATGATCGGTGCCGGCCGCAGCGCCGCGGCACAGCACTCGCAAAGCCCGTACGGCATCTTCACCAGCGTCCCCGGGTTGAAGGTCGTCGTGCCGTCGAACGCCTATGACGCCAAGGGTCTGCTGATCCAGGCGATCCGCGACGACGACCCGGTGATCTTCTGCGAACACAAGCTGATGTACGATTTGAAAACGGAAGTGCCTGATGAGGCCTACGTGATCCCGTTCGGCGAAGCTAACGTGGTGCGCGATGGCGACGACGTGACGGTGGTCGCGCTGGCGCGCATGGTGCACTACGCCACCGAGGCGGCGGAAACCCTGTCGTCGGAAGGTATCGAGTGCGAGATCATCGATCCGCGCACGACCTCGCCGTTGGACGAGGACACCATCCTGGAAAGCGTCGAGCGCACTGGCCGGCTGGTGGTGGTGGACGAGGCGACGCCTCGGTGCAGCATGGCCACTGACATCGCGGCGCTGGTGGCGGATCGGGCGTTCCAGTTCCTCAAGGCGCCGGTGCGGCGGGTCACCGCGCCGCATACGCCGGTGCCGTTCGCACCGTCGCTGGAGAAGCTGTACATTCCGGATCCGGAGCGGATCGCCGCGGCGGTGCGGGCGGTGTACGGGTATGGGCGATGACGTCCCGGGACTGCCGGGAGTGCCGGTAAAGGCGCGCGTGCTCGCAATGACAGCGGGGACGTCGGCGGCGACAGTGACAGTGGGGGCGGTGGGTTTTTGATTTCTAACAGTCTGACCACGAAGGGGCTGACGCCATGACGACATCCATCACCGCGATCACCATGCCCAAGTGGGGCCTGACGATGACCGAGGGCAAGGTCGTGCAATGGCTGCGTCAGGCCGGTGCATCCTTCGCCCCGGGCGATGAACTGCTGGAGATCGAGACCTCTAAGATCACCAACGTCATGGAAGCCGAGTCCGCCGGCACGTTGCTGCGTGTCGTCGCCGCGGAGGGCAGTACCCTGCCGATCGGCGGCTTGCTCGCCGTGATCGGGCCGGCAGACGCGCCGGCGGCCGAGATCGAAACATTCGTAGCCGGCTTCGTGGTTGCGGAACCCACCGGCGAGGTGGCCGAAGCCGCGGAGGCACCCTCCCCTCGCATGCTGGACGCCGGGGGCACCAGGCTGCGGTATCTGGAACTCGGCAGTGGCGCGGGTGCCCCGGTGCTGTTGCTGCATGGCTTCGGCGCCGACCTGAACAGTTGGATGTTCACTCAGCCGGCGCTGGCCGAAGGCCGCCGCGTGCTGGCGCTGGATCTGCCGGGGCATGGCGGCTCGAGCCGGGACGTGGGCGCGGGCGATGGCGCCGCACTCAGCCAGGCAGTGGAAAGCTTTTTGGTCGCGCTCAATCCGGGGCCGGTGCACCTGATTGGTCACTCGATGGGGGGCGCGGTCGCGGCGTTGCTGGCGGCGCGGCGTCCGGACCTCGTGCGCACGCTGACGCTGATCGCTCCGGCTGGCCTCGGCCCCGACATCAATGCTGCATTCATCGACGGCTTCGTGCGGGCGTCACGCCGCAAGGACGCCGTCGAGGTACTGCAAATGCTGGTGCACGACCCAGCCCTGGTCAGCCGGACGATGGTCGAGGACGTGCTGCGCTTCAAGCGTCTGGACGGTGTGACCGCCGCCTTGGACACCATTGCCCGCGCCTGGTTCGCCGCAGGGCGGCAGACGCTGGACCTGACGGACACTATCGCCGGCCTGGCGGCGCCAGTGCAGGTGATCTGGGGCCGCGACGATCGGATCATTCCGGCAGCACATGCCGGCGCGCTGCCGCCGGGCGTGCCGGTGCACGTACTGGAAGCCGCCGGCCATCTGCCGCACATGGAGAAGTCCGGCGAGGTCAACCGACTGCTCCGCCGATTCATCGACGGGTAACGCCAGTCCGCCGAACCCCTGACTCTCGGGCCTCTGGCGAATCGGCCGGAGGTTGATTCTGTGCCAGCATCACAGCTTGCCAGGGAGCCTGTCGATGGGTCAGCCGAATCGAGATTACCCGAACCAGCCTGTCGGTTTCGGCGTTGCGTGCCCTGGCGGGGAGGACCGGCGATGGTGCGGTGGTGCGCCGCCTTCTGGCAATTGCGCTGTTGCTGGAAGGCCGTCCCCGAACGGCGGCTGCCTTGCTGAACGGGATGACCCGTCAGACGCTGCGCGACTGGGTGCATCGCTTGCCGCCCCGGCGTGACCCGCGCTCCACCGGTCGTGTGCACTGGTGGTCCGGCTCTAACCCTTCGATCCCGATGCTCAGGTGCCATTTCGAGCGCAAGCGAAGCATTCTCCCGTGGGCGTTCGGGCGATCTCTCGCGGGAGCTTGCTTCGCTTCGCTAGCAAGAAGCAAAGGTCTCCCCCCTCCCCTTGAGGGAGGGGGAGTGCCTTCTCTTCCCGGCGACCCAACTGTTTCATCCAGGGCGGGTCGGCCACGGGCCGGTGGCCAACTCGTAATGATGGCG
>Ga0265338_10009197_pt1 | contig 11832 bp, 30 predicted proteins | sample 42126metaG_FD_193579 | JGI IMG/M metagenome (GOLD analysis project Ga0265338, IMG submission 193579) | Rhizosphere microbial communities from Carex aquatilis grown in University of Washington, Seatle, WA, United States - 4-21-26 metaG | ecosystem: Host-associated > Plants > Roots > Rhizosphere... | reverse complement strand
TTCTTCTGGTCACCCATCTTGTCCCTGATCTTCCCACCCCAATAATCGGCATAAGCGCTATTCTCACTCTCAGTATCAAGAGCAATGATGGCATCAATATAGCTATGCTGGTTGTAAAGGATCACTGCATTGGAAACACCAGCATGTCCAAAAACTGGCAGGAGAAGAAGTAAGAAAAAGTATCTCATCCCAACATCCTTAGAAGATTTTGTCTTTGACCTCACCCACCACCACAACCTTCAAATTTCTCATTGCCAGAATCGCAACCCTATCACTGTTGCGAGACAAAAGAGTGACATAGTTCGTTGATGTTATCCAAGTGTCGGCATTGGGAAAAAACATCTTGGTGCCATCATTGAAATAAACCGTTAGAAACAGACAGAGAGCAAGTGAAGTGATTTTCATTTCTTCTCCCCATCTTTTTTGACCAAAGAATACTTGACGCCATTGGCATCAATGCCATAGCAGATAGCCGCGCCACCCAAAACCATGGCAGCTTCACGCCCCGACTCTAGGGGATGGTGAGTGGGCAAGACCACAGTTGGTCCCTTCTCATCGCTGCTGGCATAGGCCTGCGCTGAGTATTTGTTGAAGTAATCGATCACATCCTGCCCCTGCCAGATGTTGTTAACTCTGACCACAAGGCAAGGCATCTTGAGAGTATGCATGCTTTCGACAATGGAAGTACTCATGACCAGTCCTTATTGAGGAATGTTCAATTATTGCAAAGAAGTGATACTTTGTCAAGTCCCTTCTAAAGCCCTATTCGCCTTCTATCCAACCAACGATTAAATAGATTTTCATCATTAGGACTTGGCATAGGAGTCCCATTCTGCATATCTTCTTCCCTATCTGACCAGCCCCAGACATAGCCAATGCCCATGGCCAGACAGAGACAGGCTATCACTATAAGGGCAGGTAAAATCATGACATGTACACAAATATTTTGGTGACCTCTTTGGGTAGCTTTGTCAAGTCAATATAGGAGCCACCATACTCCACACCCTTGCCACTGATAGCTTCCTTGATCGAGACTGACCCAATGCACTCCTTGAGACCATTAGCACCGCAGTTTTTCCAGTCCGAAGAAGCATATTCATTGAAGAAATCTAAAACCTTCTTTGGATATTCTGAGCCCGTCTTGTCACAAAGCACTTTAAGCTCAAGCATATCTTTAAACAAACCCTCGTCATAGTTAACGATACCTTTGATATAAACGCTGACGCTCATAGCTGTGCCTCTGAGGTTAAGACTTCACGAACTTCCACTAAGTCCGCGACTGTGGGTGTATCGTTGGTCTGAAATGTTCTAACAACCGTGTTCAGAGAGATGAACGAGTTGTCACAAATATCTATGCTGCCGCTCTGGATATTATCAAAACTATTATCCTCTGATTTAGCTTGCCAGCCAATGACACAGCCAATCACAAGACTGATGAAACTACACACTATGATTGTCCACATCAGACAACCTCCTATATTCCTCTACCGTGATGGTTCGCAATCTCTCTACTCCATCTTCCATCACATAGTAATCTAGATACTTGTAAATTGGATCATTTTCAATCAATCTCTCTTTGCTTCTAGAAGTCAAATTGAGATCTTTCATTTCTGCCTCATGGCTTAACCTTTTCAATAGCAGTTAGATTACTCCAAGTTTTGAAGTCTTTGTATTTGTCGCATTTCTCTAACTTATATTTTGCTGGATACTGAACCCTCAACTCCTCACAATAGGCACAGGTCATGCCAGCATTAAAAGCTATTTCCTGAACCATCATAAAAGTTTTGTGATTGTCTTCCTCTGCTTGGGTAACATACTCTTTCGATAATCTGTGGCCAATGATCGTCATTGACACCATCAGGGAAACGAGCAACCCTGTGGCCACACCCAGCATCAATATCTTTTGCAAGTCTTTGCTCATGATATCCCTAGAAGTGTATGACTACGGATGTAAGTCCGCCCAAAGCACCCATACCTATGTTGCTGAACCCCACAGCCGCATTATCCCTGTCGGCTACATGTAAATCCCACACTGCTCCAGCCGCCATTGAGAGCCCCATCTTCCAAACCCAATATTTCCAGTATTGCCCAAAGGGTGAAGGAACTTTCCAATACCCATTTGTGTGACCACCATAATCATCAGCAGTTTGTTGCCAATAATATGGTTGTGGACCAAAAAAGTTATCTCCAGAAGCTTTCTGTTCATTAGTTGTGGCTGTATCAAAAGCTAAATCATAGAGCGAAGCCATGAAGAAGCCGCTACTGTAACTGATGGCTGAATCTGACACATCTAACTGCGGCCATTTGATGTCGGCTCTTAGAGTTGACCCTAACAAAAACAACGCTATCAACCAAAACTTTTTCATGTCCCTCTCCTTTTGGTGATTAGCAGGTCATCCACCAAAGACAAACCAAGACCAATGAAACCGCATAGGGGAAAGTTTATCCCCCAACTACCGCAGTAGATGGTTAGTAGATAGACTGGCAGGATGGTAAAGAAGCTGGTAAGACAACAAGCTATGATGGCGAAAATCATCACATCAAAAATATTGTAACGGGAGTTGTTAAACATCGACCTAAGCCGTGGATAACTAAACCACACCCAGTAAAGAACTGCACAGGCAATGTAAGCTTGAATATTCATATCAGGCAACAAGCGAAAGAATAACCAGAGCAACGAAAATCAAGAACCAGAAGATCAATACTAGCGACATCACCGCATAAGGTATCCATAGAGGTGAGAAAACCCACCACCAAGACCAAGCAATAACCCCAGTCAACTTCAATATAATAAAAACTATGGTTAACCAAGGTAAAGAGATGTTGATCGTTCTATTCATCGGCGCTGCCTTTTAACGGGATGGTTCTTGAAGTAAATCTCAAGAGCCTTGCAAAGTGACTCGGCAGGGTGAACGCCCTTGTAATTGTTGTTGGCATCAGATACAAGATTGGTGAAAATATGCGCCCTGCAAATGCTTTCACTATCACTCCAAACCTGTTGTAGGTTGTAATTTAATCCCTGCAACTTGATCTCTTGGATGATGGCATTAACATCCGTGGAGAATTTGGGTAACTCACTGTGAACCTCACGCTTCTGCCATGACCTGCGAGAAGGCTCAACCCAAGCAATCCCTACCACATTGCCATAACCACCAGGGCGATCAGTGAGCCTACGCTTGCTCCACCCAAATTTCTTGGCGAAGTATTCATCGTAGTTCTTTTTCATTTTCTGCCCCTGATATCAGGTGTGTGATTCCAACTCTCTAGAGCCTTATCCCATATTGTTGAGCCCACACATCTCATCCAAGGGGTCACAGTCAATCCTTTTTTGTGGTAGCGACAAGTCAGGCACATTGATCACAGACTGCATGAGATGATCAATGCAGATATTTTTCGTCACATAAATATCCATACCATCAAGCATCATGGTAAGATAGCCGTTTTTATCAAACTTGAAATCTAAATTCATCACACACCACAGAGTTCATCTAAAGGCTTGTAATCGGGCTCAGTAAAGCTAACTTGCTCATATCGATTGGTGTTATATTGTGGTTCAACGGGGCGAAAACCATACATACCCTCATGTTGCAAAAAGCTTTCCATGGATTCCCGTGTGGGAAACCGCAAAACTCCACCATTGAAATGTTCCACTACCCATTCATTCATGGCTGATACTCATGAAAAGGACAATCGGATCCATGCTTGTCTTTACCCTTACGCAACCATCCACACTTAGTACACCAGATGTGCAAAGGATTGAACTTTTCCGTCTCAGCAAAAGTCCCTTGATGCAAACATCTGCTGCACCTCAACCAAGGACTCTTACGATTCCAATCATGCCCCAATATCTTACACTTCCAGCGGGGACGGATATAGAAGTCGTAACGATGCTTATCACACAGTAACTCAATGATATCAATGAACTTAAGGATACCCAATGTCCTAAAGAAGGCATCTGCAATGGTCCACCATGAATGCCCAGGTATCATATGCCAGCAGTAGAATGCAAAGCCACCCAACGCCAAAACAGCAGTCCAGACAAGGACCAATAGAACTTTGTCAACCCAAGAAGGCACTTCAATGTGATGTGACATCCCTAAGCCTTGAGCAATTGGTAAATGATCTTGTCTGCTCCCAATGGCTTCACCATCAGTTCAAGACAATCTACATGGAACTGCTGGGCTTCCATGATGCCATCATCCTGCGTTCCATCAACGCCAACCAGACAAGCTGGCTTATCATCTCGGGTCTTGCAAACAGGGCAAGGCTCACCCACAGGACTGAAGTGGTCAAAGACTCTCATTTCACCGCCATGAGAACGGAGATATATTCCTTTGCCTTGTCATAATCCCAGGCATGGATGTATTGGTCTTCCTTGGTGACATCTTCACTCGGGAAAAGTTCTTTGGCAAGTCCTTTTATGTCGGATTCGGACCAGTCAATGTTGATGACCCTAGACCGCCAACCTATCTTGATGACTCCCCTTGAAGTCGTCACCTTGAACCAAGGGAAATGCGGCGTCTCCCCATACTCATTCTTCACCGCCTTGGCATGTATGGGACTCTCAAAACAAGCCAGAAGATCCTTCTTCTCTTCGACTATCGCAGCTATGGTCTTGGGGTCGCGCTTGTCAGCCTCATGCTCAAGATGCTCCATGATCTTTTCACACTGATTGCCCACCCAATATTCATCATCTTCACTTAAATCAAATGGCGCAAGAAGGGTTATCTTAACCCCTATCTTCTTCCCACTGAAGTAAGTAGATTCAACTGAAGCTATCTCTTTGTATTTCGCTGCGATAGTCATTTTTTATCTCCTAAGAACTTATCCAATTTGTTGCATATCCAAAAAAGGAGTGCAACAATAGCAAATCCAATGACCACTACTCCAACAGTTCCTATGAAAATCTGCCATGCCGTAACAGGTTCTCCATATCGACTTGCTGCCAATATCATCATCCTAAAGCCTTTCTTGGCGGAGCCACACCCCGCCCATAAATTTTTACCCCTCTTCGTCAACCCCTATAAACTTGTCCAATGGTTCACAGTTCGGATCTGTTTGGTTGTGACCGAAAAATCGATCATCGTAAATAGGACGATATTGCTTGCTGCCTCCTATCATTCCAACCACTTTCGCATTGCATATTCATCATACATCTCTTTATACTTTCGCAACCTTGTATATAACAAAATGAAAGGCCAGAACAAGGTGACCAGTAATACCTTCATCCAAGTCCATTGGTCTTTGGCAAAACCTACACCTATAGCAATATAGATCCAAAAGGACATGTCACGAATGAAGTTGAACAACATCACCCCACCTTCCCTTCATAGATGGCTAACTCCACCACCTCAACAGGAGTAGGTATGTATTTGCAGCGGTCACAGCGACTAGGAACCATTGCCAAATCTGCAGTTGTCCCTGTCTTCTGAAAAGGATAACTCTTAATCCAATGCCACCGATGCCCCAGCAAGATGCAAATCAGCTTCGAGAACATGGCGACCTCCCTCTACAGTATCGCTAGGTGCAACCAGGATTGATTCTGGGACACTCAATCCTCTTTCTAGAACCATCCTAACATTCTAAGTATCACTTGTCAATACCTTCACGCAAACTCCTCAGATAACCAAGCCTTTTGTAAACTTTGAAGAACAATGCCCTTTTCCATAAACGATGCAGCATTTCTGATCCTTCACTGAACTCAATACCCTCTGGAATAAACCCACCAAATTCATTACATACTCTGGCTAAGGTTCGCCCATCCAGCGTTTTAACCTTTTCTCCATGATTACCAATAATAGATAGTATCTTTTGCATAACTTCTCCTAAAGGAGTTATATGTTATACTTTCTAGCCGCCAATGTCAATAATCCTTTATATAAGAGCTTTGTACAAGATCTATTGATCAGATCTATTAGTACAAATCGTTTATAGGGAGATGCAGTTTAGTGAAGTTAAACGGTTAAATAGAAAACCTATACCATATGTTGTATTTGTGCATTTTTGTTATAATAAGCGAGAGGTGTCTATGAGAACAAGATTTAACAAATCTCCAAAAGTTAACCATTTAAACATTAAACAACATTTTGACTCATATGAGTCCGAGTTTGATCAAGAATTAGCTGAGAAGAAGTTTGTCTCTATCAAAAAGAGAGGTCTTAAATCTAAACACGGTTTAACGATATTGGATTATGAATCTATGGAACATCAACAAAATGGTCTTTGTTTGATCTGCGGACAATTAGAAACAACTATAGATAAAAAGACTGGAAAAGTAAAACGATTAGCTGTAGACCATAGTCATGAAAGTGGAAAAATAAGAGGACTACTTTGTTTGAGATGCAACATGTTGTTGGGCTTTGCTAGAGATAACGTGAGTATCTTACAAAAAGCTATTGAGTATTTAAGGAATACTGTTTAACTTTATTGGTTTTGTTAAGCACATTTTATTTGTTAATCTTTTTAGCAGATTTTTGCGGCCAAAAAAATTTGGAGTTGACTTTTAAAGGGGTTTTAGCAAAAAAAGGATCCAAAAAAATTTTGATAACTGACTAGATGGGGTACTATGCCACGTCTGCACACCCCTACCCCCTGTTGTTTTGGATAAATGTATGCTTAATTTTGTGTGTTTTTGATGCTTTTTAAGCATACATTTGTATGGTTTGGGGTTATTCCCGTGGGGATTAGTTAGCCATGACTTGTATACAAGTAGTGTCCGAGGCGGGGTTGACAGGTGAGGAGGGATGTGCTGTGCTAATGATAGCAGTGTACACACCAATACCCTCTGACCGTTCCCGCTTGGGATTAGGTGAGAGGGTAGAGGTGGTTCCCACTTGGGGTAGGAAGGTGTTAGCTACGCATGCAGGTAACCATGAGCAGGGAGGTCGATGGGCAGTGGAGCATTGATGATGGAGTCCACCGAGGGGATGAGCATGGAGCAGTCTGCCATTGCGTGGTAGTCGGGGAGGGACAGGCAGATGACAGGAGCAGGGAGCAGTTCCATCACCATACCCAACGGCATGGGATGGAGGATGATACCGAACCCACGGTCTTTGAGTTCATGTGTGAGCAGGACTATCTCACGCTTGCGGTTCATGCAACGCGGTGAGGTAGGGTCCAAGAACAGAAGGGTGTGACCCTTGGCAATGCTCTTGACGATCACTTCGAAGGGTAGTTCCTTTGCCCGCATCTTCAAGGTCAGTCGAGTCTTGCGGTTCATGGCAGTCTCCTATCCCCAAGTGGTGTGAAGGTTGTTTGCTACCTTCACTGTGTAGTAAGTATAACATAGCACCTTGAGGTTGTCAAGTATTAACCTGGTCCTGCCCCATAGACACAGCAAGCAGACTCAATGCTCCCCTTGCCATCCCATAGGTGGTAAGAGTGGTCTGAGAATGGAGGAGTCCACTTGTTGAGTTCGTTCATGAATGCCATCGCTTTCTTCTTGTTGGTAAATGACTTGATTGGTTTGTATGAGTTGCGAGTTCCACTGAACAGTCCATAGGTCGAAGTCTTATCGACCACAAAGAAGTGTGTCATGGTTACTTCTCCTGCATGCAAGAGATGGAGCAGTAGTTACCCGTATGCTTCACAGCATAGAAGGTATCACCCGCTTTGAGTTCCTTGTCACAGTTGTCACAGTGAATGTGGTCGGTGGGTTCGACTATGGATTTGATGAAGGGTTCCATGGGGTTGCTCCTGAGGTATGAATCTATTATAGCATTAAGATAGCACCTTGTCAAGACTTCGAAGAAGTCTGGACGTGACTTGCTCTGCAAGTCCCAGTCAAGGAGCGTAGCACCTGGGCTGCAGCGGTGTGCTAAGACTTGTATACAAGTAACTGCAGCGCTGGGTCTGCTGGTGGGGTGGGAGATCCGCACAAAGCAAAACCCGCCCTTGTTTAAGGGGCGGGTCTGATTGGTCGGGTATTACTTGGAGAAGTCGTATTCGATTCCGTCTGCCACAACCTTGATGACGGCATCGAGGGGGATGCAACGGTAGTCCTTCTTTTGCATGTCGAAGATGGTCAAGAGGTCGTAGTCAGCGGGGACGTATTTCAGTTCGCCCCCTTTGAGGTGTTTCTTGACCCCCAAGCGTCCATTGAGGATGCGGAGGTCGCCCACCTTTGCCCCTGTCTTTTTGTCTTCGGTCCTGCGGTGGAAGTGGACGGTGACTGCCTTGCCGTCCTGAGACTTGATGATGGTGGCGATGGTGTCCTGTTTGGTCTTCATGGTGTATCCCCAAGTGGATGATGTAATAAGTATAACAAAAGGATAGCACCTTGTCAATAGTTATATTTATGGTTTGCCGTAAAGGTCGAGGGTTGCTATCTCTTCCTTGGTCGAGTTTTTCATTGATACCACGGCATAGACATACCTGCCTTTGCAATGGTTTTTGGAATTGATGTTCCATTGGGCAATGAGTTCATGTCCTTTTGCTTCGGTTTCCACTAACACCGTTCTGTCGCTGTTCTTGCCGCCAGTAGGGAGCAGGACACCATCAGCGGTATTGGAGTAGAGAAGGGTTTTCATGACTTGTCCTTTTTGAGGAATTCAATAAGGCGGTGATACCAGTAGTTGCTAAGGACCACTTCTACACCCATATAGATGGAATCCATGGGGACAAGGGGCTTGATGATCTTTTCCGCCTTCTTATGGGTGTCATATTCCCATCCGTTTTCGCGGATTATCTTTTCCACAGCATCGGAGAAGGAAACCTTGCCTTTGCCCTCGCAGGTATGGCAGTTATGTATGTCGCCATACATATCAGCCCGAGCCTTGCCCGAGCCATGGCAATCAGGGCAGATGAAGAAGACGAAGGCGGGGAAGGGATACTTGGGCGAGTCCATGATTTACTCCTTTGATGTATGAGTAAGTATAACAAGAATAGCTATCTTTGTCAAGTTATTTGAATTTTCGGTTGGTAAAGGTATTGCCAAGTCGGTCTGCCCATCCATCGGAGGTTGTGGCAATGCTATGAATCTGTTTCCCCGCATTCTCAAGAATGGTATCGAGTATTATTTTGAGGGGAAGATCTTCGTCAAGGTCAAGGTCGCTCCGTAGGGTATAGCCCTGACCTTGGCGTTGCTTGATGCTTGATACCCAAGAGCGGAAGTCTTTTACTTCGCCATTACCCTTGAATAAGAATCGGTGATTCTTGGTTTGCTTGCCGATTACCTGCAAGTCTTTTTCTTTGACGAGGTAGAAGGTTTGCTTGTCCATGGCGGTTCCTCAAGTGATAGACCATGATAACATAAAGATAGCACCTATGTCAAGGTGGACATCGAGTGACATCCAGGGCGGACATCATGACTTGTATACAAGTAATGTTAGAGCTGGGACGGCTGTGATTGAGTGGCGCAACAAAAACCCGCCCTTGGGAGGCGGGTGATTTGTTTGGTTTAGAAGTTCTTTTTCTTTGCCTTGACGAACCCTTTGTGGAGTGGTGTTAGACGTTGCCGTTCTTGATGCGGGTCTTCCAAGCCTTCTTGCCAGCGGCTTTCCAGTCGGTCTTGGGGGTGTATCGCTTGAGCAAGATAAAGTTTTCCATCTGCGTCTTGCTGGTGAGGTTGAGGTCGGGGCGGGAGATGAGGGTCCACTTGTAGTGGCTGGTCCCACGCAGGGCAGAGCGGAATGAAGCGTATTTTTTGAATTCGTCAAAGGTGGTGTGGTCCTTGCCAAACTTGGTCCTCAGGGTAGGACCAACGGTTCGCCCAGCCTTGGTCGAGCAGTTGACGGTGAGGATGCAGTCATGGGGCAGGGTGTTGAGATGTTCCATGATGGGGACCACTTCTTCCACTTCGGTCTTGACGGTTTTCATTCCGTCATAGTCCACGATGTAGGGGTTGTACTTCGGGGCGATCTTGCTCATCATGCCCTTGCGGTGGATGAAGGCAGGAGCCTTCTTATTGCTGGTGACCACGGCTTGCATCTTGTCCACGCAGACCATCTGGGAGGGCTTGGCGATTCCCAGGGTATGCCAGAGCTCAGGCTGGGAGCCCACAACGACCTTGCCCATCTTGACGAACTTGGCAGGCATCAGGAGGGCATGACCATCAGCGGGGATGGAACCGATCTGCTGGCGGTAGACTTCGGCATTGCCGCCACGCCACCGAGCCTTTTCAGGGGAGAGGGCGCTCTTCTTGGAGTAGCCCATCTTGATGCGGTGATTGAAGGTAGCCATGACTTGTCTCCATCCAGAGAGTGTAAGGGTTTGGGGTGAACATCCATTCGTTCCCCATGAATAGATTCTCTCATAAAGCTAGCACCTTGTCAAGAGATGCCGCACATTGTGAGAAGATGTCGTTTCTCCTGGGAGGAGCTGTGCTAATACTTGTATACAAGTAACTGCAGAGCTGGGTCTCGCGGGCGGCTGGGCACAACAAAAAACCCGCCCTTGTTTAAGGGGGCGGGTGATTTGTTTACTTTGTTCTATGAGTTCTGGATGCGACTTTTGGCGGCTTTGAGTCCTGCAAGGACCATGGTAGCGTGAGAGATCTTTTTGTTGAGGACTCGAATCTTTGCCGCCTTGATTCCAGCCCTGACCATTGTGGGGCTCTTTTTCTTACCCATGGCTTTCTCCCATGTGGTGAGTGTTTTACCACTCCTGTATTTTGGGGGGTTTCATGTTGCCATTCCTTTGAAGCGGTGGTCCAGTTCTCTGACTGTGAACCCTTTGTCTATGAAATGAGTGATACCTTCACCCTTATCTTTGTGGATTGAACCACGAACCCCTGTGTCGGTCAACCACCATTTGCGATCTGTCAGGTAGAGGGTAAAGTAGGTGAACCTGCCTTTGTCATCTGGACCTTCCAAATACTCCACCACCACTTCCATAGGCTGGATATTGAGAGCGGCAAGACGAGCATCGATCTTTGCCTGTCTCTCAAGGTGTTCGGGTGAAAGGACCATGAGGTTTTCCATTACCACTCCACAAAGTCAAGGAGGCGGTCAACATATTCATCTAATTCTCTATCGCTCATAGCAGTCAATGATGCCTCTTGTTCAGCAAGCAGTTCTTTGGCTCGGGCTATGAGTTGTTCTCTGGTTAACTTCTCGTCTTCCATGGTCAGCGTTTCTTTCTGCGGCGGTAAATCATGGCGGGACTCCTTAGTAAGCCATCATCCTTGAGATTTTCTTTTCTTCGTTCTCAATGACTTCAAGCCTGACCTTGTCGCCATTCTCCCACGCCTTCCAGACAATGGCAATGGGGAAGGGCTCAGGAGTGGTTCCAACCTGCTCGAAGAAGTTGCCAGCATTGGCGCAGTCGGCGGCATACCTAGCCAGCCATTCGGCTCGATGACGCAGGTCTGAGTTCTTCTTAACGCCAGCCACGCCAAACATAACGGGCTTGGCGTCAATGCAGATATCGCCGCCCTGGTTACGCGCCAACTTCAAAGCCTGTTCGGCTGTGTCGGCGTAGACTTCTCGGCTGGTGAAGACGGACACGATGAACTTCGGCATGGCTTATCTCCTGAGTGTTTCTTATTCTCTCACAGGTGCTACTTTTTGTCAATGTCGTATTCCCACTTACCAAAGGTCTTGGAGCAGGAGTATTGGTCGTAGCCTTCATTGACAAGGTCATACCACACATAGCGTTGGATGCCGCAGACAGAGCAGGTCACGATATCGTAATCGGCTCCATCGGTTGAGAAGTGGTGAACGCTGGTGGTCGAAGGATGTTTGCAAAGGTGATAGTTGACGTTCATGGAGATGTAGTCGAGGCATTCCTTCAAGCCATGTTTGTTACGGTGGTCTGGTATCTTATCCATGAAAGCCTTGGTTGCGGCATACATTGTTTTGTCATCGGTGTTTTCTTCCATGACGGTGACAAGGG
>Ga0265338_10009196_pt1 | contig 11832 bp, 8 predicted proteins | sample 42126metaG_FD_193579 | JGI IMG/M metagenome (GOLD analysis project Ga0265338, IMG submission 193579) | Rhizosphere microbial communities from Carex aquatilis grown in University of Washington, Seatle, WA, United States - 4-21-26 metaG | ecosystem: Host-associated > Plants > Roots > Rhizosphere >... | reverse complement strand
GCCTCCTGCCACGCTCCTGGATCCTCACCCTCGGCTTCAGGGGACGCCTCGTCTTCCGCCAGTGGCGAGGCATCTTCGTCGTCGCGCTCTACCCTTGGAAAGAGGATGCCCGCTGAGTACCGCTTTCTTGGGGACTCGTCGACCACCTCATCCTCGGTGTCAGGCCCGACGATTTCGCGTCGAAGGAACGCAACCAAATCCGAACGAATAGTCGCTTGCGGCGTCATGACCTTGGGTCCTCCCGGGAGTCTGCGGAGCCGGCATCAAAAATCAGCCTGTTAGCGGCGCCCCGGGGTACTTGTTCCAATCTGTCCCCTAGGTGTTCGACCGTGACGACGTAAACGTCGTCGAGCTTCACCGGTTCCCCACCAGCTCCTGCAAGGGCGGTGGCGGCGCGCTCGGCAATCATCTCGGCCAGCTTCCCAGCTGCGCGGAGATGCTCGCCGCGGACGGCGCTGACGGCACGTTCGCAATCCTCGACGTGCGCAGCAAGTTCGGGGTCGTCTGTGAGCGCCGCCAGTGCGCGGATGTCTCCGCGCCTGCCAGGCCCGATGAGGTTGTCGTTGACGATCCAGTTTCGAACCGTCAGATGGTGACGCGCGCAGCCGCGTACGTGGAGCATCTCCGCGATCGTCCTCGTCGTCAGCCCCAGTCCATCCTTCCAACGCCGCAGCGCCCGTTGCCAGAGCTTCGCGCGTTCGCGCTCGCCGGACGGGAGCGTTCGGTCGGCATACGCGCGGATCGCATCCCGATCACCCTCGGGGAAGATGACCACGTCGCCGATCTTGAGTTGCTCGGGCGGTCGAACTTTGACCTCTGCCGGTTCGCCGTGCTGGGGCGAGAGGAGGTGCGTGACTACGTTGGCGTCGTAGCCCTCGGTGAGGAACGCGTAGGCTCGCTCACGGAATGCCACCATGCGGGCGTCGACCTGATCGCCTCCCTGCAGTCCCGCTCGCGTCAACAGGTGACGCGCACGGCCCCTGAGGATAGCGACCCGGATTTCATCGAGGTCCGGCGTCTGTGGCTGCTCTTGTTGCGGAGGCGGGGGCATGGGAGGCATTCCCGATCCCCACGCCGATGCCACGCCAGGAAAGACGACTCTGCGCTGATTGTCGTCAGGAGGGGACGCGCTGGATCTCCTTGCTGCTTCCATATATCCCCGGAGCCATCGGCGCTCCGGCGCGTAGAGGAGCAGGTAGAGCGGCAACGCCACCGGCGGCATCAGGACACGGGGCATCCGTGCCTTTCCGAGCCAGTGGGTCACGATTGCCCCGCGCATCGGTCGAACCTCGGCCGCGTCCCTCGGTACGTCGCTCAGAACCGCGAGTTCCGGTGCGTCCTTCAACAGGCCGGCTAGCGCTTCGCTTTTGGGGTTCTTGCGTTCAAGATCGGCCGTCAGGCGACCCAAGGCATCCATCACTCTCGCGAGGTCCGCTTTCTCAGCTACAGAGGCGAACCTATCGGACGCGAGGGCGCGCTCTATCCGGCCGATGCGGTCGCGGATCGCAAGCGCCGACGGGGCGTCAAGCAGCGCAACGGAGCGGACAAGCTGCAGGCCGATGCTCCAGGCCTGCCCGATAAGCGGCTGAACCTGATCGTCGTCGTCGTCGTCGTCGTTCTTGGGGCTGCCGAGGCTTCTGAGACCCTCAAAGACTTCAGAAACGTGGGCGCTGTCCACCGATATGGCGCGGATGTCGGGCTTGGATGAAGCCTCGACACGCTGTTCGAAGGCGGCAATGGGACCGCTGCCCCGTGAGGAACGCCATTGCATCTGGGAGAGGTCGTCCGCTCGCCAGCGCCATACACGGGCGCCACAATCTGCGAGCAAGGCGGCCGTCTGCGCACCGCCGTCATCGTCGCGCAAGAATGCCAGGACCGGGACTTGGACATCGGCGATCCGCCGGATTTCGGCTTCCGCCGATTCGGCACCATCTCCATCGACGATCACGATCGAAATGTCCGACGCTCGATCCTCCACAAAGGCGGCGGCCCGCTCAGGAACCGACGAGATAACGATGAGCGGCTCCTGAGCACCGAACGCCGACTGAGACCACGAGAAGATTTCACCACGTCTGTTCAGGTGTCCCATCGGCAGAACCTCGACCAACGGCTGTCCACACATCAGCACGGTGGTCGCAAGGGCGCGCGCCTTTAGCCGGTCGCCCACGACGAGAACCTTTTTAGCCGCGGGGTTCGGAATCATCGGCTCGTCGAAGTGGAAGAGCCTCTGGAGGACTCCAACAGGACGAGCTTCCGGTTTGCCCAGGCGTGGCATCTCCCCGCTCGGCCGCCTGTCCGCCGGGGCCGGCGTGAGGCACGACTCAGCCCACAAGGGGAGCATGTGCCTGACCGGACCGCCCCGCTTGCTGTGCGACGGAAACTCAAGGACGATTCTTGGTGCGCCGGCTTGGTCATGTTGTCGGCCGCGGTAGACGGCGCACGCGCCGCCGTTCACGAGGACCAACTGGCCAGGCGCGAATCGCTCGCTCGGACGAGCCGTGCGTCGCTGCTGCTCGCCCAACCCCGCCAGAAGTCCGACCAGGAGGGGTATCGGGCCTGTGCCCGGGCCGGTCACGGCAAGCCGGGAGAAGCCCGTCGCTTTCTCCACAAGATCAGGGCAAGCAAAGGCGAGGTTTAGCAGGAGAAACTCGGACGCTGGTTGCGCGTCGTCGCCCTCCGCCAACACCACATCGAGCAGGAACGGCCAAGCAGAGAAAAGTTCTCGAAGGATGGCGTCAAGCGGCGCCCGTCCGGGCTGGATGAATCGGACCGCGGTGTCGACCACGTACAGATCATCGAGAAGACCGACGAGGCCGAGCCGGTCGTCGGTCGCATCGTCCTGACGGAGAACATAGCTGAGACCTGCTCGTGCCCAGGTTTGGTCATAGTCGTAGTTCGTCGATCGGAGTGCCTCCACGAGCAGGCGGGTACCCATGATCAGGTGTGCGACGAAGGTCGCTCCTGCCAGGGGCGCGAGCTCGTCGCACAGAGTGGTCGCCCGCCGAGCCAGCTCATCGTCGGGGTAGAGGGGAGCCTCGGCGTGGCCCAGGAAGATCGACTCGGCGAGCCTGCGGTCTTCAGGGGAGACGGCCAGCAGCGCCTGTCCTGGAGCATCGCCTCGTCGTCTCCGAATCTCCTGCAAGGCAACACTGACCGCCACGTGACGACCGACAAGGACCTCCGATGCGGCCTGCTCTTGCAACACCAGCGCGAGTGCACCAGCCGCCATTCGGCGCGTCTCAACGTCGGACATTCGTGCGTAAGCACAGAGTGCGGTGACGTCACGCACCAGGAGATCGCCGAAGCCCGGGACCGCGGCCACCGCGCTCATCCACGACGAGGCCTTGCCGACAAGGCCATCGACCGTCGCCGGATCGTCCTCACTGAATTTCCTGATCTCGGCAACGAGAGCGCCGAGGTCCCGCTGCGTAAGCACCGCCATGGTCTCGCCTCAGGTTCCGGCAGCACCAACAGCATATCCCCGTTCGTGCCCTTCGCGGGTGGCAATTCTCGTCACTCACGCCAGCGTTGACCTTCGGTGCTACGGTCGATAGCCTGACACAGGCTGATGGCAGCTCCGAAAGGGTCGACGTTCATCAATCTCTTTGCGGGAGGGGGGGGGTTGCTCCTCGGCCTTCAGCGAGCGGGGTTTCGGTGTGTCGGCGTCGCGGAGCGCGATGCGGCAGCTTCAAGGACGCTACAGGCGTACCTTGGTCGAAGTCTCTCGGAGCCGTTTCTGGCTCTGGGTCCTACCCGCGGCGATGTGCGAAAGCTCGACTTCGCTGACTGGCGACGCCGCATCGAGGACGATGGCAAACGACTCGACCTGCTAGCAGGCGGACCTCCTTGCCAGTCCTTCTCGCGCGTAGGCCGCGGAAAACTCAACGACCTCACCGAAGCCGGATTCCTCGGCGACGAGCGCAACCGACTCTGGAGGGTTTTCTTCCGGGGAGTCGAGGAACTGCGTCCCCGAGCTTTCCTCGTCGAGAACGTTCCTGGAATGCTCCACCATGGAGGGGTTAACGTCGCGGATCTCATCTGCGCAGCAGGCGAGCGCCTCGGCTACCGCACGCGGTGCGCGATCTTGAACGCCGGGTCTTTCGGAGTTCCACAGATCAGGGAGAGGTTGTTCGTGATCGGTATCGAGGGGGACTACGAGCCCACGTTCCCGATGGGCTCGCACGTTGTATGCCTCGGTCCGTCGCACATTGGGCGCCAGGCTTCACTCGGCGACACTTTCCGAGATCCGGCCCGTTTCGCGGGTAACCTGCTTAGGACGAAGGGTGCCAATGCCGTGTCCGTCGCCGAGGCTCTTGGCGACCTTCCCGACCACCTTGAACATATGCGTTCCGGCTTCCGTGCGCGCGTCCCTTGCCAGATAAGAGCGTATCGGCTAGGCGCCCCGTCGGACTTCGCGCGCCTCATGCGGCGCTGGCCGGGACTTCCTCCGTCTGAGGACGTCGCCGACCACGTCTGCAAGGCCACGCCTCGCGACTACAAGACCTTCGCCTCCATGAGCCCAGGCGATCGTTACCCTGCTGCACTCAAGATCGCCCGTCGCCGCTTCGCGGCAGCTGTTGGACGTTGGCGGAGTCGCGACAAGGCAGGGCCGAGACCGCGCGAGGCAGACTACGTTCCTCCCTACCGGGACGATAACTTCCCCGAGAAGTGGCGCAAACTCGTTGTCGGTGCCCCGTCATGGACGGTTACGGCTCATCTGGCCAAGGATAGCTACTCGCACATCCACTACGACTCGCGGCAGGCACGCATGATAACGGTAAGGGAGGCAGCACGCCTCCAGAGCTTCCCTGATTCGTGGCGGTTTGAGGGTAACCTCGGAGATCGCTTTCGTCAGATCGGGAACGCCGTGCCGCCTTTGATGGCGGCGGCGTTGGGGCGCCATCTGCACTTGCTCCTGCGCCAGCAAGACGCGGCCCTGGCCCAGCGCGATTGGGGGTTCGTCGCCGCAGCGGGAGTTCGCTGATGGCCGACGTCATGACGCCTGCGCAGCGAAGCGCTTTCATGTCGGCGATTCGCCCAAAAGGGACCAAGCTGGAGCTCCGCGTGTTCGCAGCCTTGAGACGGGCCGGCGTCCGGTTCCGCACGCACGTCTCTGTGCTGCCCCGTTGTACCCCCGACATCGTTCTGCCCCAGTCCATGGCGGTCGTCCTTATCCATGGTGACTTCTGGCATGGCTGGCGCTTCCCCATCTGGGAGCCGAAGCTCGCGCCGTTCTGGAAGAACAAAATCAGCGCCAACCGCGCCCGAGACCGGCGAAACTGTCGTGCCCTCCGTCGGGCCGGTTGGCGCGTTCTGCGGGTGTGGGAGCACGACGTGGAACGCGATCTCCGCGCGGTAGTCGCCCGGATCGCCGTGGTCGCGAGTGTGCGGACATCGAACGCCGACGGGTAGTCGCCGCGAGGTGTAGATCGCGAGAAGGGACCTCGAGACGCTTGCGTTACCAGTGCGCAAAAGAAGATCGCGGGGCGCGAGTGAGATCTGGATTTTTCCGGTGATTTCCAAAACACCCGATCGGTCTCCGATCGTGCCGCACTCAGACCGTCATCTGGAACCTTGCCGCTGAATGTCTGCGCAGCTAAAGTGCCCGTCATGAGTGATCAGACCGCGCGAGTTGCGTCGAGCGCTCTAGGAGCTCGCGCGCCGACTTGCAAACGCGGTGAATAGGAACACGTCCCATGGCAGCATGTTAAACATAGCGAGGATCTTCCAGAATCACTCATCGCGAGGAGATAACACGTGGATTCGGAAGATATCATTGTCCCCCCAGACGCATACAGCGATCGGACCGTGGCCTCAGTTCGTTCAGACGCGGTTGCAATCAGTGCGATTGCACGCGCGCTCCAACTCTCCGAACCGGATGTGCTTGCTGCGCTCCGTGACATCCACGGGAAAACCCTCGTGCGCAAAGTATTCGGCGCCGCTCTTTCTCGTGCGGAGAGAATTCCAGTCGAAGAGGCCGATGAAGAGGGTACCACTGGCGTCGAGGAAGAACTCGACGGCGATACAGCCTTTCGTCCTTACGATCCCGACAAGATACGGGTCGACCCCAAGTCATTCTCCCTGAAGCAGATCCTCGACGAGATCGCGGACGGCGGCATCGACCTCGCACCAGACTTTCAGCGCAATCGCGTATGGAGTGAGGTGCAACGTGTGCGCCTAGTCGAGTCTGTGTTGCTTCGAATTCCGCTGCCCGCCTTCTATTTCTCGGCTGATCAGTCTGGTCGTTTAAGCGTTGTTGACGGCGTCCAACGGTTGAGCACGATTGAGGCTTTTGTTAGCGGCAAATTCGCGTTAACGCGCAAGGCCCTCGAGTACCTTGATGTCGACTCGCTCAGCCGGGGAATGTCACAAATCGTCGATGACAAGTGCTGGTTTAAGGATCTCGATCCACAATGGCGACGCCGGCTCAATCAGACCCAGATCACGGCCAACGTAATCGACCCCCAGACTCCTGAGCAGGTGAAGTTCGATATCTTTAAGCGGATCAATACCGGTGGGAGTCCGCTAAACGCCCAAGAGATTCGCCATAGTATGATGGGAGGCCGCAGCCGCGCATTCCTGAAAGACCTTGCCGAGTCGACTGCGTTTTTCGACGCGACTCCAAGCACGCTCCACCGTCATCGAAGGATGACCGATCGTGAGGTTGTCCTGCGCTATCTAGCGTTCGCGCTGCTGGGAGACTTTACGAACTATCCCCTTGATTCGACGATGGACGCATTCCTAATGACGGCCGTCAAGCAACTCGACGACGAGAAGAATGTTCCGGCGACGCACCTCGAAGCCCTTCGCGCCGGCTTCGAACGTGCGATGAAGAATGCAGCGCACCTGTTCGGCGAGCACGCGTTCAGAAAATGGCCAGCCGGAAACGATCGGTTGTTTCCTTTCAATAAAGCACTCTTTGAATCGTGGGGGTTCGCCCTTCGTGATGCGGAATTGGCTGCCGTTCGCTCGACCAAACCGGCCATAGTTGCGGCGGTGCGCAAGGCGATGAGTGAACGCGACTACAACGATTCTATTACGGTGTCGACAGGTGATGCCCGAAATGTACGAAAGCGGTTCGAATTCGCCACTGCAATCGTCGCGGAGCAGACTGCATGATAAATGCTTTCGAGATCGAGGGCTTCAAGTGCTTCATGAAGGAGCGCGTGGAGCTTGGCTCGATGACTGTGCTCTGCGGAATCAACGGTGCTGGCAAGAGTTCCTTCGTTCAAGGTCTATTGCTCGCCCATCTGGCGGCGCGGCGTAGCGGGTACGTGGCGCTCAATGGCCCGCTCGATCTTCGCCTCGGGCAAGCGCTCGACGTGTTGCGGCTTTCGCGTCTTCGCCTTTCGGCAGAGGGCTCGCACGGCCAGGCGACCTGGATTCTTTCTGCTGAGGCTGATGACGCGCTCGTTCTGCGCGTTGACGAGGCGGCCCCTCCAGAAACCGTTCCGCTTGAGCTCGGCGCGGGCCTGATCTACCTCCAGGCTGAGCGACTCGGTCCACGCGATTTCCAAGAGTTGGATTCTGCGCCTGGCGAGGAGGTGAACCTTGGGCCGAGGGGCGAGTACGTCGCCCAAGTCTTGAACCTGCGAGCCGGCAGGTATCCGGTTCGGGAAGAGGTATGTCATCCCAAGACCGCTGGCGGCAGCATTCCGCGCAATCTACCGAAGCAGGTCGAGGCTTGGATGCAAGATCTCGTCCCGGGGATCGAACTCCGGGACGAGCCCTTTCCGGCACTTAGCGCGGCAGCAGTTCGCCTCCGGCGGCCTGGTCAGGCAACGGAGTGGCTTCGTCCCCAGAACATCGGCTTCGGCGTGAGCTATGTGCTCCCAGTTATCTTGGCTGGGCTCGTCGCCCGTCCGGAGTCCATGATCATCGTCGAAAATCCCGAAGCGCACCTTCACCCGCAGGGGCAATCGCTTCTGGCTCGTTTCTTGGCACGGGTTGCGACGTCCGGGGTGCAAGTAGTAGTCGAAACCCACAGTGATCACTTCCTCAACGGTTTGCGGCTGGCGATCGTGGCGGAAGAATCGCTGCGCCCCAATGATCTCGCGATCCAATTCTTTTCTTGCTCAGAGCAGCGCGTAGCCGTACAGCGCATACACGTCACCGACCGTGGCAGTCTTTCGGCGGCGCCGGTTGGATTCTTTGATCAGTCCGAGAAGGATCTCGCGGCAATCCTGAAGGCTCGTCGTCGTGCCTGACAGATTTCGTTTTGTTGTGGATGAGGGAGCCTTGCGCCACGCAGCGGACGAGGGGACGATCGGTCTCAGCGAGGCCTTCGAATGTTTGGTCGCGACTATCCAGGAGGTTCGCGCCCATTCCATCGGTAAATACTCGCTGATATGGGAAGAGAACGTCGGATCACGTCCCCTTTACGAGTGGCTCTTCCATTCCGATATCGGCATCGATCCAGAAGTCGCATTTGCGCTTCGACTCGCTCTCGACCGGACCCCCGACTGGGACGCGGCCTGGGATGCAACCGGGATTCCGTCAGAAGTCTCGATCGACGGTGTCACGCAGAACGCTGTGTCGGTGTCGGCGGCGGCCCGAGAAACGCACGAAGGTCGCGCTACAGGGTGCCTATCATGCCTTCGTAGCCGATCTGGACGGTTCCCCGTTGGCGGGGGTGCGCACGTCACCGATCTACATTTCATAGCCTTGCCAAGAGATATCCTGGCGTTCTTTAGAGACGTCCCGGAAGTGGAGGCCTTGGGCGAGGACGCCTATTTCGAGAATGCGGCGTTCGCGTTCCCGAACGTCCACTTCACGCGAGAACGTACTCACTTCGGGCACTTCGACGAACGCTACGAGACGATCCGATGCAAGGTGACGGCCCACCTCGCTGTGCTCAACGACTATGCGCGCGCCATTCTGGAGACTCCGGATCCGGCTGACGCCAAGCAGGCGCGCTTCGGATCGTACGGAATCAACGCGAGCACCGAGAGCGCCCAGACGAAAGCCAACCGCAAAGCGATGAGACAGCGCGAGGTCAGCGTGGCGGGCCTCGTCGTCGTCTGCGACTGGCACACCAAGCTCAGGCCGCATATCGACCGAATCTACTTCAACGCAACAGCGTCCGATCGCGTGGTTGTCGGAAGCTTCCGGGATCATCTCGACTGACAACGTCACGCCCCTTCTGGACACCGTGATGCCGCGCGATGAGTGATCTGGACAGGAGTCGCTGGATCCGTGGTGGCCGATTCGCACCGGCGACCTTGCGAACGTGAGGCAGAATCGCCCGCCTCAACGTCGGTCGGTCACGATGACCACTCACTCGGGCCGCCGCCGGTACCGGCACGCCTTCTGCCCGCGACCCCGCGACGGCCGATCCGGGGGCACGTGGGGGGCACGGGTGATGGTCGGGCGCGGTGTGCGCCGGTACCGGCCGGGCTCACATCAGGGCGACACCGCTCGAGGGCGTGATCAGACGCGCCCCTATCAGCTGACGGAGATCTCCTCCCTGCCCCGACGGATGAGCGCCGCGAACACGGCGCCTTGTGCCTCGTGATGAACGGCCTCGAACGCTCGATCGAGACCTGCACGAACATGTCGTCGAGCGCGACGACGACGTAGCCACGCCGGGTAACCGCATCGCACCGATCGCACGCTATCTTGAACGAAGCCGCGCAAGTGCCTCCAGCGTCCGCCGCCCGGATGCGCCTGGAAGGGTGACCAGCGGCAGCGGTCGACCGGTATTCAATACGGTCTCGAGCGCGATCCAGTCGAGCGCGCGCAGGGTCAGGTCCTCCGCGTCGAGGCGCCGCAGCGTTCGCGCCAGCGACCAGACCCCGCGCTCGCTGATGCCGCCCAGCAAGTGAGCGACGGCGGCTTTGGCCCGGCTCGCGAGCGCTGGCGACGTGTCTTCCCGCGCGGCGAACACCCGCAATCGCTCGATATCGGACTCATCACCGGTGACGGCCAGGGCGTCGATCGCGTCTACACCCGCCGCGCCGTCGTCGACGCGCTGGCGGATCTCGGTCATTACGGTGGGCGACTCCTCGCCTCGCCGCGCCAGCGATGCCAGCAGCAGGGCCTCGCCGCGCTCGCCGTTCGCGACCGTCGCGGCGCCCACCAGTCGGTCGCGCGCGGCTGCCGCGGCGGCGCTCGCGCCGGTCCACGCCAATGCGCGCGCCGCAGCTGCGGCGACCGAGTCGTTCTCCATATCGGCAAGCTGGACCAGCTCATTGGTGGGCAGGCACCCTCTCTCGACCAGAAGCGGTATCACCTCCGCGCGACTGGGGTCGTCGCCGATGGCGCCGAGCAGCCTGGATGCGAGCCGCGTGCTTGCTTCGCTGTCGACCAGGCGAAGGGCGTCGACGAACGGTCGGTTGATGGATCGGTCCGACGGCAATCGACGGAACAGCTCCAGGGCGGTGCCCGGGGCCGATTGCTGCTGCAGGTGCACGAGCCCGATCGCCGCGCCCAGGATCCGCTCGCTGTCTTTCTCTCTGATGGCTGCCTCAACGCCTGCGTCGAAGGCCACCGCGTTCCAGCCGAGCGCGACGATGTGTTGATCCAGCCGCCGCTCGACTCTTGCCAGATCAGCGGGGGTGGCCGCGTCGTCGTCGAGGTGGGCGAGCCGCGTGCGGTGCAGATCGACTAGTCCTGCGACCATGCGTGCCGAGGCGGCCGGTGTCGGGCTGGCGGCGCGAGGTAGCTCTCTTTGCTGCGGCTTGCGCTTTTGGGCGGGGGGCGTCTCGACGGCGACTGGTGAAATAGGACCGCGCTTCGCGGGCGCGCGCGGGCGGAATTCGGGCAGCGCGGACCGCTCAGGTGCGGGCGCGATCAGCGGGGCGACGACCATGGGCGACGGAGGGTCGGCAACGCGTGGGGGCGCTGCGGGCAAGGATGCCTGCGCGGTGCGTGCGACTGCGATCACGCGCGGGCCGACACACTCGTTCTCCAGGAGATTGGTCAGGTGCCGCAGCTCGCCGGCCAGTGGCGATTCGGAACCGTTGCTACCGGGCGAATCCGCTTGCTCGAGAGTCAGGCATTTGCCGATCTTGTCGAATGCCTTGGCCAACTCGGCCGTGTTGGCGGGCGTGTCGGCGAACGCGCGCATGATCGAGAGCGCCAATGATCGGAGCTGCGCCGTCAGCGCCGGCGACAGCCCCTTCCGTCGCGTCATCGCTTCTAGGTTCGCTTCGATCGCCGGCGGGATATCCACGCTCACGCTCGTGTCGTCGTCAGCGCCCGCCGGATGACCCACCGACCAGATCGAGTACCCGCAAGGTTCGTTGCACGGCACGCGGCAGGTGCCCCAGCCAGTCCTTCGCGCCCGCCGGCAGCCTGTCCCGCGGGATGCGCAGCAAGATGACCGCGGCGCCGAAGGAATCTTCGTCCCGTTCCAGACCGTCAGCCACGAAGACCCAGGCTTGCCGCGCGTAGAGATCCACGCTCCAGTCCACTGCGGCGCACACGCGCAGCACGCGCCTCCGTGCTCCCGCCAGGCGCGACGCCACAAGTGCGCCGTTGGCTGGGCGGCCGCGCGCGCTCTGCAAGCCGTCGTAGAGGCCGTTGATCTCGTCGATCTGGAACCAGACGATGTCGCGTGCGAGTCCCTCGCGTGCGCGGCGTGGGACCAGCTTTTCGACGAGCATGCTCGGGGGGCGGCGCGGTCGCGCGAGGTCGGTGGACAAGGCTGTGACGGTGCTCCTTCTTCTGTCCATGCTACCTGACTTGGGCTAGGGTGGGCGGGAATGGGCAAAGGTGTCAGGGTGGCCAGGGGGCCGGCGCGGACGGTGGTGTCGGCTCGCACGCGGCCGTCGAACAAGATCGACCCCGGCACGCGCGTCGTCGTCGAGGCGCTGATCGTCGAACTGGCTG